>Ga0315279_10006126_pt1 | contig 15282 bp, 13 predicted proteins | sample YL17G06_20_MG_FD_203694 | JGI IMG/M metagenome (GOLD analysis project Ga0315279, IMG submission 203694) | Sediment microbial communities from Yellowstone Lake, YNP, Wyoming, USA - YL17G06_20 | ecosystem: Environmental > Aquatic > Freshwater > Lake > Sediment | place: USA: Wyoming | collected... | reverse complement strand
TTAGAGTGCGGGTCAGTTTCCTTTGGGCTTGCAGAACATTTTCCCGATAGGCTTCGAGTCCAACCGCCGCCTCAACCATGCGCAGTTTTTCCTGGGAGGAGAGCACCGTGAACTGCTCCACCATACTCTGATGCATGATTATGAGTATGTTGTCAGGGTCTACGCCAAACCTGGAGAGGAGTCTGTCAACATCAGTTTTCGCGGCAGCCCTATTCTCAAGTTCAAACCAGTACTTGCCATCCCGTCGCAAGACGCGAGTGAGAAAGATCTGATCTTTGTCGTACTTGGAAACCAGCCTGTTCTTACCTCTTCTAGAATTGTCTAGGATCACTGTGACGCGGGCTTGGTCTTTTCCCCAGCGGATCAGGTCGCTTAGCTTTCGGGATCTTTCCGTGTAGGATTGACCCAGAGCAACTGAAATGGCCAGCAGAAGTGCGGACTTTCCAGAGCCATTAGGCCCGCATACAACGTTGACGCCTGATTTAAAAGGTACCCTAGCATACTCGTAGCTCATGAAGTTCTCTAGGATGACCTCTTGAATCAGCATTGACCCTTTTTCCCCAAGAGCGTGGTAATACTGGTGAGAATTCTCTTATTAAAGCAATTAGGCAGGGTTTCATTCAAAGCTGAACGTGTGCGGATCATGGTTTTACATGTAGATTTGAAGAGTCACGGCTGCAAAGTTTCATAAGCAGAATTCAGCAAACTAGGGGTTGAGGTTTCAACATGGTCGTCGCTGGGAAAATCTTCAAGCTTTCTGAACCACTGTCTGTGGCTGAAGTCGCTTCAAGGCTTGAAGATTATCATGTTGAGGAAGATTTTGAGGAGGGCGACTATAAGTTCAAACTTCTAACTGAAGTAGTTGGTCTTCTTCCAAAAGAGAATATGCTCAGAGGCGTTTATTCTCATGACTATGTGATCCGCGTTTTTCACAGAGGGAAAGTTGCTCCCCTGCCGCGCACGGTCGAAGCCCTGTTCAGCTTTGCTCAACACGAGGGCACCACGTTCTTGACCATAGTCGAAAAGAAACGACTGGCAAATTTCATCGCAAATAAGCTGAGCGAGGTGATTTTCGGAAAAGCAGGTGGGATACTGGAAGCCAGAATCCCGCCTGAAACGTTGAGGCAGTTTCACCTTAGAAACCCTGAGGAGACTAAGATAACATTTTTCGACAATGTCGACATACCGAACGTGAACAAGCTGTCGCTCTATGGGCCGGATTTGGTCAACACGTCGCTCTTTGAGGATTATGCCAAGCATGGGGACCTCTGGTACGTTGTTGCCAAGTCCAAAGAATTCGGCTACGTCATAGGCATAACGAGAAACGCGTCAGTGACGATTTTCAATTTGTCGGAAAAAGAGAAATATATCGAATATGTCGTTAAAGATGTTTACCCACTGATAACAACGTGACTTCGCGTGGATGACTAGGCCTTCATTGATGACGCTTACAACGGCCGTCACTTTCTACTGATACGCGTTCCAATGTGCATCCACTAGTTGTCTGTTTTTGAAGGCGTGAAATCATTCCATTCCTTGGAGATTTAATAAGCTTCATTTCTAATACCTGGAAGTAAGCAAGACCCTATCAAACGAGCGTGGCGGAATGCCTGAGCCTGTCAAAGGTTCGTGGAACATTGTTTTGAGCGGTTATCCCAAGTCAGGCAAGACGTTGCTTGCCAGAAGAATAGTTGCTGAAAACTCGTGTTTTGCAAGGGTAGGAGTGGACGAGTTAAGGGAGATGCTTTTCAACGAGGTTCCGCCGTGCCGCGATGAATATCTGCTATACTCAGTAATTGCTGAGACACGAGATGCATTGTTGAGAAGGGGCTACAGCGTTGTGACAGATTCGACTGCTCCTGATGATATAACGCGCCAATTCCTGCTAACAACAAAAATAAGACGCCTGAATCAGCTTCTCATTGTGCTGACCGTTGATAGAGAGATCTTGGCTAGGAGGAACATCGTGAGCTTTGGGGATGCAAGCTCAATTTCCGTCTGGGACAAACGTTGGCAGGAGCCTAAAAGAGAATGTTGCCTTTTCAAGTTCAGAAGCAACAACATGGAAGAGTTTGATGAAAGTTATGCTCGACTCGAGGAACTACTGGAGAGCGAAACGCATCCTTTTAGACCTGAATATCGCCTCTCGCTACCTCCTGGTCAGGAGATAAGGAAGGCTCTCAGAGAATTCTTGAGGAAGCATTCGTACATCATCGCTCACGTTTAGGGACAAGCAAAACTTGAAAGTATCGATCTTTATGGCATTCATGTCGTAGAGAAAGACGACGGAGGATGGGAGCACTCTTATATATGAATTCGAAGAATCTTAAATCGCTTGGGGGTCGTATCTCAGATATCAGACTTTGTGGTGGGAACATGAGAAAAATAGTTAGGTATTTCCTGAGAATAATCGTCTTGACAATCGTTTGTCTAATGATTGTCGACAATGCAGCTCAGGGCGTGCGGGCTGCAAGTATCAACGAAGTTGAGGCCAACAGCAGTTCCGTCAAACTTGATGGGGATTATGGACAATTAGTTATTGGCCTGAAGAGTACCAGTCACGTGGCCTACAATAGCTTAGCAGAGAAAATAGCCAAGTTTGGGGGTGCAATCGTCAACAACGTCTCAATTAGAGGAGAACCAATTGCAGTAGTCGCTAGACTGCCCTCCAGCTGTATTTATACCTTCGAAACAGAAACCCAGGCTGCGGGTCTAGCCAGATATGTAGAACCCAAGATCAGATTTCAAGCCCAATTCGTTCCCGATGACCCATATTACTCTAACCAATGGGCTCTACCGAAAATAGGGGCTGATTGGGCATGGAACACGACGACAGGCAACTCATCCATCCTCGTGGCGGTCATTGACACAGGAATTGACTACAATCATCCTGACCTCGCTGCCAACTATGTCCCAATAGGCTATGACTGGGTTAACAATGATGCTGCCCCCTTGGACGACTACGGACATGGAACTAGCGTCGCTGGCGTAATAGCAGCGGTCTTGAATAATCACATAGGCGTCGCTGGTCTTGCTCAGGTTCGAATTATGGCCGAGAAGGGCTTGGACTCCAGCGGGACAGGATACGAAGACGAACTGGCCAACGCTATAATAGACGCCGTTTATTATGGCGCGAAAATTCTAAGCCTTAGCTGGGGCAGCGATCAAGACAGCCAACTTATTCACGAGGCAATCCAATACGCTTATGCTCAAGACGTGCTGATAGTCGCAGCGGCAGGAAACGGCGCATCCACGACCAAGATGTATCCTGCGGCTTACAAAGAGGTTATTGCTGTTACGGCAACAGATCAGTATGATGACCCAGCATTCTTCACGAGCTATGGAGACTGGGTTGAACTGGCAGCGCCCGGAGTGGGCATCTATTCAACATTTCCAACATACCATGTTGTCCTCAACGATCCGCCATATAGTAAGAACGTAAACTATGATTATATGAGTGGCACGTCAATGGCATGCCCCCACGTTGCAGGGCTTGGCGCTCTCATCTGGAGCAGCTTTCCAAATGCAACACGCGACTGGGTAAGAGCTCAGTTGAGATATACCGCTGATGATTTAGGTGAACCAGGCTTTGACCAGTATTATGGATATGGAAGAATCAACGCGAAGAGTGCTGTTGAGCAAGCCCCTCCTGCGCATGATCTTTTGATCTATGATTGGGAAAAGCCTAGGAGTATTCAGCCTGAAGACACCGTTGTCTTTAATCTCACTGTTCTGAATTTCGGAACCAGCGACGAGCAATCTGTGACGACGGAGCTTTTCATAGATGGCAATCTGAAGGATTCCTCAGAGATCGCGGATCTACCCGCAGGCTCGTCATGGCCTGCCAGTCTTACATGGAACCCCTTGACCGAGGGAATATTCAATGTGACCTTGTTCGTCGTGCCCGTCGTTGGAGAGACAACAACCGATAATAATAGAGTAACCGAGATGGTTTCAGTGCAGAAGATGCTGTCTTTGAATCCGTCTGAAGGGCCAGCGGGGACGAAAGTAATAGCCACTGGCGTGAATTTTTCACCCCTAAGCCAGGTGATGGTGACGTTCAATGATGCCTTGGTAGGATTCTTCGTGACAGATGCTTTTGGAAGTTTTGAGTTCACGTTCAACGTGCCATTTTCTAGCGCAGGCACACAAGTTGTGAAGGCATCGGACTCCGCTGGAAATATGGCATCTTCGATTTTCGAGGTTGTAGATACCACTTTGCTTGTAGTTCAAGTTGACGTGGGGACCACGCATTTTATCGGGGAAACAGCGAACTTCTATGCTCAAACCACGTTCAAGGGCCAAGCCGTAGATGCAAATGTGACTAAAGCTGCGCTCTACAAGCCTGACGGCACGGTCGAGAATCTAACAGCTCAACCGATTTCGACAGGATTGCACAAAATATCGTACACGCTTGTAGGAAATCAGACCGGCACGTACGCGCTTGTCATAGAAGCAAGTTGCATTACAGACACAATCCAAGCGAACGGTACTTCTTTCAAATGCTTCTTGGTCAGCGACACTCTGACGTTGATGAATCAGCAAGTAGTGAGCATCAAGGATGGTCTAGCGAAGGTTCAGACAGATCTAGGTCTCATAGAGCTCAACTTGACAGCAATAAATGGGCAAGTGGTGGACGTCAAGGACGGTATAGCAAGTGTTCAGACAGACCTTGGTCTCGTAAAGCTCAACTTGAGCGCCATGAACGCAACTCTCGACGACATTTTCCTGTATGTCAAAGCCATAAACGGGACAACAGCGACCATTCAAACAACGATAGGAATCATGAACGGTACTATTACTTCCATGAACGATAGTGTCGCGAGCATATTGGTTCCAGGGGTCGGTCAGATTGAAGCCGACGTATCCACACTTAAGGAGACTCGAGAAGCATGGACAATTCCGCAGTACGCGATTCTACTAACAGCTTCGGTCGCAGCTGTCGGAGCAATACTTTCAGCAATTCTAATGTTAGGACGCAGAAAAAAATCTGACCCGAAAACAAGTACTTAGCATACTTGCTCTTCTTCTCCGACACTCGACGATACTGCCTTCAAATTTGGAAAACCTAGTACTCAATCCCTTTGCGTGATTCGTATCCTTCTCTGAAGGGATGCTTGATCTCTCTCATCTCGGTAACCAAGTCCGCGGCTTCAATTACTTGATCCGGTGCGTTACGCCCAGTCAAAACAAGCTCAACATGTTTTGGCTTGCTCTTTATCAACTCCAGAACTTCCTCAATGCTGATCAGTCTCAGCTTTAAAGCCACGTTAATCTCATCCAAAACAACTATGTCGTATTCTCCGCTTCTAACAATCTGCTTAGCTAACTGAAGTGCCTGTTCTGCAAGTCTGACATCTTCTTTTTCCGGAGGTTCCGCTGTTATGAATTCTCCTCTGCCAAAAGCCTTGAGGGCGAGGTTTGGGAGCGTGTTTACTATGTACAATTCGCCATAATCAAATCCGCCCTTGATGAACTGGATTATGTAGACCTTTAGTCCTCTGCCGACCGCCCTGAGCGCAAGTCCGAAAGCTGCTGAAGTTTTTCCTTTTCCGTTCCCAGTATAAACTTGGATAAGTCCTCTCTCAAGTTTTGGCATTTTCTAATGCTTCCTCAGCTTTTCGCTCAGAAGTTTTTCAGCTGCTGAAGTTGGGTCGATTTCTTTTCTCAGGATCTTCTGGAGCAATTCGTCAAACTTCCCTTCTTTTTTCAAGTCGTTCAATATTGAGGTTGCTGTTCTTTCCTTTATTGCCTCGGCGAGTTCCGATTCGGCTGTTGCTTTCAATAGTTCTCTTTTGTGAAATGTGTCTCCTTCAAGGAAACGTTTGTGCTCCTCCAGTTTTTCCACAAGCTGCGGAACCCCTTCGCCTGAAAGTGCAATCGTTTTCAGAATGGGCGGTCTCCATGCTTTTTCTTTGTTATTCAACTGCAGTATCGCTTGAATGTCCATTGCAGTTTTGTCCGCATTTTCCCTATCGGCTTTGTTCACGACGAAGATGTCAGCTATCTCCATCAATCCTGCTTTGATAGCTTGTATTTCATCTCCTAAGCCTGGCGCGTGGATCAGCACTACTGTCTGTGCCACTTTGATTATTTCCACTTCGGACTGTCCTGCGCCTACCGTCTCGACCAGAACTACGTCTTTGCCTGCAGCATCCAAGATTTTAGCAGCATCTTTTGTGGCCTTGGCTAATCCGCCAGGGTAATTGCGGCTAGCCATGCTGCGTATAAAAACGCCCTCGTCTGTGCTGAGTTCTTGCATGCGGATTCTATCACCTAAGAATGCTCCGCCGGTGAAAGGGCTTGTCGGGTCCACGGCTACTACGCCGATTGTTTTGCCTTTTCGTCTATACTCGCGCACAACCTTCTCGATCAATGTGCTTTTTCCAGCTCCACCGGGGCCCGTGAAACCTATTATGTGAGCTTTTCCTGTACGAGGATAGATTGCAGCAACTATCTTATGCGCATCTACTGGTTCATTCTCGATGATGGTTATCGCTCTTGCTATGCTTCTGCGGTCTCCAGCGAGCACTCCACTGATTATTTCTTCCGTTCTGTTCAACGGTCCAGCACGTCTTTAGGTTTAGGCTCTTTCGGGTACATTGTCAAGAACATAGCGAATTATTGCCTCCGTTGTGGTTCCGGGGCCAAAGATCTCCTTTATCCCAAGTTTCTTCATTTCCGCTGCGTCTTCTTCCGGGATTATTCCCCCTGCGAAGACCATAACATCTGTTAGCCCTTTCTGTTTGAGAAGATTCATGATTCTTGGAAAAAGTGTTTTGTGGGCTCCTGAAAGAATACTTAATCCCACGACGTCCACGTCTTCTTGAAGTGCTGTTTCAGCTATTTGCTCTGGGGTCTGCCTCAGGCCCGTGTAGATTACTTCCATTCCAGCGTCTCTTAGGGCTCGAGCCACCACTTTGGCTCCTCTGTCATGGCTGTCTAAGCCTGGCTTTGCGATCAAGACTCGGATTTTTCTTGTGTCTTGCATTTTGTACTTCCCCTTTCTAAACTACGATTAGCTCCTTGTATTCTCCATAAACCTGCCTGAGCACGTCTGTGATCTCTCCCACTGTTGTGTAGGCTTTTACCGCTTCGATCATTGTTGGCATGAGATTCTCATTCTTTTCTGCTGAGTAATGAAGTTTTCCGAGCAGTTCTTTGACTTTTCTGCTGTCTCTTTGCTTTTTGAGTTTTTGCAGGTTGGCAAGCTGTTCTTTTTCTACTTTCGGATCAATGCGCAAGAGCTCTATTGGGCATTCGGACTTTTCGACGGTGTAGTCGTTGACTCCCACTATGGTTCGCTTCTTCTCGTCTATCTCTCTTTGATATTTGTAGGCGCTGTCTGCGATTTCTCTTTGGAAGAACCCTTTCTCGATGGCCGCGACTGCCCCGCCCATGTCGTCAATCTTCTGAATGTACTCCATTGCTTTTTCTTCCATCTCATTCGTCAAGGCTTCCATATAGTAGGACCCTGCCATTGGATCAACAGTGTTTACTACTCCACTTTCGTGTGCTATTATTTGCTGGGTTCGCAGGGCGACTCTCACAGCTTCTTCGCCTGGCAGGCACAATGCTTCGTCATAAGAGTTCGTGTGCAGAGACTGGGTTCCACCTAGGACTGCTGCAAGAGCTTGAGTGGTCGTGCGTACGATGTTGTTGTGCGGTTGTTGCGACGTAAGTGTGCATCCTGAAGTTTGGACGTGCATCCGCATCCACATGGACCTTGGGTTCTTAGCATGGAATCTTTCCTTCATCACTCTTGCCCATATGCGCCGGGCAGCTCTGAACTTGGCTATTTCCTCGAAGAAGTCGTTGTGTGAAGCGAAGAAAAATGATAGCCGATGAGCAAAATCATCAACTTTCAACCCCCTTTCAAGAGTGGACTCAACATAGCTTATTCCATCGTACAATGTGAACGCTAGCTCTTGCACCGCGTTTGCACCGGCCTCTCTTATGTGATAGCCGCTTATGCTTATGGGATTCCATTTTGGCAAGTGCTTAGCACAGTACTCAATTACGTCTGTCGTGAGCTTCACAGAAGGCTTCGGAGGAAAGATGCACAGTTTTTGAGCGAAGAACTCCTTCAGATTATCGTTCTGAGTTGTTCCACCTAGTTTTTCTCTGGGCACGCCTTGTTTATCGCCCACTGAGACGTACATAGCCAACAGCATGGGTGCAGGACCATTTATCGTCATTGAAGTTGTGACTTGGTCCAACGGTATGCCGTCAAAAAGGATTTCCATGTCTTGAAATGATGATATAGCCACACCGCATATGCCCACCTCCCCCCTTGCCATTGGATGGTCAGAATCGTAGCCCATTATAGTCGGGTAATCGAAGGCTGTGCTTAATCCTGATTCACCTTCTTTTAGCAAGTATTTGAAGCGTTGGTTCGTGTCCGCGGCTGTACCAAACCCTGCAAACATACGCATCGTCCATAAACGGCCACGGTACATTGTTGCGTGTACGCCACGGGTGAATGGGTATTCTCCCGGGAACCCCAGGTCTCTCAAGTAATCTAGTATTTCAATGTCCTCCGGTGTGTACAAGCGTTTAACCAGCATGCCTGAATGGTTCCGAAAGTCGCTTTTCCTCTCCTTACTCTGTTTCAACCAGTTTGGCAACGTTGTCTGTTCCCAACGTTCGCGCTCACGCCTTATTTCCCTCATTTTCTCTTCAAACATTGTCAAGTCCTGCCCTCATCGTCAACTTGTTCAGATCATAATATCCGTATTGAGTGTAAAGGGATATTTTCTTATCGGTCAAGAACTCGTCTGGCTCAACATTGAAACCACGGTCAAGACAGAGGTTATTGGTCACTTCGACATAGGGTTTCCAATAGACAGGGAATGCCTCATAAGAAGCTGGAGAAGAAGAAGCGCAAACCTCTTGGCATAGAAGCGATGGTTGAACCTGGCATTGGAGCATCGTATGTCAGGGGTGCATGGATGAAAAAGATGACTGTGCTCCGCAAACGCAAACAGGAACAAGCGAAGAGAAGCCAGAGCAAACAGAAATTTAGGCCTTGAATGAAGTGCGCGTTTGAGCCGTGAGCCTAGCCACACGTTCCGAATTCATCAAATGAAAAGCTGGATGGCATATGCATGCACGGTTCTGACCTCTGTGTTGCGGGACGAACGTTGTTTATATGGTTCTAATATTCAGCGATCTACGTGGAACTTGATGTGATAGCACGTGAAGTAGGTTCTTGGGTTTCTAGAGCTTCTTGTACACGATGTCCGTTTCTCTTACGCGTTCGGCTACTTTCAGTCCTATGCTTTGTCCTTTCTCGGCACGTTGAACGTTCTTGTGTTCGATTTGCATCGAATCGACAACTTGCTCGAAATCAGTGTTGGGTCCCTTGATGGCTATGGTATCGCCCACGCTTAAAGGAGCCTTGAGTTCGATGACTGCAACGCCTATTTTTGAGAAGAAATGTGTTATTCGTCCAATTTCAACAACATTTTCTTCAGTCAAACATTCCATCTCCTCAGAACAGAATAAGTGGGGATGTGCATAAAAATTTTATATTGCAATTCTTCGATTCTTACAATAGTTCTAATCCATTTGTGCGTCCGAAAAAGCTTTCCGTCTTCTATCTCAGCGGCGCATTCAAATCCAACTTCAGACAGTTTGCACGCGCGCGGTCAACGTTGCACATCCTTTACTCAACTATTTCACCTTCTAAATGTGTTGAAAAGGCTCTATTGACTCTGACTCGTAAAGTCCTGCCAAGCAGTTTCCTATTACTTCTTACAGCAACTGGTTTGTAGGCGAAATTTCGCCCAATCCAAGAACCTGGAACCTTGCCAACCTCATCCACAAGAATCTCACCTATCCAGCCAACCACTCCCGAATTTCTTTCAAGAGACACCTTCTTGGCTAAACCAGCAGCAGCTCTGCTTCTCTTACCAATCTCTGCAAGAGACAGAAAATCCTCTTTCATGTCAGCGGCGACAGTTTTCGGTCTTGCAAAGAACTTTGAAACATTAACCACATCAGGCTTAACCTCTTCAATCAACTGAAGAGTCCTCGCAAAAGCATCTTCACTTTCCGCCGGAAAACCGCAAATAACGTCTGTGGAGAGAGTCATCTCGGGAAAATCCTCTCTGAACTTGCTCACTACTCTCTTGAAGTCGCTAACCGAATAGAATCGTCGCATACGCTCCAGAATTTGATCATCTCCACTTTGCACAGGCAAATGGACGAACTTGAAGACATGCTCATCATGGAAGGCCTCAACTAGATCTTTGAGAATGCTCATCGCAGCGTTAGGTGTCATCATTCCGACGCGAATCTTGAAGTCACCCTTAATACTGCATAGGGCCGTTAGCAGCTCTGCCAAGTTAGTGCCCATGTCTTTTCCATAACAAGCCGTGTCCTGTGAGGTTATCCAAAGCTCACGTGTGCCCGAAGCTAGATCTTTCTTTGCTCTCAGCACAATTTCTCCAACGTCATAGCTTCTTAAGTGTCCTCGAGCAAGTACCACACAGCAATAGGCACACGAGCCCAAGCAGCCATAATTTATGGGGGTAATGCTTATCACGGGGCTTATCTTGACGCGAGGGAGGTCTAGGCTGGGCATTGAACTCAGGCAATCTTTCAAAGCGACAGTTTTTTCACCTGATGCGACACGTTTCACAATCTCAACGATTCCTTCGCCCGCCGCAGGTCCAACGACACCATCAAACCGAACCTCTCTACACAACCTCTCAAAACTGATCAGAGGCAAACATCCCGCCACAATCAGCTTTCTCCCTACGGGAGCCCGCTTCAAAATCTCAATCATCCGATCCTCCGTAGGACCCTTGACAGCACAAGTGTTGTAAACGATTATATCACTAGTCAATGCTGAATTCGCTAGACGATATCCAGCAGCGGTGAGACAACCTGCCAACACCTCTCCATCAGCCAAATTTGAAGAACACCCAAAGCTCTTGACAAAAACCTGCATTGCCTTCCATCGCTTTACCATAAATAATTCAACAACCAATAAAAACATTAAGCTTGCCTGCAACCAGAATTTACAGAAACCTGAAAGGGGCTCTAAGCAAACTTTAAAAAGACTTGTGACAAACATATTTAGAGCATATTTATATCATGTTATAAGGAGATATAATTCCACACCGATTTCTCTCTAACTTACTCGGAGGGGGAAACAATGAAGTTAATCACACTATATCTTCCTGAAACCTACATAAGACTTCTGGATCAGCTTGTGAATGAAAGGTTCTATCCAAATCGGGCTGAGGCGATCAGAGTGGCCATTCGTGATTTGATTAATGAGGAAGTTTGGCGGAGGAAGAACGTTGACTAAGCTTCGAGGTGCAGAAACTGCCGTCAAATATACGTGGCATAATACTATGAACCAGGAGATTAAGCCGACTGACTCGTGCCGCACGATGATAGTAGGTGTCGGGGGTGCGGGCTGCAATACTGTGACTAGACTAACGGAGATGGATGGGCCAGGAGTAGAATGTGTGGCAATAAACACTGATGCTGTTCATTTGCGTTTTTCAGAGGCTGGACGGAAAATTCTGATAGGTGAAAAACTCACCAGGGGATTCGGCGTTGGCGGCGATCCCAGACTCGGAAGAGCCGCAATCGAGGAATCGAGAACCCTGATTGAGGATTTGCTCTCTGGAGTGGACATAGTTTTTCTAACGGCTGGTTTGGGCGGAGGGACGGGCACGGGTGCGGCGCCCGTGGTTGCGGAAATTGCAAAACGGAAGGGGGCAATAATCGTTGGGGTAGTAACGATGCCTTTTCGCATTGAGAAGGGCAGAATGAAATACGCTGCAACGGCTTTGACAGAGATGCGCAGACAATGTGACACCGTTGTGGTAATCGATAACAATAAGCTCATGCAGCTTGTTCCTCAGCTTCCCCTAAGCGAAGCGTTCAGGATTGCCGATCAGGTTTTGGCAAAAATGATCAAGGGCATCATAGAGACCATTTCAGCCCCGAGTTTGATCAATCTTGACTTTGCTGACTTCAAAACCATCGTTAAGCGAGGCGGAATGGCCATTGTCGGAGTGGGAGAATCAGACGCGCCGAACCGTGCAGAGGAAGCAGTTAGAAATGCTCTGAGAAGCCCCTTGTTGGATGTGGACTATGCTGGAGCGACTGGAGCGTTGATCCATGTTACTGGTGATAATCAAATGACGATTGAGGAGGCAAATCGAGTAGGTGAAATCGTCACGGAAATGATGGATAGTGACGCATTAGTGATTTGGGGTGCAAGAGTAAACCCGGAACAAGAGGGCAAACTGAAAGTCACGCTGGTCATGACAGGAGTTGATTCTCCACAAATCCCCGGCGGGTTTGCAACGATTGCTCCTCATTTGTTCAACATCGAGCCACGTTCAGGACCAGAAAAGCAGCTGGGCCTCGAGTTGAAGCTTTATCAGCTTGAAAACTTCTAACTACCTTCCATCTTTTCCCTGTTTTTGAAACCAAGGTTCTGTTTCATCATCAGAAATTCTTTCTTCAGCCTGAGCTTCCAGGGTATAGCCTTGCCAAAGGGCTGACACATTCCCTTGCCTATGGCTTTAAGCGCTTGATCCACCTTCAATTCAGAGTCAACAAGCGTGTATGCGCAACCTATTTCTGGCCCATAATGTGCATCAGTGCCTCCAACTTCGGGGATTCCTAGGCTGGAGGCAAGCTTCTTCGAACGTTTTACAGAAAAGCGGAACGGAAAAGCTGAAGCGTTTATCACTTCTACAGCGTCAAACCTTGAACTTGTATGCTTTCCCAAGCTTCCCTTGAAAAGCGCTATTGGATGACAGGCCACTGCAAGGCCGCCGGCGTTATGAATTTTATCTGCAGTCTCGTCAGCGCTTAGTCCTTTAGGAATTGGTTCTTGAACGTTCAGTGCCACGATGTGCCCGTTCGAACTTGAAATCTCCATTCCTGGGATAACGAAGAATTCAGTATCCCTTGCTATTTTTAGTGCGCTGTCAAGTCTGTCATGGTCGGTAATAGCCACCCCGTCCAGCCCGAATTTCTTTGCATAGAAGACCAGCTCTTTCGGGGTGATGAGAGAATCATAAGAATAGCAGGTGTGAACATGAAGGTCGATTTTGATCTTCAACTTTTCACAGCCGATAAATCTAAGCGGTTGTCGTTTGGCTGGCTCTGATTTTCCCCAGCTTTTCGTCCAGTTCTTGCTGGTCCTCCTCCACTTTTCTGAATAGAGGCTTTGCTATAGCTATCTTGTGGTGAGGTGGCACGGACGTCAGGGCTTCGGTCCATTTTTGTTTGTGTACGCTTCCAGGCAGGTCGAGGGTCTTCCAGATTTCCTCTGCCGCAAATGGGACGAAAGGTGCAGAAACTATGGCTAGGGCTTTGACAATTTGTGTTGCAGCATATAGAGTGATCGCCGCTTGGCTTCTGTCTTTTTTGATCAGATTCCATGGTTCCTTCTCGTTCAGGTATTGGTTTCCTATACGGCTCAGCGCTATGACCGTGTTTGCAGCTGCTTGCAATTTGAAGTCTTCGAATTCTTCAGCTATTTCTTTCACTTTTTCTTTGAGGGCGTCCAGAACGTGGTTGGCATCATCGTCTAATGCCTTGGGCTGTGGGACCTCGCCGCCAAACTGCGAGTTTATGAAGGTTAACGTTCTGTGTACGAAATTGCCAAACGAGTCGTTCAAATCCGCGTTTATTCTTTCCGTAAAGAGTTCCCATGAGAAGTTTGTGTCTTTCGTTTCAGGTCTTGACGCCATCAGGAAGTAGCGCCAATAGTCTGCGGCAAAAAGCTCTAGGGCTTCGTCTATGAATATCCCAATTCGATGGCTTTTCGAAGCCTTTTCTCCTTTGAACTGGAGAAATTCTGTTGCTGAAACGTTCCATGGGAGATTATAGTCTTCGCCTGATGCCAAAAGCAAAGCTGGAAGGATTATCGTGTGGAATGGAATGTTGTCCTTTCCGATGAAATACAACGATTTAGCGTCTTTGTCGAACCAGAATTCTTTCCACTTCTCAGGCTTAGGCTGACGTTTGAAGTACTCGATTGTGGCGGAGACATAGCCTAAGACAGCTTCGACCCAGACATAGATCGTCTTGCCTTCCGCCTCTGGAAAAGGAGCTGGGATTCCCCATTTAACGTCTCTTGTCACGGCCCTAGGCTTCAGCCCTTCTTTTATCAAGCTCAGACTGAAGTGTTTGGTGCTGCTTGACAACTGCTTGTTGTTCGTAAGATAGTTTGTTAGTGGTTGTGAGAGTTTGGGCAAGTCGAAATACCAGTGTCTAGTCTTCTTTACAATGGGCTTGCCCTTGCAGATGACGCAGCGTGGTTCTATCAGGTTTGTCGTTTCTAGCAATCTTCCACAGGCGTCGCACTGGTCTCCGCGGGCCCTTTCGTTGCCGCAGTATGGACATTTTCCTTCAACAAACCTGTCCGGCAGAAACCGGCCGCAATGCTCGCAGTAGAGCATCTCAGTTTCTTGGGCGAAGATGTATCCGTTCTTGTAGATTTCTGTTAATAGGCTTCTCACGAATTCCTTATGCGTGGTGCTTTCGGTTCTGGTATAATTGTCAAAGGATATTCCCCACTTTTTGAACAGCTCAACAACGTTGGCGTGGTTTCGGTCTGTTAACTCCTTAGGCGATATGCCTGACCGAATGGCCTCTACCTCGATTGGGGTTCCATGCTCGTCTGAACCGCTTACCATTACAACATCTTCACCCTTTAGCCTACAGTACCTCGCGAAAACATCTGCAGACAAGACAGAGCCGACTAGGTTGCCGAGGTGCGGAGTAACATTTAGGTAGGGCCAACCAGATGTGACTAACACTTTTCCGATTTTGACGGCACCTCCACATGTATAGTAACGGCTGCTAACAGATTGCATGGTCTATTACTTAAGAAGAACCCTTTTGGAGATTTCTCGCGAAAAGCCGCTTTCTACTCGACTTTCCCATTGATATATCATCCATCTTAGTCATCCACGTCATCTTAGTATTTTGGGTTCTTTCCATTTTTCTCTGAGAATACCATAGACGTTCGCATCAGTCCGTTCTCCTCTAACGTAGCCTACCTCACGTAGTGTTCCTTCATTCTTGAAACCAGCGTTTTCCAGAACCCTTTGAGAGGCCTTGTTTCCCACATTAGTGACTGCTTGAATCCGAAAAATATCCTTGGAAAGAAACAGATAATCTACCATGATTTGAACCGCCTCAGTTCCGTAGCCTTTACCTCTTTCTCTTGGAATTATACCATAGCCGATTTCCATTAGCCTCATAGGCTGAACAAGATAATGTGCAACGAACCCT
>Ga0315279_10006125_pt1 | contig 15287 bp, 15 predicted proteins | sample YL17G06_20_MG_FD_203694 | JGI IMG/M metagenome (GOLD analysis project Ga0315279, IMG submission 203694) | Sediment microbial communities from Yellowstone Lake, YNP, Wyoming, USA - YL17G06_20 | ecosystem: Environmental > Aquatic > Freshwater > Lake > Sediment | place: USA: Wyoming | collected... | reverse complement strand
TCTCTTAAAATCGCTATGATCTGCTCCTGCTTGAATCTTGTGCCACGCATTGTCCGTCTCCTTTTTTTCGGGTTCTATCATGCCGGCACTCTAATTACAAGTGGCACAGTTTTTGGGGGGAAGGTCAGACTATAATACTCCCGGAAATTTAGACCAGTGGATAAGGTGATAAGCTGTGGCATAATTGGTCGAAGAAAGGAGTCTATTTATGGCACGGCGACGGCAATTTCCGGGTGCTCTCAAAGCCAAGGTGGCCATTGAAGCGCTCAAAGGCGACAAGACAGTTAACGAGATCGCCTCGATGTATCAGGTTCATCCCAACCGGGTCTGCAAGTGGAAAAAACAGGCACTTGAGCTTCTTCCTCAGGTAATGGCCGACAGACGCGCCAACAAACAGGGCGACGGCCATTGTGATGAGGCGAAACTATATCAGCAGATCGGTCAATTGACCGTGGAGGTGGATTTTTTGAAAAAAAAGTTGGAGCTGCTTCAGTAGAGGACAAACGCAACATGGTCGATCACAGTTACGACAATATCGGTATTCGCAGGCAGTGTGAGTTGCTGGGTGTCAATCGTAGTAGTCTCTACTATCAGCCACAGCCGGTATCGGTTCAGACCCTTGATATTATGGACCGCATTGATAGGCATTACACAGAAACACCCTTTTACGGTGTGGAGCGAATGACCGCTCAGCTTCAAAGAGATGGTCTTATCATAGGCCATAACCGTGTTCGCCGGCTGATGCGTCTAATGGGGCTGATGGCGGTTTATCCCAAGCCAAACGGCTCAAAAAGGCATCCGGAGCACAAGATTTATCCTTACATGTTACGGGATGTGGTGGTAGAGAGGGTCAATCAGGTCTGGTCGGCAGATATTACTTACATTCGGCTGATGGTAGGCTTTGTTTATCTTGTGGCCATCATGGACTGGTTCAGCCGATACGTTTTAGGTTGGTCGTTGTCGAACACGCTGGATAGTCTATTCTGTGTAGATGCGTTGGAGCGAGCTTTGCTGATAGCAACTCCTGAGATATTCAATACAGACCAGGGCAGTCAGTTTACCAGTTGTGATTTTACTTCTCGGCTACAGAAGGCGGGGGTAGCCATCAGTATGGATGGTAGAGGCAGGGTCTTTGACAATATCTTCTCGGAACGGCTCTGGAGAACCGTCAAATATGAAGAGGTCTACCTCAATGAGTATCGGGATGCGCGAGATGCGATAGATGGTCTGGGTGGCTATTTTGATTTCTACAACAATCGTCGGCTGCACCAGAGCCTGACCTATCGAATCCCTGCTGAGGTATATTTTGAGAATCGGTTCAGGTGCTTCGCTTCCCCCCGCGAAGCACCTGAGGAAAAGGTCTTATGGAACGCTACAGTTATCACCTTATAGAAAGCCAAAATTGGTCTGGACAACTGGGAGTAGCTCACTCTCGTTCTTCGCCCTTCGCTCTTCGTCCCTCCTCCCAAAGTCAAGAAGTGCAAAAAAATGGTTCAAAAAGTGTATATTTTGGTACATTTTTGCTCAAAACACCTTCGTTTTTGCAAAAAAAACGCAAAAAAGTGCAAAAAAACGTTCACTTTTACCCTCATTTTTCGCCCAAAAACAAATAAGTCCTATAAAATCACTCTTTTTACTACCACCAACCACTCCATTTTTCAAAATTTTGTTCAAAAACCCCTAAATTTTGACTTTTTTATCTTTTTTTACCTCCTTTTTCCTTATTTTCCTTGTCGATTCTGGCAGATATTTTCAACCGCTCGAAACAAAGTAATTATTTATTCACTAAAGCCATTAGATGTTTTTTGGCGCTTTGGACATTAAAATGGCATCGAACTTATAGCACAAACGGCCCGTGGACCACAGCCGGCGGGTGCAAGCCAACCTACTGGCCCCAATGGATGAGTAATTTCAAAGACTACTAAGAAATCATTAGCCAACGGTTTCCTACTTCGACCCGCCAATCGCGTTAACTAAACGCCTTTCGCAGTAAAACGAGGCTTTTCGGTATGGCGGTCTTGTAATCTTCGTTCCCTTCGTATTCCAGCGATACATAGCCGCGGAAGTTGTGCCTTTGCATAATTCGGGCGATGCGAGGATAATCCAAATCGAGTGTGTACCAGATACCGCCTCCGAAGTAGGTCTTGGCATGCATAAACACGGCATACGGCGCACACTGCTCAATCTTGTTGTATGGGTCTTCGAGGAAGTTGCCGGCATCCAGCAGCACCCTCAGCCACGGCGAATTGACGCCACTTATGATTCTCAATAGACCTTCGGGCGTTCGGGCAAGACCCCAGTGGTTTTCCAGCCCCAATATTACGCCGCACTTCTCGGCAGCGGGCAGGCATTTTTGGATACTATCAACAACCCACTTGAAGCCGTCGTCATCGGTATATCCTGGCAGCACCGGCTCGATACCACGGTTTGCCATCAGCTCATCGAAGCTTTTGGTCGTCCCCCATCTGCCGGTGTTGATGCGTATTATGGGAATACCGAGCTGGTAGGCCAGCTCAATGCACTTGATTGTGTGGTCGATATTCTGCTGTCTTTTTTCTTTATCCGGCGAGACAAAACCCTGGTGGATGGAAAAACCGCACAGGTCGATGCCATTGATAAGAGCGCGGCGTTTGAGACCCTGAAGATAATCATTCGATTCCTTTTCCATCTGTATATGGAGTATCTCCACGCCGTCGAAGCCCATCGCTGACGCTTCGTCAATACAGGTTTCTATCGGCAGTTTCAAGCCTTCTTTGAAACGCCAGAAAGAATAAGTAGAGACGGCAATGCGGTTAGGATGATGTGATTTTTCAGCAGAGTCAGAATCTGCAGCGCCGGTCGGCTCACCGCGCACCCGGCTGGATGAACAGCCGTTAAAACCCAGGGTAGCAACAGCAACAAAGTTTGCGAGAAAGGTTCTACGATTGATAGATTGCATAATTTGTCCTTTCCAAAGTCCGTTCTTTCGTAACGAAAACTCGGCCATTCTTAAAAACCATCTCAAACCTGTCACCCTGAGTGAAGCGAAAGGTCTCCACAATTTTGAGTTTTTATCCGCCAGACGTGCGGCGGATTTAGCTTTGAGTTTTTAGCTTATTCTTCGTCCGTCAAATAAACGGCTGGGTTCTTGCCGGCAAGCCAGCGGCAATGGCGGCGGCAATCTGCATAAACCTTGGCATTGCGTAATCGAAGAAACGCTTGTAGCTCTCACAGAAATAGCTTTCCCTGCCGAAATTATCCTTATCAAAGAGTGCCCTGTCCTTCATACAGCCGCCCCGACAGTAGGCAAGATGCCTGCACGCAAGACACTTATTGCACAGATTCTGCTTGGCCCGCGCAAAGGCGCGTTTTTTACCATCGGAGGCAAGTTTCCCTATCGGCATTTCAAAAATGTTACCCAGCCGCCACTTTGGCTCAACAAAAAAATCGCAGCAGAACGCATCGCCATTATGCTCTATAACAATGTATTGAGCGCACTGTCTATCGAACGTGCAAATCGTATGTTTGCCCGCGATACAATATGACAGTATCGAATCAAAATCACGAATACTTACTTTCTTTGGCCCAGACTTGTACCAATGGTCGAATAACCTGCACAAAAAGTCCCCATACTGCTGCGGCGTAATCGAAAAATCAGTAACCTTACCCATCATAGCATCAAGCTCCACGCAGGGAATAAATTGCAAATATTTTACGCCAAGCCGGACAAGAAAATCAAAAATCCGCTCCGGATGCTCCACATTTTTGTTATTTAGCAAAGTAAGCGTATTAAATTCAACCTTATGTTCCTTACAGCTCTCGATAGCCCTGACTACCTTATCGAAGCTTCCACCGCCGGAATGGTCGAGGCGATAACAGTCGTGAAGTTCCCCTGAGCCATCAATACTGATGCCAACAAGAAACCCAAAACCGTGCAAAAAGTTACACCACTCGTCATTAAGTAAGACAGCATTAGTTTGCAGGGAATTGCCTACCTCCTGGCCGGCTGCGCCGTATTTTTCCTGCAGCTCCACCGCCTTTTTATAGAAGCCAAGGCCCATCAGAGTCGGCTCACCACCCTGCCACGCAAAACCGGAGAACGGCAAACGCAACTGCATATAATCTTTGACAAGTTTCTCAAGCACTTCCTCGCTCATCTTTTGCCTGCCCTGTCCAACCTCAGGCGCTCGATACTTATAGAAACAGTATTTGCAATCAAGATTGCAATCCGAGCCGGATGGCTTGATTAGAAGAGTAAACGGCTCCATTATCTCCTGCACCCCTATACCACGCTTGGCCTCAAGTTACCCCCTAACTAATTGCTTACTATTATTACTTGCGGATATGTAATCTAACCCTTTCAGCCGGACGAGTGTGCCTTCCAGCCGAACCATTCTTTATGGCCGCTGCTATCTGCATAAATCTGGGCATTGTGTAATCAAAAAACTGTTTACAGCCTTCGCAAAAATAACTCTGGCTGCTGGGGCTGTCCTTATTCAAGCGCACTCTATCTTTCATACAGCCGCCTCGGCAGACGTCGAGGTATCTGCACACAATGCACTTATTACACAGATTCTGCTTGGCCCGCGCAAAGGTCCGCTTTTTACTGCTGCCGGTGAGCTTATCAAGCGGCGTTTCGAGGATGTTGCCCAGCCGCCACTTCGGCTCAACAAAAAACTCACAGCAAAAGGCATCGCCGGTATGCTCGATAACCACAAAGCCCGCGCACTGCTTACTATAAGTGCAGATTGTGTGGCTGCCCATAACCAGATACGTCACCAACGAATCAAACTCGCGTATGTTTAGCTTTTCCGGCCCATACTGGTACCAGCGGTCAAACAGCCGGCACAAAAAATCTCCATACTTCTCCGGCGTAATTGAAAAATCTGCCGGCCTGCCGGTCGCAGGGTCTATTTCAATACAGGGAATAAACTGCAAATAAGTAATGTCGTTTTCAACCAGGAAATCAAACAGTTCATCCGTGTGCTCGACGTTTCTATTGTTTAATAGGATTAGGGCATTAAATTCAACCTGATGGTTCTTGCAGCTTTTGATAGCCCGCATCACTCTATCGAATGTCCCGGAGCCGCCGCCGTCCACGCGATAATAATCATGAAATTCCTTAGGGCCGTCGATACTGATGCCGAGAAGAAAGTTACTATCGTGAAAAAAACGACACCACTGGTCATCAAGTAAAAGGCCGTTGGTCTGCAGGGTGTTGCTTATCTGCTGGCCCTCCTTGCCATATTCTTTCTGCAATTGGACCGCCCTTCTGAAAAAATCGACGCCCATCAGCGTCGGCTCACCCCCCTGCCACGCAAAGCCGACAACCGCAAAACCCAACTGTATATAATCTTTGACGAGCTTCTCCAGCACTTGCACGCTCATCCGCTGCCGACCTTGACCAAACTCGGGGGACCTATCCTTATAAAAACAATACCTGCAATCAATATTGCAATCCGAGCCGGATGGCTTAACTAAAAGAGTAAATGGCTCCATTATATCGCCAAGTTAAGGAGAACTTAACCGTCAGTTTAGTACATAGAAACATTAGCGTTTGTCATGCTGAGCGCAGCGAAGCATCTCCACAGTTTTGAATTTTCAGCTTTGAGTTTTTAGCTTACTCCTCATCTGCCCTGTGCTTCTGTAACCACTTCTGCGCCCAACACCGGGCCTGCTGCGGCGTTTGCAGCTTTCCTTCTAATTGGGCGACATATAACTCCTGCGCTAATTGTCCCAGCGCAGGTCCCGGCACAGCGCCTAACCGAATCAGGTCATGCCCGTTAAGTAACGGCCGCGGCCGCAGCTCAACATCACCCAGCGCCTTTATTCTCCGGCGTAAGCGAATCAATGGCGCCATACCTTTCCTGCCGCCTTCGGCCTTTTGAATCGCTGCTTGCAGTTCAAACAGGTCCTCAAAATACGGCTCGACAAGAATCTTTTTCAATTCCGCCAGAGACATCCCGGCATTGAGCAATTTAGCTCTATTGGCCAGTAAGAATTTTATATGTTTGGTTTGAGTTCTGCTTAGTTTCAGAACTTCATATTTTTCCAGCGCAAATTCGGTCTCGCAGCCCGCAAAGAACGCGGCCATCGCCAGAGCGAAATCCACCTTCCTTCGCAGATAGCCGAGCACACTGACCGCAAACTTTGCTCGCTCACCGGCAAATCCAGGAAATATCGCTTCAGCCAATCTGCTCTCAATCAGCATCGAGGCCCCCGCACAGCGATTAGGGCTAACAAGGATTCCTTCCAGCTCGATTGCTATACGCTCGCCACTTATTTTGGTTATATCTTTTGAATTGCTGCAAACGGCCTTCCAGGTTGCCGGCTCAATCGCAAAGCCAAGCTGCGTGGAAAATCGCACAGCCCGCAGCATCCGCAGGTAGTCCTCGGCAAACCGCTCCTGGGGTCTGCCTATAGTCCGCACTATCTCTCTTTCGAGGTCGATTTGCCCATTGACATAATCAATTGTCTGCTTTTTCAGGGGGTCATAAAACATTCCGTTAATGGTAAAGTCTCTTCGGCTGGCATCTTCGGCAGCCCCGGCAAACTCAACGGAAGCAGGATGCCTGCCGTCAGCATAATCAGCTTCCGTCCTGAACGCAGCAACTTCGACCTGCTGTCCGTCAATTAAAACAATCACAACGCCGAATTTCGCCCCGACCTTCAGCGTGCGCCTGAACAACTTTATTACATCTTCGGGCCGGGCCTCCGTCGCGACATCGTAATCTTTGGCCCGCCTGCCCAGCAACATATCACGCACGCAACCCCCCGCCAGCAAGGATTGGTATCCTTTACGCTGCAATCGCCTGATTATTTGTATGGCCGCCTGTTTGTTTGTCATTTGCCTGCAAGCTTCAAAATTGTAACCGCCATTGTCCCCCACTGGCGTTGCTCTATGACCCCAAATCGCCCGTATCGCTCCGAAAGACTTGTGCGATGACTGGTCCTTACCACAACAAGCCCATCGTCGGCCACCTGCTCCTGCAACAAATCGAGCAATCCGCTCAAAGGCGAGCCGACCCCAACCTCGCGCGTATCGGCGTATGGTGGGTCAACAAAAACAAGGCCATAGTAACACGGCCATCCTGGCCGTGTTTGCACGGGCTGGAAGCCCGTGCTACCTGGAAGCCCGTGCCACTCACCAATTTTAAAGGCGTTGGCTCTTATAACTTTTGACTCTTTAACAAAACCAGCTTTTTCTATGTTTCGTTCCAGCGTTGCAATAATCCTGGGATTCTGTTCAACAAAACTAACAAACTCCGCCCCCCTGCTAAGCGCCTCAAGCCCTAAAGAGCCGACACCGCAGAATAAGTCAGCCACTACCGCCCCCTCGGGCAAACCATAATTGCAAAGCACGTTGAAAACCGATTCCTTGACTCTATCTGTGATGGGACGAGAGCTTTGGCTTTGGGGGCTAAACAGCTTCATCCCACGACTTGTGCCAGCTATAATCCTCATTAACTCAAACCAACCGGCCTTTACTCATTTCATCTGCGACTGGCTGCTATTTTGTATAGAAAAATAACCGTCAAGGACCTTATCAATGTAAGGGCCTAACATTGCATCGAATTCCTTGGCCGCAGGATGAGACGCATATTTATCGCTGTCGGCCTCACTTAGAAACGTTACCATGAAACAGTGCGTGCAATTCTTTGCAAGGATATTATAAATGTACTGTCCAACCATGGCAGTGATTTTCTTGTGCATCGAACGAGATGCATAAGTGCCCCATTCAATATCGTGTATCGCATCGATTTTTCTCGGCAGAGCGCGGAAGGCTCTTTCAAACTTTCTTATTTGCTCTGGCGTCGTGCCTTCCTTGAACTTAAACAATACAACGTGCCACCAGACCTGAACGGGCTTTTTGACGTGCGGGGCCACTGCCGTGGTATGCTCGGTCTTCTGCCCCTGAACACTTACGCAGCCGGCCAACACAACCGCTGCAACCGCCAGATACAAAATATTCCTGACCATACTTTTTTACCCCCAAAAATTCCAATTTCTACTTTACGTAACTATTGCTCTGTCGCAGCTCGTTGAGGGCTGTCATGCTGAACGACCTGTCCTCCGTAGCATTTGCGAAGGAGGAAGTGAAGCATCCGGCCATCGCACAGGAGATTCTTCGCGGAGTTTATCCGCCAGACGTTCGGCGGATTTATCCTCGAGCGAACCTGTCCTGAGCGGAGTCGAAGGAGCGAAGGGCTCAGAATGACATCTATCGTTTTAATCGCAACAAAACACTATTCTTTCGCCCAGTAATCAACGACGAGGACCTTGTCTAAATACTGGCCTAACATTGCAGCGAATTCCTTGTGCGCTGGATGCTGCAGGTATATATCGCGGCCGGCCTCGTTCAAGAACGTTACCACGAAACAGTGTGTATAGCCCTGCGAGAGATTTTCGGTTCCAATGTCCGTGCCCCACTCAAAATCGTGTATTGCATCGATTTTGCTCGGCAGAGCACAGAAATCATTTTCAATCTTTCTTATCTGCTCTGGGGTCGTGCCTTCCTTGAACTTAAACAGCACAACGTGACGCAGGACATGGGCCGGCTTTTTGACGTGCGGGGCCAGTGCCGTGGTATGCTCGGTCTTTACCTCATGGACACTAATGCAACCGGCTAAAAAAATTGCCCCGGCGGCCAGATACAAAATACTCCTTACCATATTTTTTACCTCCAATAAATTTGCGTTCGTCTAACTTTCAACTACTTTCAGAAGAAAGGATTTTATCAGCAACACTCTCCACCGTCCATCCCAAAATCTCCAGCAGCGCTCCCTAATCCATAAATGTAACATCAGAGCAAAAGCTCAGTGATGGGAATGGCGCACTGGCGGAACTTGTCGGCAGGCAGTGTTATCGTCTGCCATTTCGGGCTTCGGCGTTTCATAAAACTTCGATAGTCATCCAATCCAATACAAAAAAAGACGTACCTGTTCGCATCAAAATCGAAAACATCCATCCCATCGAAATCAACATCGATATTCTCCACCTTATAGGCAAAGATAAATATGGCTTCGTGGCCCGGCCCGAAAACTTGCCGCCAACTCGTCAGGCCATCGATATCCTCTCTCGTAACCCAGCATTCAAAGCCGGTTAATTTATCGAGACTTGTCCCCCTGAATTTCCTGCCCTTTATCTCCGCTATTATTATCCGGCCGCTCCGCGGATATACCAAAAAATCAAAACTCTTAATACTGCTGCGTGAAAAGGCCGTCCTCTTATGCTCATCTACAACAACATACTGAATTCGATTATCAATAAGCCAGTTCTCAAACGCCCGCTCGTAATGATTAGGGGAAAAATCTCTCATTCTGACCCGTGTCGGCTTTTCTCTTGTGGTCTGGCCGAACATCCGCCTTCGGACTTTATTTATCCAGCCGGAACAGCAGCGGAACTAATTCATAAAGATAGCGCCGCCAGACCCGCCATTCGTGGGCCCCTTCGGTAATATGGGCTGTATGTCTGACGTTTTTGCTATTCAATAGCTCGACGAATTTATGGTTTGCCTCGAAGAGGAAATCCCCCCTGCCGCAGCCAATCCACAATAAAGCCATCCGCTTATTTATCGACTCCGGCTCAGCTAATAATTTGTTGAGTGTTTCGGTCGCAGGAATAGCTGAGCTGAATGCACCTACCCAGCTAAACAACTCAGGATTACCCAGCCCTATGCTTAATGCCTGGCCGCCACCCATAGACAGCCCCGCTATCGCCCGCTCCTTTCCGCTCCTGCTGACACGGTAATGCTGCTCAACGTAAGGGATTACGTCCTTAATAAGGTCTTTCTCAAACGCATCGTACTTTCCTATGCTTCGCACATCTGGAGGCGCCGATGGAGTATGGCCGTATGGCATAACAATAACCATCGGCTGGGCTTTGCCCTGAGCGACCAGATTATCCGCTATCACGTTGGCACGCCCAACCACCGTCCACGTATCCTCATTGTCACCCATCCCGTGCAGCAGATAGAGAGCCGGGTATTTGGTATTCTTGCTCGTCTCATAGCCAGGCGGAGTATATACATAAAGCCCCCGCGCCACACCGAGTGATTTTGACAGGTACCTGTGTATGTGCACGGTCCCGTGCAGGACATCCTGCTGCTGAAAGAACATCGGCTTCTCGGCGCGTACTTCGACTAAATTCTTCGCCGTTCCGCCCCAGAACTTCATCCACGAATTGGCCGGATCGCTAATCTGCAGACCGTCCACGACGAAGCTGTATTCATAAATATCAGGTTCAGCCGGGCCCAAAGTTATACTCCATACCCCGTCTTCGCCTTTGGTCATACTTTGAAGGCCATCCGCGAATTGGACATCTACGCCCGCGTTCGCAGCCTTCGGCGCTTTCAGCCGAAACATCACCCGACAATCCTGATGAACCTCCGGTGACACTATAGCCGCCTCAATATCCCCGGCCAGCCACCCCAGAACCGACAATAAAACAACCGCACGCCTGAATCTACGTATTCTCATTGGACAACCTCCATACAAGTTTACACACACCCTGCAAGCACCGAACAGCCCCGACTGCATAGCCTCACTGTCCCTTGGGCCTCAGCCCCGACAAAAACTCATCGACATCCACAACCACCTGCTCCCCGCTCGCCATATTTTTGACAACCAGCTTATTTTCTTTGAATTCATCGCCGATGATTATGCACTTGCGGGCATTGCGGCTCGACGCCCCACTGAGACGCTTACCTAAATTTGGCCGCTTGGTCATCTTTGTTCGGATGTCGTCGGAATCCAGGCCTTTCATCTCGTACTCTATTTCCTCGTACGAAAACTCGACGCTGTACCCACGTTTCCGTAGCTCGCCGGTCAGTTTAACCGCCTCATCAAGAGCGGTTGTCTTGTTATTGAATATGCTGAGTGTGACAGGAACAACGAAATAATCTAACTCTTGCATCTGTTTGCCGAGCAACCCCTTCTGTCTAAGCAAAATTTCCAGTACGCAATCTCCCATCCCCATCCCTGTTGCCGGTATGCTGGGACCGCCGAAATCTCGCAGCAAGTTGTCATACCTGCCGCCGCCACAGATAGCACGAAGGTCGCCCACAATATCATGAACCTCAAAAACAATCCCGGTGTAATACGCCAGCCCCCTGACTATGCCCGGCTCAAAACTACAATAGTCGCCAACCCCCATTTGTATCAGCCACCGATGGTGCATTGCAAGCTCATCCAATGCCTCTCCGACCTCTCCGTGCCGCCCGAACATCTTCTCCACATCAGAAAACGACTTAAGTTCCATAAAGGCCCCGACTTTGGCAGCCATGTCTGCTTGTGGAATTTTTTCAGAAAGCATTTCTCTAAAGGTTTCTGCCGGCACCTTATCCTTTTTGTCAAGGACACCATATAATTCATCAAGAGACGATTCAGGGATACCAATCTTTTTGAGGACAGCAGCCAGAAGTTTCCTGCTGGAGATTTTAACTTTGATGTCGTCACTTGTTAGTCCAACATCCCGCAGATAATCCACCGTAGTGAATATCACCTCAGCATCAGCCAGGACGTCATCCTCGCCGATTATGTCGATATTCCACTGAAAGAATTCGCGAAGTCGCCCTTTCTGCGGACGCTCGGCCCGGCACAATCGCGGGACCGAAAACCATTTTATGGGTCTCGGCAGAGAATTGATTTGCTGATTGACCATTCGCGCCAGCGTCGGCGTAATTTCGGGCCTTATCGCCAGGTCTCTATCGCCGCGGTCTTTCAGCGAGAAAAGTTGTTCGACAATCTCATCGCCGCTTTTTATCTGATACATCTTCAGATACTCGAATATCGGCCCATCGTATTCTTCAAAGCCGTTGCGGATGGAGACCTTTTTCCAGCCGTTGATTATCCAGTTTCGCCGGGCCATATCCTCCGGATAAAAATCCCTCGTCCCTTTTACAGGCGGTATCTTCATTTGTACCTTTCGCCTACTGTCATTCCCGCGCACATCTGTCATTCCCGCGAAGGCGGGAATCCAGTGTCTTAAACCATCAAATCATCCAACTTTATCCCCGCGTAAGCGGGGACACATACTCCGTCATTACGAATCCCGATGTCGTATATCGGGACGAAGCAATCTCAACTAAATTATCAATTATCAATAATCAATTGTAAACCGTCAATCTACTTTACCTTTTTATATGTCACCACGGCGGAACCGGGCCGGTCGGCAATTGCGATAACCAGCCCCTTCTCCATCAATTTCTGCCCGCTTATCTGATTAACTTCTGTGGTATCCGGATTGGTAACCTTATAATCTGCCTTTAAGTCAAGTCCCCGCAGACGAAAAGTTTTTGATGGCTCATTACAGTCATCCCTGCGAAATGCCTGCACCATTCCCTGCCCCGCATCAGGCCGGTCAAACTGCCACGCTATCCAGACTGTGTTGTTGCGGGAGCAGGGTGTAAGCGGATAAAAGTCGCCGTAGTAGTTGGCGCTTGTCTGACGCCACTGCCCAAACAATCGCCGAAGCGCTGTGTAGTCGAGTTCCTTGACGCGCACATCAAAACCACATCCGAAGCTCGGCCCAGCGTTGCTCCAGAAAGCATAAGGTTCGACCGGCGTGTAGCCGCTGCCGTAGTATGGCGCTTTGCGTGTGGCCACCGTGCCGGTGCCGTGAAACGGAAGCCACAGCGAGATACCGTAAGTCATACACTGGTGGCCGATGGCTTCGTAGGCGTAATCGCTCCGCCACAATGGCACGGCGCGGCGCATAGTCTCCAAGTCGTTGCGCCGCCCGCCGGATGCGCACGAATCAATGAGCATATCCGGGTGCCGGCGGCGCAGTTCGTCCCAGAAAGCAAGGTAGTTAGTGACGTGCCGAATCTCCGTAATACCCTGCCTATCAGGATTGTCGGCGGTCCGCCAGAAAGACAGTGGGTCGATATTGAAGTCCTGCCGGTATAAGTCAATACCTTGTTCTACCAAAATCTTGTCGATGTGGTTGGTCAGCCATTCAAGAACTTCCGGCTCGCTTAATTTAAGTAAGCCACCGCCAGCCCCGCCGTAAACCCATTCAGGGTGATTCTTCGTCAGCCAGGTATCGGCTGCCACGCGTTCCGGCTCAAACCACACAAGGATTTTCACGCCTTTGCTGTGGGCATAATCCGAAACGGCCCGCAGCCCTCGCGGGAAACGACCCGTGTCCACCTCCCACGTGCCGACCCGAGGCCAGCCGCCGCCGTGATGCACATACCAGCCGGCATCCATCCACCAGTAGTCTAACTTGATGCCCTCTTCGAGATAGCGGTTGATAAACATAATTTGTTTGGCCTCGTTAGCGTCAATCATCTCGTTGTATTGCCGCGAGCTGGAGGCGAGCAACTGTGGCTGCGGAAGTTTGCCGCCGGGTTTTGGCATCGAGTGTGCCATCATCCACCGCCGCCAGATGTTCTGCGAACGAATCCAGTCGCCTTTCCAAAATTGCAGCACGATAAGCGGACTACGAACCTCCTCGCCGGGCAGCAATTTGAAGTGCGTCATTTCCTGCCCGGCAGCTATCCGCAACCTTGTCCCCTCATCTCTAATAAACTGGGCCGCCCACTGCCCTGGCCAGCCCACCGCGACAATGAGTCCTTCGCCGGCCCATTCGAGGTTAAAATACGACCAATCTACGTTGGTTGGACGCCCACCTGCTCCACCCAGCCGTTTGGTAGCGCCGCTGCCCAGCAAGGTCTCCCGTGGGCTGTAATCGTCACCATTGGCAGGAGAGCCGACGTTGTGATGCAGCAGAAACTCGCCGCTGCTGCCGCGGTCAAGCTCGATATCGAGCGCCTGGATATTTTCGAGGATGGACGTATCTGTTGAGCCGGTGTTTTTGAAGTAAAGTGTCCACTCTACGGTGGGGAAGTCCTTATATTCCACCATTTCACATCGCACCACCAATCCCATATTTGGGTCAGTGTAAGTCTGGGTCCGTCCCGTCCGATTCGGGTCCAGTTTTGTAACGGTCTCCTGGAATTTCCAGGCGCCCAGCAATTCATCAGAAGTCCTATTACCATAGACAAATGAAAATGGCGGCTTAAAAATCGCCCGTTTATGGAGCGGCCTGCCGATGCCGGCGATAATCGGCATATCACCAAGCCATACCTCGCCCCCATCTGCCAGCACAACCTTCGCCTCCGCCCAATCCCCCTGGTCGCACGAAATACCGTCGCCTGCATCGCTGATATTTAACACAAACTCCTTTGCTCCTGCCAGGTCAACTCGCACCGGCACACCCGGCTTTCCCCCTCCGCGCAGGACATCAGAACGAAAAACTTCCTTGCCGCCGACATCAACAGAAAAAATAATGCTGCCGCCGCCTCCCTTCGTATTGTCGTTGTTGTCAACCCCAATCACCGATGTAAAAGTCGCACCAGCCGAGGGCAAAAGGACAACAACCTTGCTGGTTGCATGACAATATAAACCGCGTGTATATTCAGTATCCCCTAACTTCAACGGTTTATTAGCCCGCGAATTCTTCTGCACCGGGTCGTGATTGGCAACAACAATCAGACCCACCTTCGGCTCCTCGGCTAACTGTGACGGCGGCGCAGAGACTTCACGAACAGCAGTAAAATGCTCCTCCACCCACCTGTCCCGCTGTCTTATTTCCTCCTCACTTGCCGACCCCGCAAATGCTGGCGCCGACATAATCACGCTCACTACCAACAGAACGGATACCATTTTCATAATTGCGATTCTCTTGAACATTGAATAAATACCTCCCTGGTCAGAACGCAGAATGTTCTACAGAAAAGTTGCAGAAAAAGTCATTCCGAACGAAGCGTAGCGAAGTGAAGAATCCAATCCGGCACGACCCGCCAAAGGCAGACTAAGGTTTCTATCCAACAAACTGAAAGCCCAAAACCACACCTTAAAACCCAAAATTTTTGCATTTTGCAGTGTAACTTTGCATTTTACATTTTAACTTTTGCATTTCCTACGCCATCTGTTGGCGTTGTCGGTTTAGCTTACCTGCCAGTATGTCCCTTGCGATGATTACGTCCTCTCTGACCTGGAAATCGAACATACCCACGCAGAGAAAATCGGCGCCGTTTTCAAAAGCGAATTTGAAGCCGTCTCGCGGGTGAATTGCCCCCGCAGCAAGGACCTTATAAGCAATCCACGGTCTTTTAACCGTCTTCATAAACTCGATGGTTTTATCCGGCTCTTTATCCCAGTAGTTATCTGCAGCGCCGTTGTCGATGACAATAATCTCCGGCAATTCTTCCATCTGCGATATCTCATTGAGCACCCTTGCCACTCGCACGCCGTTAATCGATGTATCAACCTCAATCCTGAAACATTTACGCGTATATTCAT
>Ga0315279_10006124_pt1 | contig 15290 bp, 14 predicted proteins | sample YL17G06_20_MG_FD_203694 | JGI IMG/M metagenome (GOLD analysis project Ga0315279, IMG submission 203694) | Sediment microbial communities from Yellowstone Lake, YNP, Wyoming, USA - YL17G06_20 | ecosystem: Environmental > Aquatic > Freshwater > Lake > Sediment | place: USA: Wyoming | collected... | reverse complement strand
TGTTCGTGGGGGGTTCCCTAAAGAACTGTACGATCTTTGCCATGGGCATAATGCCCTATATCAACGCGTCGATCATCTTACAGCTTCTTGGCGCGGTCATTCCGTATTTCCAGAAGCTTCAGAAGGAAGGTGAGGAGGGAAGGAAGAAGATCACGCAGTGGACAAGATACGGAACAGTTTTCCTGGGAATGATACAAGCATATGGGATAAGTATCTTTCTTGAATCTCTCAACATGAGGGGCGGAATAGCTCATGTTGTTTCCAACCCCGGTATTGGCTTTCGGCTCCTTACGATGGTCACCCTTACCTGCGGCACCGTCTTTGTCATGTGGCTCGGAGAACAGATTACAGACCGTGGAATCGGAAACGGGATTTCGCTCATCATCTTCATTGGTATCATAGCCCGTTTTCCGCGTGACGTCATAAATACTGTGCGCTCGGTGCGCGGCGGGGCGCTGGACCTTTTCAGCATAGCCTGGTTGGGAATTCTGATTGTCGTTGTTATCGCCGCGGTGATAGTCATGACACAAGGGATGAGGAAAATCCCTGTTCAGTATGCCAAGCGGGTCGTGGGGCGGAAAATGTACGGTGGGCAGAACACGCACATTCCACTGCGTGTGAATAGCGCCGGCGTTATTCCGATAATCTTCGCACAATCGCTGATCATGTTCCCCGGAACCCTCGTGACCTTCGTGGGACAGAGCGGAACAATGGACGCGATCACCAGATTTTTCGCAGCAGGGACATGGTCTTACTCGCTAATCTACGGTCTCATCATTATATTTTTTACTTACTTTTACACCGCAATTATCCTGAACCCAAACGATCTTGCGGACAACATCCAGAAGTACGGCGGTTTTGTGCCCGGAATTCGTGCGGGCAGGAAGACCGCCGAATACATTGACAGAGTTCTCATGAGAATAACCCTTCCGGGTGCGCTCTTCCTTGCTTTGGTGGCAATTCTCCCGGATGTTCTGATATTTAAGTTCAATGTGCCCTTCTATTTTGGAGGCACTTCCATATTGATCGTGGTTGGCGTTGCCCTTGACACGCTTCAGCAGATCGAATCGCACCTTCTCATGAGGCATTACGAAGGGTTCATGAAGAAGGGAAAGATCAAGGGGAGAAGGTTCTACTGATTTCATGCGAATAGTGCTTCTGGGTCCCCCAGGATCTGGAAAGGGAACCCAGGCCAGGTTGCTTCAGAACCATTATGGAATTCCCCAGATCTCAACGGGGGGCATTTTTAGAAGAGCAATTTCGGATAAGACGCCCCTGGGTGTTGAAGCCGAGAAATATGTTTCCAGAGGCGCGCTTGTTCCTGACGATTTGACAATCGGGCTTGTAAGGGAAAGGTTGCAACAGAAGGACGCTGCAAAGGGGTTTATTCTCGATGGTTTTCCCAGGACGATCCCTCAGGCGAAGGGAGTCGAGGAGATATCCGCGGAGTTAGGTTGGGAGCTTGACGCAGTAGTTTACATAGACGTACCTCAGGGCGTTCTTCTCGAACGGTTGGTCCTGAGACAGACTTGTCCCTCCTGCGGGACGATTTACCACCTTGAGCATCGTCGTCCTTCCCATGACGGCACGTGCGACGAGTGTGGTACATCGCTTGAGACGCGAGAGGACGATAACGAGGAGACGTTCGAGAAGCGACTGTCAGTCTACTTCTCGCAGACGTTGCCGCTGGTTGACTATTACAAGCTTGGGTCGCGGCTTGTAAACATAGACGGTCGGGGTAGGGTAGAGGAAGTCTTTGAAAACATAAACGCTGCGCTCTGCGACAGACGCAAGGGTTTGGGACAGCGGGTAGATGATAAGTCTAAAAACACGGGACCAGGTTGCCAGAATAAAGGAGAGTTGCGTAATAGTCGCTGAGACTCTTGAGGCTCTGGGGAGAATCATAGAGCCGGGTATCACAACCAGCGAATTGGATCGCTGGGCGCTTGACTTCATAAAGTCCAGAGGAGGCGTGGCTGCTTTCAAGGGTTACAGAGGTTTTCCTGCAAATACGTGCGTCTCTGTAAACGAGGAGGTCGTGCACGGAATCCCCGGAGACAGGGCGTTGGTTGAGGGTGACATCGTAAGCATCGACGTTGGAGTGAAGAAAGACAATTACTTTGGAGACGGTGCGGCGACTTTCGCGGTTGGCACGATTTCTGATGAAGCACAGAATCTCCTGGAAGTCACTCAGCTGGCGCTTATGAAGGGTATTGAGCAAGCAATTGCTGGGCACCATCTGGGAGATGTGTCGCACGCGATTCAGAAATGTGTCGAAGGTATGGGCTTTTCAGTTGTGAGGGATCTAGTCGGACACGGTATCGGAATTCAGATGCATGAAGACCCGCAGGTCCCGAATTATGGAAGTGCAGGTTGCGGCCCGCTGCTGGTAGAAGGGATGGTTCTTGCGATCGAACCAATGGTGACTGCTGGAAGTTGGGAGGTTGACACCCTTGATGATAATTGGACGGTGGTCACAAAGGATAGGTCCCTTGCTGCTCACTTCGAGCACACCGTGGCGATATGTGACCAGAGGGCCGAGATCTTGACTCAACCAGGCTCGCGAGCCTTGAGGAGGTTGTAGAACCAGGTGGCAAAGGAAGAGGGCATACAGGTGGAAGGTACCGTAGTTGAACCCCTTCCTAACGCGATGTTCAGGGTCGAACTGGAGAACGGGCACATGGTGTTGGCGCACATCTCCGGTAAAATGCGTATGCATTTTATAAAGATTCTGCCCGGCGACAAGGTAACAGTCGAGCTATCTCCTTACGACCTGAGCAGGGGGAGAATCATTTACAGATACAAGTGAGGGGTGGGGGCCAGTCGGCAGCGTGAAGGGGTTCGAAAACATGAATAGCAACTACTTGCGGTTGTGGCCCACCCGGGAGTGATGAGCATGAAAGTCAGAGCATCAGTCAAGAGAATCTGCGAGCATTGCAAGATCGTGCGCCGGAAGGGCGTGGTACGCGTGCTCTGCAAGGATCCAAGGCATAAGCAAAGGCAAAGATAGTGCTAAGGCGAGAGGGAAGGTGATACAAGTTGGCACGAATTGCAGGAGTTGATTTACCTGCTGAAAAGAGAATTGAGATCGCTCTCACATACATCTATGGCATTGGTAATTCCTCGGCCAGGAAGATTCTCAAAGCCACCGGTGTGAACCCCAACATTCGCGTCAAGAATCTCTCGGACGAAGACACAGGTAAGCTCAGAACCGAGATAGAGACCAGGTACAAGATAGAAGGAGCCCTGCGCAGCGAGATAGGCATGAACGTCAAAAGGCTCATGGATATTGGAACCTATCGAGGTTTGCGGCACAGGAAGGGTTTGCCTGTCAGGGGCCAGAGAACGAGGACAAATGCCAGAACACGTAAAGGTCCCAAGAGGGCCGCGGGAGTGTTGAAGAAAAGGGCAATGGCGATGGCGGCAAAAGCAGCTCCAAAACCTGCGGCAAAGGAGGCATAAGAGGTGGCAGTCGAAGGAAAAAGGCCGAAGAAAAAGGAGCAGCGGGTTGCTCCCAATGGCATCGCGCACATCCAGGCCAGCTTTAACAATACTATTGTGACAATCACTGACACAGAAGGTCGCGTGATTTGCTGGTCAAGCGCGGGAAAGGTCGGTTTCAAGGGGTCTAGAAAGAGTACGCCTTTTGCGGCTCAGGTAGCCGCCGAGGCTTCTGCAAGGGAAGCTTTGAGCAACGGCATGAGAAGAGTTGAAGTGTGGGTCAAGGGGCCCGGTTCGGGCCGCGAAGCTGCTATTCGCTCGATACAGGCGGCGGGTCTAGAAGTCACGGCTATAAGGGACGTCACGCCAATTCCTCACGACGGGTGTCGTCCGCCGAAGAGAAGGAGAGTCTAGATTTCGGAAGCCCTCTGTCTTTTCTCGGCGGACGGCCTCGGAGAACGAAGGCGTCACGGACTGGAGATAAAGGAGAAGGGAACGGTCACGGTTTCTCGCAAAGGTTGTTGTAACTAGATGAAAGTTGTAATCACATGGATGTTTTTGTCGGTGAGACCTTGTGTGTCTAGAGATCAGGTGGTGTGATAGATGGCAAGAAACAGAGATCCAAAGTGTAAGCAGTGTAGACGTGAAGGTAACAAGCTTTTCTTGAAGGGCGATCGCTGCGTGACAGACAAGTGCGCTTTTGAGCGCAGGGGCTACGCCCCGGGCGAACATGGCCGGGAGCGCAGGGTGCGCCTGACAGACTATGGGACACAGCTCAGGGAGAAGCAGAAAGCCAGGCGCATCTATGGGATAGTGGAAAAACAGTTTAAGAACTATTTCCTTTCCGCTGAAAGGAAGAAGGGAATTACCGGAGAAGCCCTGCTGCAAATGCTTGAATGTAGACTGGACAACCTGGTATTCAGGCTGGGGTTCGCCCCGTCGAGACAGTCTGCCAGGCAGCTCGTCAAGCATGGTCATTTTATGGTGAACCGGAAGAAGGTGAACGTGCCTTCGTTTCAAGTAAGGGCTGGAAATGAAGTCTCGGTTAAAGAAAAAAGCCGTGAGCTTAAGGTCATAAAGAGTTCCGTCGAGATGAGCCAGGGGCGCGAAATGCCTTCTTGGCTTCAGATAGATCGTGAAAATCTCTCGGGCAAATTACTCGAAATTCCATCAAGAGAGTTGATACCTGTCCCGATTCAGGAGCAGCTCATAGTTGGGCTTTACTCCAAGTAAGCATACTAAAATGTCAGGGGGTCTATGATATGAAGTGGAAGAGCCTCCAGATGCCAAAGAAAGTCGAGCTCGATGAAAAGACAGCGAGCGACACGTATGGCAAGTTTACGATTGAGCCTCTGGAGCGTGGGTTCGGCCTTACGATTGGCAACGCGCTTCGCCGCGTGCTGCTTTCCTCACTGCCTGGAGCTGCGATCACGGCGATGAAAATCGATGGCGCACTCCATGAGTTCTCAACGCTTCGTGGAGTACTTGAGGACACAGCGGAGGTTGTTCTCAATCTGAAGCTGGTCCGCTTTACGTTGGCATCAGATAGTATCAAGCGAGGCCTCTTTGAGGCAAAGGGGGCATGCGAGGTAGTCGCCGGAGACCTCAAGGTTGATGAAGAGGTGAAAGTTCTCAATCCCGATCTTCACGTCGCCACGCTAAACAAAGACGGGGAGCTGAAGATAGAAGTCGAAATTAGCGGCGGCAGAGGTTATGTGCCCGCCGAGAATCAGTCTGGTGGTGACAGAGCAATTGGCATCATCCCCATTGATGCTGTTTTTAGTCCGGTAACGAAGGTGACCTACCGTGTTGAAAGTGCAAGGGTCGGCCAGCGCATCGACTTTGATCGCCTCATCCTTGAGGTCTGGACGGACGGGAGTATCGCACCTTCAGATGCACTTTCCTCTGGGGGAAGGATTCTTAAGGATCATTTTGGGTTGCTCATCCACTTTGAGGAAGAAGTTGTTGTTGAGGCAGAGGAAATAGACAAGGAAACCGAAAGAATAAAGCAATTGCTGCACAAGAGTGTTGATGAACTCGAACTCTCGGTTCGTTCCGGCAACTGCCTTCGAGCAGCTCAGATAAGAACTCTTGGAGAGCTTGTGCAGAAGAGCGAGCAGGATATGCTCAAGTATCGGAACTTCGGACGTAAGTCCCTCAAGGAAATTCAGGATATTCTTGAAACAATGGGTCTCAGGTTTGGGATGGACGTAAGCAGATACAGGTTGGCTGAGGCGGAGCAGCACGAAAAACTGGAGTGAGGGAGACAGTCTCATGCGACATAACAGGGATAGAAGGGAACTCAGTAGAACGCATGAACACAGAAGAGCTTTGCTGCGTAACATGGTTACAGCTCTCTTCGAGCATGAGAGGATTGAGACGACCATAGCCAAAGCCAAGGAAACAAGGAGAGTCGCTGAGCGCATGATCACTTTTGCGAAGAGAGGCGATCTCCATTCGCGCAGAACTGTTGCGAGCTATCTGATGAGCGCTCAGATTGTGAAGAAGCTCTTCGAGACAATCGCGTCGTGGTACACCGACCGCAACGGAGGTTACACGCGAATCATCAGACTAAGAAGAAGGCTCGGGGACGGTGGGGAGATTGGCGTTCTCGAGCTCGTGAAATCAAAGGAGCTTGTGGAAGAGGATAAAAAGAAGAGACTCGAAAAGAGAGAGGCAAAGATAAAAACAAAAGAGGAACGACGTAAGCGCGAGGAGGAGAAAATAGCTGCCGAAGAGGAAGAAGGCGCCGAGGAAGCTAAGGCCAGGAAGAAGGCCGGAGCTGAGGAAGCTTCTGAGGACAAGAGTGAGAAGAAAGAGAAATAACAGTACGGAGGGCTCTGAGGTCGTCAAGGGCCTCGGTGCAGGCGCCAACGTTTTCGCGGTGGTCGTCAAGACCTTCGCGGCAGTCGCGCTTCCCACGGGAAGATTCGCCGATAGATACAAAACCGCGCTGATTGACAGATTCAGAACTATGCCGGAAAGAAAAGGCCAGGCTATCTTGCTTGGCCTCTTCTTATCTGTTGCATACATCGCAACTTTGTTCGTTGCTCCGACGTGTACCTTCTCTCAAGAAGTCCCTGCGAGTACCATCTTGCTAGCAACGCCGGTCTTTTCTGTGAGTACGGCAGCAGGCCCCGTCTCTTATGGAAATACGCCGGCGCCCCTCGCCTTTTCCGTGAATACGTCAGCAGGCCCCGTCTCTTATGGAAATACGCCGGCGCCCCTCGCCTTTTCTGTGAATACGTCGGCAGCTCCCGTCTCTTACGCAAACCCCGAGACATTTCGCCAGACCGAATTCAGGGCGCTCTGGGTCCTTCGCAACACACTTGTTTCCGAAACGGAGATTGATCGCATGCTGCGGCGGGCGAAATACGCTGGATTCAACGTCCTTTTTGTCCAGGTGCGCGGAAGGGGAGATGCCTTCTATGATTCTTCGATCGAGCCGAGGGCAGAGCTGCTGTCAAATGCCAGGTTTGATCCTTTATCTTACTTAGTAGCCGAGGCCCACAGAAACGGCTTTGAAGTTCACCCGTGGCTCAATGTGTTTCTTGTCTGGGCTGCTTCATGGAAACCAGCGGACACAAAGCACGTACTGCTGTCACATCCTGATTGGGTGGCAGTTCGCTCTGATGGGATGCCGCTTTCGGAACTATCCAGAGACGAAATTGGAGCGATGGGAATTGAGGGGGTTTTTCTCGCGCCTGGTAACCCTCAGGTTCGTGAGCATATCAGAGCGGTCATCAGAGAACTCGTACAGAAATACGACATAGACGGCATACATCTTGACTACATCAGATATCCGACGATGGCCGTGGGTTACGATCAAGGGACAAGAACCGAGTTCATGCGACGCTACGGAGTGGACCCCGATCAGATCGCAAATGATAGCGACGCGATGATTGACTTATTTGGCGACAACGGTCTTCACGATCTTGGAGTCCTTTGGGACAGATGGCGCGTTTCTAATCTGGAGGATTTGATTGATTCCGTACGCTGCGATCTGAAAGCTGTTAATCCAGGAGTGAAACTCTCTGCTGCCGTGATAGCGGATCAACAGTCTGCAACGAGTAGACACGGCCAGGATTGGCCGTCGTGGCTAAAGCGTGGCATATTGGATTTTGCTGTCCCGATGTGTTATTCGGCCTCCACGCGATTCGTTCAGAATCAGGTTCGTTCTATCCAGAATCTTGTTGGGGCAAGCAAATTCTATCCAGGTATTGCCATGTACAACCAGTCTCCGGGAAGGGTCGTTGAAAAGGTGAGATTGCTGAGGCAGCTTGGGATCACTGGTTTTTCTATGTTTTGCTACGATCCCGAGCACCAAAGAGACGCTGTGCTGAGAGAGCTTTCGAAAAGTGTTTTCGCGTTTCCGGCCAGACCGTGGGGGGAAGCGAGACGGTAGCGAGAAGCCAGACCATGTGTGGAGAGCATGCCGTGATCGGGGAAGGATTGAACCTGTGCTTGGGCGAGAACCGATCAGGATCTGAGACATGAGGCTTTTGGATCTAGGGCACGACAGTGGGCTCCGAGGTTGTGAATGGAAGAACGAATAGTAAAGAAGCTTCGTGAGATAGCTGGACCTGAGAGTGTACTCACCGCGAAAGAAGAGCTTCTCTGTCATTCCTACGATGCGACAAGGAGAAGCGTACTCCCCGAGGCAGTGGTGCGTCCCGAGAGGGTGGAGCAGGTGGCTGCCATTGCACGGCTCTGCACGGAAGAGGGTGTTCCTTTAACGCCGAGAGGAGCCGGCACCGGTCTTTCTGGAGGGGCACTTACTTTGAACGGTGGAGTGAGTCTCTCGCTCACCCTGATGAAAAAAGTCAGAGAGATCGTCCCGGAGGACCTATACGCTGTTGTCGAGGCGGGAGTAGTTACCGAGGAGTTACAGAAGACGGTCGGGGTCCTGTCGCTCTTCTACCCTCCCGATCCCGCTAGTCAGAGAAGTTCGACGATCGGTGGCAACATAGCCACGTCGGCGGGTGGTCTCCGATGCCTCAAGTACGGGGTCACGAAGAACTATCTCATGGGGCTCGAAATCGTGTTGCCTACGGGTGAGATCGTGAAGACAGGCGCCAAGACGGTAAAAAGTGTGGCCGGCTACGACCTCACGAGACTTATCTGTGGCTCCGAAGGGACGCTGGCGATTGTCGCTTCTGCCACCCTGAAGCTCATTCCACTGCCCGAGCACAGAGTGACGATTCTTGCTGCATTCCGGGAGCTCGAAAGGGCAGCCGAAACCTCTCGCAATGTGATTTCCAGTGGAGTGACGCCTTCTATCCTTGAGATTATGGACTCTTTTACGGTTGGAGCCGTCTCTGGAGAGATTGCTCTTCCCCCTGAGGCAGAGGGTTGTTCACTGGTCCTGGCTGAGACGGATGGTTTCCGCGAGGCCTCTGAGAAAGAGGCCAGTGGAGTAGAAAAAGTATGCAAAGACGGTGGTGCTATTTTTGTTAAGAGAAGCTCGCAGCATGACGAGAGAGAACGGCTGTGGGACGCAAGAAGAGCTGTGCTGAGCGCGCTCGCGAAGCTCAAACCCGTGACCATTCTTGAGGACGTCACGGTGCCCAGGAGCCGTATCGTAGAGATGATACGTTCCATCGCTGAAATAGGAAAAAGGTACGAGCTTCTTGTTGCCACTTTCGGGCACGCGGGTGATGGAAAGCTTCATGCTGCAATCCTTGTGGACGCTCCAATCTCGGAGAAAGCCGAGGCGATCGAGATGGCTATCTCTGAGATTTCTGAGAGGGCGCTCTCGCTCGGTGGTACACTTTCAGGCGAGTACGGAATAGGTATAGAAAAGACCGATTTCCTCAGGCAGGAAATCGGAGAGTCTGCTTTCGAGACGATGAAACGACTCAAAGACACATTCGATCCCAGGGGAATACTTAACCCAGGGAAGCTCTTTTGCGTTGAACCTTGAGTCGGCATCTGGTCGTTGGAGCTGGACAAACGGCGTTCGTTAGTAGCCTTTGGGTCACGGCGTTTCTCTGATGATGGTTTATCTATTCACGCATTGCCTGATGGTTTGAACAATGGCGCTTGAACCGAAGTTTGCATACCGAGAGCCCTTAACAGACGAGTACCCCCAAATATCGAGGTTCTCGGGGGAAATCATACGCTGCATTAAATGCGGTTTGTGTAGGGCAGTCTGCCCCACGCTGATAGAGACCGTTAGCGAATCGCAAGGTGCCAGGGGCAGGGTAAGCCTCGTCGAGGCCGTGCTGGACGGAAGGCTCAAGCTTTCAGACATTTTTGCAGACAGAATCTCCACCTGCATCAATTGCAAGGCCTGCATTGAAGCCTGCCCCAGCGGGGTCAGGGTTGACGACATCATCCTCGCTGCCAGGGCAGAACTGGTCTCACGGGGGAAATTCTCTTTCCTGAAGAGACTACTCCTGAGGGGTCTTCTCAAGCGAGGGAGATTGCTTCCACCCGTAGGAAGAATCGCTTCTCTTTTTCAACGGGCATTGCTTAAACTCTCGCCCCAGGGTAGTGCTCTCAGGTTCCTTCTCCCAGCAGTCAGAATCGACAAGGAAAGGCACCTTCCCGTTTTTGCCTCCAAGAGTTTCAGGGAGCAAGTCCCGGAGAGATCGGCGCCAAAGGTCCCGGAGGCGGCTGCCCCAGAGGCTCCCAAACGAGTCACATCAGAGGTTTCTGGGCCAGCCGCCCCGCAGACCGCTGAAAGACGAGCTCCAAACGTCCGGAAAGCTCTCGACCCTAAGCTTCTGAAAGCGCGGCAGCCGCGGTTGAGAGTTGCTTACTTTGTCGGATGCGCGAGCAATCTAATCTACACGAACATTGCACATTCGGTTGTGAATGTGCTCGCAAGACTTGGTGTTGAGGTCGTCATTCCTCCTCTTCAGGGCTGTTGCGGAACGCCAATCTTTAATGCCGGGGACTTTGCCACCGCACGGGGGATTGCCAGAAAGAACATGGCTGCCCTCACCTCGCTGGATGTTGACGGAATCGTGGTCGCGTGCGCGAGCTGCGGTCTTGCACTCAAGAGGGAATATTCGAGGATTCTTGGACTCGATACCTCAGGCTTTTCCGAGAACGTGATGGATGTCTCTGAGTTCATCGTGAAGAAACTTGGGCTTGATGCCCTCAAATCAGCCGTTGCGGCGTCAAAGTCCTTTCCCGGCACGCGTCAGGCTGTCCGCACGGAGCAGAAGGAAATTGTCGTTACCTATCACGACCCCTGCCACCTCAAGAGAGGGCAGGGAGTAAAAGACGAACCACGGGAGATCATCCGGGCCGTTCCGGGTCTCAAACTTGTGGAAATGTCGGAACCAGATAGATGCTGTGGCGGTGGAGGGCTGTATAGCTTTACTCATTATGAAATGTCAAAAGCCGTCGCCTCGCACAAAATCAGAGCCATAAAAGAGACTGGAGCTTCGATTGTCCTGACCTCGTGTCCGAGTTGCATCCTTCAGCTCAGGGATGGACTCGCGCAGGCCAAACTGCCCGTCAAGGTGATGCACGTCATAGAGCTTCTCGCCGAGGTCTTGCGAGAGCCAACAGAGAGGGCTGCTCCCACGTCCGAGGCCGCACTCCAGGAGACACAGGTCTGAACCACACATTACACCCGTATTCCAGGCGATGGCCATCTGTGACATTGACCAGAGCTGGACTGCAAGCATATGTTTAAGGACTCCATCAAACTCGCTTTCGGAAATATCGGAAGAACGAAACTGAGACACTTCCTTACGATGTGTGGAATAATGATCGGGACAGGTGCGATCGTCTCGATGGTTTCATACACAGTGGGCATGCGCAACGAGATGTCGCGCACCATCGCCTCCTCTGGTCTTCTCACAACTATCTATGTGCTGCCGAGCGGCGGCGCATTTGCACATCTTGCGCCGGGAATGGACGAGCACGACCCTGATGATTCCAGGACTGATTCTGGAACCGGTTCTTGGGAAGGTTCTGGAGCTGACTCCCGCGCCGATCAGTCGAGAAGTCCTACACCCGGCTCTGTACCTGCGGACTCCCGTGCCGATCAGTCGAGAGGCTCCAAGCCTGGTTCCAAGCCGCGTACAACCCAGATAGACGATGACGTCGTTTCGAGGCTTGGCTCAATAAAGGGCGTGACCGACGCCTTTCCGCTTGTAGCATTTCCGGCGATCGTGAGTCGTGGTCCAAAGCAGGTATTTGTTACTGTTACAGGCATACCCTCGGCAGCGGGTGAGGGGACCAAGAAGAGACTTGAGAAAGGGGAGGTTTTTCCGAGCGAGGAGGACAGCACGCTTCTTGCCTCGGCTTCGCTTGCAAAAAGACTCGGAGTGAATACCGATTCTGTCACGACTGCCACGCTTCGAACAGGCATACCGGTCACGATGACAATAGTCACGCTCGGGCGAGGCTCCCCAGCCCAAGGCGTGATTACGGGAAGCTCCGCTGCGGGAGGTTCATTTTCTTCGCTCGCCGTATTTGGAATGCAAATGCCCTTTGAGCGAAGAAGCTTGCGTTTTTATCTCAAGGCCGTGCTCAAAGAGAGTTTCTTCGGACCCATTGGGAGATCAGACTGTTACATTCCTCTAAAGATGGCAAAAGGGATGGCCGCGGTGACGATTCAAGACCCGGCCGCCATCCTCAGAAATCCCTCGCTTGGGCGTGGCGACTACCTGGGTGCCGAAGTCCATGTTGCAGACCTCTCCGATATCGAAAGTGTGATGAAAGAAATAAGGGCCATGAACCTTACGGCACTCTCAATATCAGATCAACTCAAGGGAATGAGGACTGCCTTCATGTTGGTGTCGGCCTTTCTTGGCGCCATAGGAGGAGTTGCGCTTTTCGTGGGCTGTCTGGGCATAGTGAACGTGATGCTTATATCTGTTTTCGAAAGAACGAGAGAAATCGGCATAATGAAAAGCGTTGGTGCCAGGCGAAAGGACATCCTAACTCTCTTCGTGGCCGAGGCGGGTATTATTGGATTGGTCGGAGGGTTGCTGGGTATATTGCTCGGTTGGCTTGTGGCCGAGGTCACAAACCACGTGATGTTTGCGTTTATCATCAAGGATGAGACCCCGTTTCGACGACTCTACGAAATCCCGTTCTGGCTTGCGGCTGGTGCCGTGGGTCTCGCCATCTTAGTCAGCATTGTCGCTGGTCTCTATCCTGCCAGAAGAGCTGCCGGACTTGAGCCAACCGCGGCACTTCGATACGAGTAACCGGACGTACCCCACCCGTCACGGTGCGCGTATCTAGGATCCTGATTTATCAGTTTTTTCTGTCCGTGCCGTTTCACGCCGGACACCATACTTCACCGACACCAGAGATGGCGTTGAAAGTAAGTTCGTCAAGGGCTATACTTCGAACAACGCTGTAAATCAACATAGGACAGCGCATCGTGCTGTGACCCTATCTCGGGGGTTCGCTACGATAAGGAGACTTGCCAACGGGAGAGATTGAATGAGGCTTGATCCCAGACGAATTGAAGTTATGGATGATTCCATGGCGCAAGTATTACGCTGCAAAACCCCTGCGGAACGTATCGCTATAGGATTCTCCCTTTGGACGTCTGCAAAACGGATGTTAACCGTGCACTTGAGCAAGAGCCATCCGGATTGGGATGAGGGTCGAATCCAAAGGGAAGTTGTTAAGAGGCTTTCTAATGGAACTGTACGAACTTCTACTCAGAACCGTTGAAACGCTTGAAAGGCTTCAGATAGACTACCTGATCACTGGTTCCGTTGCCAGCATGGCTTACGGAGAACCTCGGCTTACAAATGACATTGACATTGTTGCGGCGATTGATGACAGTCACATCTGTGGACTGATGGCCGCCTTTCCGCAGGATGAATACTATATCAGTGAAGAAATGATCCGACAGGCGATTGAAGAACATGGGCAATTTAACATTATCCACCCGGCCTCTGGCCTCGAGGCGGATATCATGATCAAGGAGAACACGTCGTTCGAACAAAGCAGATTTGGACGCATTCGTCGGATCTTTCCAGCAGAGTTCTATCAGGCCAATTTCGCTTCTCCAGAAGATGTAATTATCAAGAAAATGGAGTCCTATCGGGCCGGCGGTTCGGAGAAACATCTTCGCGATATTACAGGCATTTTGAAAATCAGCGGAGAAGAAGTAGATCGGAGCTACATTTCAGAGTGGGCTAGCCGCTTGGATCTGACCGACATTTGGGCTTCAGTGCAGGGACGTCTGACGGAGAAAGCTTAGGCAGCGTGACACATTTGCTTCTGGCGAAACGGAGCGGGGCACCGGTCTGGTGCAAAGAACTGCGGTCAGAAAACCCGGACAGAAGCTGGCACGTCTGAGAGGGGGTTCCTTCAAACAAGGATTGAAACTCGAGGCTGTGGCAACGATTCCCACGCTCCTGCATCTTCAATCTACAATTGAGGTTACCAACCGCCGCCGAATCTCAGTGCGAGACTCCGGCACTCTGTGATATAATATAGGTTGCTACCCGCGGACGGAGTATGCACCGAAGGATTTGCAACGATGGAGGATTTCGCACATGTTTCATAGGCCCGCCGTGTCACTCAAGTGCCAATTTCTCAGGCCCGCTGTGTCTCTCAGGCGCACGTTTCTCAGGGACCCATCTCACAGGCGCTCATCTCTCGGGTACCCGTTTCTCAGATATCTATCTCTCAGGTACCTTCTGGCATCCGTCCTCGTTTTGTCTGCCTTGTCAGGCGTGATTGCCTCATCGGCGCAAGCGCTCCCGTATACGCCGCCTGGGGATACTCTCACCGTGATCATGAGGCCAATTCAAAGCGTCCCCTCGATTATTCTTCGCGGAGACACTCTGGACATAGACTGCGTGGCCTTGAGTTCAACGACCGGCTGGACCGCGTCTCTAGGCTATCGCCAGCTCAGTTTCCCCCTCAATATTGTGAGTGCCCAGTACGTGACCTTACTCTCGCGCTGGAGCATCAAGGCTCTTATTCCCAGCAACATCCCGATTGAGCTATATGATTTGACCGTTACTGCCTCGGGCGGGATCCTGGATACGACTAAGCATACAGTCCAGGTGATCAACGCTTTTGATAGCAATTTCTATTTTGTTCAGGTAACGGATACACACACGCCGACACATCTTTACTACTACGAAAATGGAGCTGACACAGACTCCTCCGAGCTCGTCGATCTCAGGGAAGCTATAAAGGACATAAATTTGATCAATCCTACGTTCCTTGTTGTCACGGGAGACCTCATAAACGAAGGCGAGCTTGAAGACTTCGAGTACAGGCGTTATTTCACGCGCGCGCAGAGGGTGTTGACGGAATTGGAAGTACCGCTATATCTAACGGATGGCAACCACGACGTTGGCGGTTGGGATGCTACGCCGCCGCCTGCTGGCGAGGCGAGACGAACGTGGTGGAGATTCTTTGGGTGGCCCTATCTCAACAACCCGCCAAGTGGCGAGTCTCATACGCAGGATTACTCCTTTGATTATGGCACGTGCCACTTCGGTTGCATGGAAGGTTATATCAACTATGACAATTGGAGGTCAGCCATATACGGCAGCCAGAGTTTTACGAGCGAGCAGCTCAACTGGCTTCAAGCTGACCTTGCCCAAGCTTCAGGTAGCCAGCTTCAAATACTCTTCTACCACTATGATTTCTCAAGCCAGCTCAACCTTGCTTCGCTGGGAGTGGACCTTGCGCTTTACGGACACACTCACAATGACCAAGGTTCGCTCACGGGCTGGCCGCTTAATATTGGAACAAAATCTTGCTGCGACGGGAATCGTTCCTACAGGCTTGTGAGAATAAGCGGCAACACGATAACACCCAGGCCGACGTTGTCCGCGGGGTCAACGGGGGCGAATTTGAGGATTACATTCTCACCCGCCAACGATGGCACGGCCACCCAC
>Ga0315279_10006123_pt1 | contig 15293 bp, 15 predicted proteins | sample YL17G06_20_MG_FD_203694 | JGI IMG/M metagenome (GOLD analysis project Ga0315279, IMG submission 203694) | Sediment microbial communities from Yellowstone Lake, YNP, Wyoming, USA - YL17G06_20 | ecosystem: Environmental > Aquatic > Freshwater > Lake > Sediment | place: USA: Wyoming | collected... | reverse complement strand
CCCAGAGGTATATCAGAGTAGCTTACTTTACCTTGATTAATAAACTCCTTTAATAAAGTTTGTTGCCCTAATCTTCGCGCAATAATACCCGCTCTTCCCCATTCTAAATCTGCGTCAATTCCTACCACTCCTGACCAAAGTGTTAGGTCTAAAACATCTCCACTTTTTTCAACACATTTCACTAATGCCTCAGATATTGGATAAATGTCCCCTGAAATACCAACTTTCATGCCTTTCCTAAAAACACGAATAGCAACTTCAGGATTTACTATTTTGCTTCTTAATTCTATGTTTCTAATTCGTTCATTTATATCAAACATTGCAGCCACGTTGCAGACTAACTTACTGATAATTTAGAACTTGTCATAACAAGTTTTCTTATAGCTTCAACAATCACCTGTAAGGAGGTACCAGGTAAAAAAACTTTTTTAATGCCCATCTTTTCCAATATCGGAATATCTGTTTCGGGAATTACGCCACCTAAGACAATGGGTATTTCAGAACACCCATATTCGCTCATTTTTTCCCATACCCTTTTACACAAGGATAAATGCGATCCAGACAGTATGCTTAAGCCAACTATATCTACGCCCTCCTGTAATGCGGCTAACGCTACTTGATCTGGGGTCTGGTGTAGATCTGTATATATAACTTCCATCCCTGCATCTCGTAATGCATAAGCTATTACCTTAATCCCCCGATCGTGTCCATCTAGACCGACTTTGCTAACTAAGATTCTAATTTGTCTATTCTTATTTTCCATAACTTTCTTCCTTCCATTATTAGCCAATATGTAATAAATATTTTACTGCATTAGTGTTGTTATCATTTAGAAAATGCCAGGAGCTTTGTATGTTCCAAAAACATTTCGTAAGGTGCTACAGATTTCTCCAACGCTGGCATAAGCTTCAACAGCTTCTTTCACAGGCAATACAAGATTGACCGCGTCATCTTCAGCTGCTTCCTCCAATCTTTTGAGACAGCCCTCTACCGTCTCGTTGTCTCTTTCTTTTTTTACTTTATCTAAATCTGCAATTTGTCTTATTTCTGCTGTAACGCGTTTCTCAGGATCATATGGATGCCCCGCAGTTCTTTGTGGTAATACTTCGATTTCATTCTCATCTGTGAAACAGTTAACGCCAACAATCTTCCTTTTACCACTTTCTACGTCTTTTTGAAATTCATGTGCACTTCTTGCTATTTCTCTCTGAGGAAATCCATTTTCAATCGCAATTTTCATCCCCCCCATTTTTTCTATTCTTTCCATTATTTCCCATGCCCCTTTTTCTATTTTATCAGTCAAGTTTTCTACATAGTAAGATCCTGCTAGTGGATCCATTACCTCATTTATTTTAGTTTCATGCCCAATAATTCTGGCTGCATCGAGATGCAGTTGCCATCCTTCTAAACTATGGCCCAACCCAAGGGGTTCATCAAATGGGAAGCCCATCCCTCCCTCAGCAGCTCCACCCGAAAGAACACTGGCTATTCCCCCAAGGATCGACCTGCAGAGATTGTTTAAAGGACGCTGCCGTGTTGTACATATCTCACCGGATTGGGCCCACATAAGACTCCTCAATATGCAACTTCGTTTGTCCTTAGCTTTAAATCTTTCTCTCATGATTTTGGCCCACATCCTCCTCGCTGCTCTGGATAGCGCAATCTCGTTAAAGAAATTCATACTACCTCCGAAACTAAGCCAGGTGAAATGATGGCTCAATACATCAATATCTAATCCAGCCTCCAATCCCAATTTTATATATTCACTGCTATTTGAAAGCACAAAAGCAAGCACCTGTTCAGCAGTAGCACCAGCCTCTCGCATATGGTATCCACAGATACTAATAATATTCAATTTGGGTATATTTTGCGTACAATAAGCGAAAGTGTCCCTTGTCAATCTTAATCCATTTTTTATCGGAAAAATGTAGTTTCCACGTGCAATATATTCCTTGAGAATATCATTTTGAGGCGTTCCTCTAAGTTTATTTAAAGGTATTCCCCTTTTCTCAGCCAGAGCCGCATACATTGCGATTATTATGATAGCAGGCGCATTAATTGTCCAATTTGATGCTATTTTGTCTATCTCCATATCTCCCTTAAATGCTTCATAAATAATTTCAAAATCCCTTAAAGTGTCTATCGCCACTCCTGTCATCCCCACCTCTCCAAAGGCACGGGGATCATCAGAATCATAACCCAACTGAGTTGGTAGATCGAAAGCTAAATTGGGACCAGCCTTAGAACCAAGCGAGGCCATTCTGGAATAGTAGTCCCTGGTGTCCTCTGGAGTCCCGTATCCTGCATATGATCCCGCCCTTACTAATCCTTTTCCGCTTCCTATGTATCCACCACCACGTCGAGGTGTTATTCCAGGAGGTATGGAAGGGTAAATATTTGAAGTAAAAGGGTAATCCCCAGGAAATCCAACTTTTTCCAAAAAATTAAAATCCTTTAAATCTAAGGGTGAGTAATATTTATTCGGGCTCTCTTCTACATTTAACTTTTTCAAAGCTGGTTTTAAAATCTCTTCTTCCCAGCTCTTCTTTACCCTTTCAATTTCTTTTGACTTATCATTTCTCATATATTAATAACCTCCAAATAGGATTTCATTTCCCTTTCTTTTACATCAACTGCTCTCTTTCCTCAAAAATAGATTTATGACACAAGAGATCATAGATTTTTTCTATTGCCAGAATCTTATTTGAGAGACTAAATGATTCCTTTCTACTGGCGACATTTGTTGTGTTACCACGCAGACTATAGATGAGCTTATGATCCCTTTGCTTCCAACAATTCCCAAGAGGAGTACAATCGTAGGCATTACGGACCATTCCCGATCACCGCTCAATCATCAGCTCTATCTCCCGACAAATCTAGGCGCTCTTTTTTCTAAAAAAGCCTTGAATCCTTCTTTTCTATCTTCACTATTCCAACAGATCTCGAGTGCAAGCCTTTCATAATCGAGCACCTGAGCAAGATCCATCTTATAATAATTTTGAAGCCCCCTTTTGGCAAAAGCGATAGGCAGCGGCGCATTTCTAGAAATATTCCCCGCTATTTCATTTGTTGCTTCAATAAGTCGATCGTGCGGTACGACGCGGTTAACCATTCCGATTCGCAGTGCCTCATTTGCATCAACAACTTCTCCGGAAAAAATCAACTCCGCTGCCTTGGCATAACCAACTAACCGGGGAAGAAAATAGATACCTCCCCAATCTGGATAGACACCACGCTTGACAAATATCTCTCCAAACGTGCTGCGCTCACTGGCAATTCGGATATCACAAGCAAGGGCAAGATTGCAACCACCGCCAGCGGCTACACCATTGACGGCAGCTATGAATGGTTTCTCAGCTGAGTTAATCAAAAAAACGATTCGGGTCATTGTCGGTCGTTCGTGGGTTGCCGTTTTGGGAAAGGCTTTTGTATCTCCTACCACGAATTCCCTGACATCACCTCCCGTACAAAAGGCCTTACCCGCCCCTGTGATTACGATGACCCGCACTTCATCATCCGTACTCGCCGTCTCTAACACCTCTAAAATCTGTTCACGCATGGTTCCAACAAACGCATTGTACTTTTCAGGCCGATTCAGTGTTATGGTAGCGACGCCTTCATGCTTATCCAGCAATACATATTCCCACTTCATTTTTCCTTGCTCCTTTAGATTCCACTTTAGATTCCATTAAATAAATTGGACATAACCTCCTCAATAGTCATTAACTCGTCTATCATAACAGCCACTTGACCACAAGGGAGAATAGAATTCTGCTCATCATCACTTACATATAGACTATCTATTAACTCGTTGATTTTAGTCTCATTCTCCCTTGCATTGTCAAGTATAAGTATCCGCTGAGCAGCCATGTTATTCAAAACCCTCATAGGTAATGCACCTCTGCGTATCAAAATGGTGGAATCGCTCTTTGCCTTCAGGATCATCTGCTTGAAATAATCAGGGACGGGGCATTCTTTGGTGGCTAGAAAACGGGTTCCAACTTCCACTCCATCAGCTCCAAGGGAGAAAACAGCTTTTATTTGACGGGCTTGAGCGATTCCCCCAGCCGCGACGATTGGTATCCCTAAATTTTTTACCAACTGAGGTATCAGGCAAAAGGTGGTAATTTCATCCCTTCCCACATGACCACCGGCCTCGAATCCAGTCGCAATAATGCCATCTACACCAGCATCCTCGGCCTTTCTAGCCATTTCTACCGTCGAGACCTTATGCAGGACCTTTAATCCCGCATTTTTAATCTTATTGATGAATTTCTCGGGATTACCCGCTGAGGTTGTTACCGTTTTTACACCTTCTTCGATGGCAACATCAATTAGTTCCTCGATTTCAGGACGGTAGATTGGAAAATTCACCCCAAAAGCCTTATCTGTTAGGTTTTGGGCTTCCTTCAACTCCTTTCTTAATCGTTGAGGTGTCAAACCAGAGGCAGCAATCTGACCAAATCCACCATATTTGGATACATCTGCTGCCATTTTACCAAGCGATATAAAACGCATTGGACCCTGAATAACAGGGTATTGTGTTCCCAAAATATCTATGAGAGCATTTTTCATTCTTTTTGAAATATTCTAATTCTTACAAAACTTTTTACTAGACTGTAACACCATAATAATTTTAGCTCAGAAAGGAGAACACTCTATGAAAATCCAAAAAGCCAAACGATGTATCCGGAGATAATTCTTCTGTTTCTAAGAAGCTCTTTCAAAACATTCTTTCAAGATTTTCTTTTTATCAATGGTTCAGTCTCTTAGCCATGCCTTTCTGCACTGACCGATTTGCATTTTCACACGATTCCTTGGAAAAACCACATGTGCCATAGAAGAGGCCAAAAAGACTGCCTTAAATCAATTCTTCCATACATTGCGCATCATACTCCATTCGATGCTTCTTTCTTATTATAGATGCCACTATCATTCAGAAAAGATTTGTTTTGTCTTGATCACGCTAAAGACCCTCAAATAATTAACGGATAAAATTGTCTTTTGGGGTGTATCAATTTAGCTTTTGTCCTCCCATGCGCAGAGGTACATTCTCTAAAAAACATCTCCTGGACTTTTAAGACTATAAGGATTTTAGGTTAATGGTCTTGATAGTTACTTCATATAATCAAACGCTTGAAAGTGCAAAACTTAAGATACTGATCTAGTTCCAATTTAGCCTTCCGTCCTTTGCTCAGAATTGCAAAGGCAGACCAGAATATAGAATGCTTTCAAAGTAATAACGAGAGATTTAGCCCAGCAGGTACTCAAGTCCTCCATTAACTATAATCGTCTGACCCGTGATATATGCCGAGGCATCTGAAACTAAGAACATTGTGACTCCTGCAATGTCCTCCGGCTGTCCCAGTCGTCCCAAGGGGACTCTCTTTATTAAGTTGTTACGGTCTACCTTGAAAAAAGCTTCTGCCTCTTTAAACAAAGCTGTATCGACAACACCTGGAGCAATAGCATTCACTCGAATTCCCATCGGGCCCCATTCGGCAGCCAAGCTCTTAGTCAAATGCATAACCCCAGCTTTAGCCGCCCCATAATGGCAAGCATATGGATATGGAATTTGTCCAGCTACTGAACCAATATTGATTATGCTACCCCTGATTTTCCTGTCGATCATCACTCTCGCTACTGCCGCGCTACAAAGAAAAACTGATTTCAGATTAAGGTCGACCACCGAATCCCATATGTCCTCCTTCAATTCGTGTGCTGGGCCTCTTTGCTTCACCGACATTCCGCCAGCCACATTTGCTAAAATGTCAACCCTGCCAAGTTTATCAATTGTTTGATTAACAAGCTTACCTACTGCATCTCCTTTTCTTACATCGGTTACTACCATTAGTGCTTCTCCTCCAAATTTACGCACTTCTGAACTAACGGCATCCAGTGAATTGGGGTTAATGTCAGCCAAGGCAACATTAGCCCCAGCACCGGCGAATCTTAGGCATACGCTTCTCCCGATACCACCACCGGCGCCAGTCACAAGTGCCACCTTACCTTTCAGCGAGAACACATCCAAACTATCATTCATATTGAATTACTCCTTTCTTTGGGGATTTTTAAGCCCGTAGTCAAATGTGCATGAATACCAACAGCACCTTGCAAAAGTTTATCAGCCACTTTTTTCATACTATTGAAGTTTCCCTTCAATCCTCGCGATCTCAACGAACCAAGTGCTATTTTAATTACCGCCCACGGCAGTTAGCACCTTTAAATAATTAAACAAATTATCGACAGTTAAAAATGCCTCAATATTCTGGAGCCTATTGAATAACTCCTTCCCCTTCTCATCACCAATGACGGGTTTGGCTAACAAGAGACACTTTTTCTCGAATTCTTCTGTAGAAAGAGGATTGGCAGGAGATCCTGGTAAAAATAGTACTTCATGGTTAAAGACTTGCCCGCTTTCAGTAATTATCTCTACTCTATAAGGCCACTGTTCGGGATATTTTTTTGTCAATTCCCGATCCTCATATACATTTATCTTCCTGCACAATTCAAGGGTTTCCTTCTTTTGAATCCCCTCCTGAGTAAAATCTTCAATGCCTATTGTATTCTTTAAAAAATGGGTTGCTATATTATAATGGATGCTAAATTGGCCATCCAAAACCGTTTTCGGGTGAGGACGATTTCCCTCTTCGAAAGCCATTCTATAAGTATACACATTGATTTTCTTTATATCTTTTGTTATGAGATTACTTTTGTTTTTACATTTAGCCGCTGCATCAACAGCCCCATGCATGTACCGGCATGAAGGATAAGGTTTCAAGCTCGTTTCCAAAAAACGAAAAGTGGTTCCAAGTCCCTCAAATAACTTTTTTTCTTTGCAACCATCTGCCATAGAATTAAATAATCCAAATTTCCCCGATATGGTATCGCCCGGGTCTGAAAAACCTTCTTTTGCCAACATGGCCGCCACGATACCGTTTTCTGCTGCCTTTGCTGCATGAAAAGCACTATTGGCGATATTTCCATCCACTTGATACTGTCGAAATCCGCATGCCATATCAGCAGCTAATCTCAGTGCTGTGATAATTTTTTCCTCATCAAGACAAAACAACTTGGATGCTAATGCAGCAACTCCTATAGCGTTACAAGTTCCTGTAGGATGGAAGCCTTTATCATAGTGCGATGGATTAATAGCATCTGCAACCCGCAATGCTACTTCATAGCCTGATATAATGGCTGCTAGGCTTTCGTCAATGCTGGCTTGTAACCATTCACCCAAAGCGAAAGAACTCATAATTACGGCTGCTCCAGAGTGAATGATTCCTGGCTCATAAACGTCATCAAATGTATAATTTCTTGCTAAAAACGAGTTGACCAAAGCCGCATAATGAATTGACGTCTTTTGATGGCTGCAAATAATAGATGACTGCTCTGAGTTGCTTATCTTCGTAAACGTCTTAATAATCGTTTCAGCATAGGGCCCTTTACTTCCCGCGATACTGCAAAATATTGTGTCGATAATAAGTTTCTTAATATATTCGTGGCTTTGATAGGAAATTCTTTTTTTAAAATCAACATCCACTATAAATTCAGCAAATTTTTTCCATGACATAAGATAAATCCTTTCTAACCATTCCTCCATCTGCATTAGCCATTAAAACTCCAGCATTCCCTTTACAGTTAATCACATTCACCCCTTTAATAAAATGATCACCAGGCCCCATCTCCTTCAGGCAATCTCGTAAGGGTAGCCCTTCAAAGAATTGCCCTTTCCTACGACCCACAAATAGGTCGCATCCCGTTGGTCAAATCCCGCCTTCTCTTTGCTGCCACATCTTAAATTCCTTACTGATACATATTCACTTGGGTACTAGGGCTCATAAAAAAATTAGCCTCTCAACTCTTTTCCCCATTATCTGTTCCTAAGTAAAGAACCCCGCCCTGACAGGCGGGGCATTAAAAATCTTTAAAACAATTTCAACTGTTTGCTGTGTTCACGATGCTGATACTTAATATGCTGCCTGATCAATTCAGAAGTTACCTTATTTCCCACTTTCCTCACAAAATAACCATCACTCCAAAACTCTCCCGCCCAAAGCTCTTTCTCTAACTCCGCAAACTCCTTAAATACCTCCTTCGAACTGATACTCTTCAAAACCTCTACAATTTTGACGGGAGAATAATTAGGCGGAGCCGAAAGAAAAATATGAACATGATCAACTTCGATCCCCATGGTATCAATCTCAAAATCATATTACTCCGCTATTGCTCGAAACAGTTCCTCTACCCTTTTTTCCAGCTGTTTCGTCAAAATGTGCTTCCGATATTTCGGAATCCAAACAAAATGATATTTGATATCATAGACTGCATGTCTTGCCCGTCTAATCGCCATGCAGCGACTATATCATATTTTTCGTGCCTTCGGCACGAGGCCTTCCGTCCCCACCCTTACAGGTGGAATATTTCGCCCTATTTTTTATAAAAAGAGTAGGGGTACCGGGATGGATGACGATTTCTTAAAATCACCGTCTTCTCCGGCAACTTCAACTTAATAATTCCACCCTACTCCTCATGGTTCTCGACACGGTAACTACAGTGAGAATCACCTAACAACAATAAACGTGGCTGAGGAAAAACTTCAAACTTTGGGTTAAACCCGGCCATAATACCTGTATCTTGGAGACAGTAGTACGGTGCTGTTTCTTTTATTTGCTCGTCGGTCCACCCCAAGTCTCTGAAATGTGAAACATTTGCGCATGCGGTAGGCCACACCTCCATAACCTTGTCATTGAACTCAAACCACACTGGGTTCATAACACCTACAAATTGTGCAATAAAGGCGTCATAGAGATCTTTTATGCCATGGGTCTTATACTGTTTAGCCAGTGTCTGTCCTGCGCTGAAAGAATGTTTCCAGATTTCTTCTCTTACTATACCCATTACATTTATGGAAAAAGTCTTTTCGATACGCTTTACAATATTCCACATTAAAATCCAGCGGTCGACTCCTCTTCTAAACATACGAGTCATGGCTGCCTTCTCTTCGGGCGATTTCTTTTCCCATGCCTCCAAAGCTTCTGCAATTGCCTTTGAATATGTTATTTTCTCTTCTGCCATTTTCTTTATCCTCCTTTTTTGGTTATTCTACCCCTCACGTTTCACAACCTATAACTACTGTAGTGAATCTAACACTTCTTTACAATTGACATATTTTCCGAAAATCCGTTCGACGGGAGTACGCCATACAATGACCTAGGGATTTTGGTCGTAATTACCAAGATAGTCTTGAATCGCTTTGGTGAGATCATTTACACTTTGAAGGAGATATTTGGGGTTATTATCCTATATGATCTATTGTTTTTGAATGCACCAAGAAACTCGCGGAACCTCCCACAACCTGACGAGTTTAGTGAATAAAAAAGAGATTAAACAGTGAGATACTTTCTACTCACTTCCTTATCTTCTCTGAATTCTTTGACGGACCCCTCGTAGCGGATAAACCCCTTTTCCAATATATAAACCCGCTCGGAGAGGGAAAGAGCAAATTTTATGTTCTGCTCAGAGAGAAGCATTGTAACGACCCTTGTCTTTAGTTTTTGTAGCCCTTCACTGAAGACTCTGAGAGCTAACGGTGAGAGGCCCTCTGCAAACTCATCAAAAAGTAAAAGCCTAGGGCTAAGCATCAGAGCTCGTGCAGCAGCGAGCATCTTTTGTTCGCCGCCGCTAAGTGTCCCCCCAGCAAATTTCGCCTTCAGTTTAAGGACAGGAAAAAGATCGTACACATCATCCATAGTCCACTCTTTATTTTGAGGGCTGAAAGGGATCTGAAGATTTTCCTTCACCGTCAAATCGGCAAATATACATCTATCTTCGGGAACATACCCTATCCCCTTACGTGCAATCCTCTCAGTAGGCTTACCCACAACTTCCTCTCCTATAAATTTTATGCTTCCTGAGTGAGGAGGCGTTATCCCCATTATGCTGCGCAAAATGGTGGTCTTGCCGGCACCGTTTCTGCCAAGCAGGGACACGGTCTCCCCATCATTCACCACAAGAGAAACCCCAAATAGGACATGACTTGTCCCGTAATAGGTATGAACGTCATTCAATTCGAGAATCATACTTCACCCCCGAGATAAATCTCTTGCACTTGTTTATTATTCCTTATCTCAATCGGGAGTCCGTCGGCAAATACCACTCCTTGATGGAACACTATAATCCGCTCCGCCCACCCAAAAACCGCACCCATATCATGTTCCACGAAGATAAAAGTTAGTCCCATCTCATCACGTAGTCTTTTCACCAAACTCATTATCTCACCAGTTTCCTCAGGTGCCATTCCACTAGTTGGCTCATCTAACAGTAACAATTTAGGCTCGTTGGCCATGGCTATCGCCATCTCGAGCCGTTTCTTATCTCCGTGAGGCAAGGCACTGCTAACCCAATCGGCTTTATCGGCAAGCCCCACAAAATCCAAGATCTGAAACACTCTTTCCCGAAAAAGTTTCTTTCCTTTGGCAAAGAGATTCACAGTTTTTTTATTACACGATATTATTGCCGCCTGAACACTATCAAACAAGCTCAGCCTATTGAAAATAGAGGTTATTTGGAACGTCCGAGATAATTTCGCGGAACAGATAGCGTGAGCCTCCCAGCCTGTTATCTCAAATCCATTGAAAAAAACCCTTCCCTCATCTGCTTTGAAAAGCCCAGTTATCACATTGAACAGAGTACTCTTCCCCGCGCCGTTTGGGCCGATCAATGCACAAAGAACTTTCGGCTCCAATGTAAGACTCACTCTGTTTAGAACCTTCAGCTCACCAAATGATTTGCTAAGCCCCTTTAACTCAAGGATCATGTTACCCCAACCTCCCAATTCGTTTAATCCAACCCGCTAATTTACTCTCTTGTATGTAACCTACTACTCCATTCGGTAGGAAAAACACAATCAGAATAAATAGAAGACCCAAAACCGATGGCCAATACTGAGTGAATCTACCCACGATACTGTTCATAAAAAATAATAGCGCAACCCCTACTACCGGTCCAAAGAACGTGTGAATCCCCCCAAGCATGCAGGTTATTACCACCTCTCCTGATTTCGGCCAATCTGCCAGATCGGGAAATGCACATCGAGTGACTATAGCGTGCATTGTCCCCCCGATGCTCGCGAAGAACGCAGAAATCGTAAAGGCAATCAACCGTTGTTTGTCCAAATTGACACCTGTGAACTCCATCCTTTGTGCATTTTCTCTCATGGCCCTCAATGTCCGCCCAAATGGAGAATCTATTATCCTGTATATGGTAAAAACACATACGCTAGTAACGGCAAGCGTAAACAAATATAAACTATTGGTTGTAGAGATAATACTTGGGATTGATATACCGGTAATTCCATTCTCGCCACCAGTCATGGTATACCATTTTATAATAATAGCCCAAATCAACTCACTAAAGGCTAATGTTATAACAGCAAAATAAAAAGCGCGCCGCCGTATGCTAAAAAAGCCGATAATCACTCCAAACAAGGTAGGCAAAAGTGGTGCCAAAAGTAAAGCGGCCCAAAATGGTACGTTTGTCTTTTTGAGCAATAACGCTAAAACATAAGCCCCTGCTCCGTAAAAGCCCGCATGCCCAAATGCAATCATGCCCCCATAACCTAGAACGATGTTAAGGCCTAAAGCAAAGATGCAATAGGCCATTATATCCGTAGATGTATATACCCAGTACTCTGGGAGAATGAACGGCAATGTGACCAAAAGAACCACTATAACAGCACTCAAACCCCACTTTTCCACTTTAATCATTTTACTTACGCTAGCCACATTTCCTCCACAAAATAGCGTACTAATCGGTAGATCTACCAAATATACCATATGGCCGCACGAGAATGATTGCGACCATAAGGAGATAGATAAACACAATGGTGACCTGAGGGAAAAACATGATTCCTATCGCTTCCACAATCCCCACAAGCAAACCAGCTACAAATGTCCCCATGACGCTGCCCGTACCGCCAATAATGACGATGATAAAAGCAACAATGGTTGCCTCCATATCCGAACCTAGGGAAGCAGAGCTCATCGGAAAATTCAGCACACCTGCAAACCCAGCCAAAAAACTACCTAAAACGAAAACCGCTGTCATTACCCAGGGCACATTAACACCCAAAGCCTTCGTCATACTGGGATCGGTGGCACTAGCACGCATTAGCCTGCCAAATCTGGTTTTATTGACAATGACCCATAGGCTTATCGCAACTGCTATCCCTATACCGATCACTAGCAAAAAGTAAGTTGGCACCACACTTCCAGCCACCTCAACATTGCCTGTGAATCCAGGGGGGGTGCTTATTGTTTTCGCCATTACTCCCCAGCTAAGCTTGATTACGTCCCCGATAATGTAAACGAGAGCCATAGCCAGCACCATCTGCATTAGGTGCTCTTTCGCATAGAGATGTCGGAAAAGAATTACCTCTGTAAGTCCGCCAATAGCCGCAATACACATTGGGCCAAAGATTAGGCTAAGCCAAAACCCAAATTGTAAAGATTGGAACACTTCGGTAGCCAGACTGAACGAAATATACATAGCCAACAAATAGAGTGAGCCATGCATAAAATTTATCACCTTGTTAACGCCGAATATTAGGCTTAGGCCTGAAGATAGGAGAAATAAGACACTCCCTCTGGACACTCCTGCTAGGATTTGTGTTATTATTGCCGAAAGCTGCATTGTTCTCCTTTAAATGACAACGGACAACTAATTTTATCTAGACTTTGCATTAGCTACAAGGTCCTCTCCCTATTGTAGTAGTTTTCCTTCTACTTCTTCATTATCCCCTATTGTTGGAGAGTGATTCCAAAAAGGGTGAGAGAGAATCAACATTTGTCTCACCCAGAATCTGCCTCACGCCGTTTTACTTACTTCCCCTTGCCTTCGCGCGCCTAGCATTGACTTCTTCCTCGGTAATGGCATGGTTTTCTGTCGGGATGTATACTAGATTAGTGAGCATACTATAGCCCAGCTTGGGATTGTACTTGGTTTGACCAAGAATCTCTCCTATGGTAGACCTGTGATCGAACTTCCTAAATGTAATCCCTGAGACCATAGGTGTGTCAAAAGTCTCTTTCTCTAATGTATCAATCACCTTCTCAGTATTGGTGGTTCCCGCCTTCTTTATGGCTTGGAATAGCACTGAAGAAGCTACGTATCCCTGATGAGCAAAGGCTGGGACGTATTTCTCGCCGGTCTTCTGCAGATATCTCTGCTCCCATGCCTTTGCAGCTGGAACATAACCTTGGACATAAGTGGTTCTCACGGTAATTCCATCTGGGACGCAATCGCCCATGCTCTCCAATATTTCTTGAAGCCCCATTCCTCCGCCAGTTATAACATGCACTTTTTTAAATAATTCGTAAGGATTCGCCTGCTTAAAGAATGCCGGAAACGAACCCCCCTGTATTACTAAAATAAGCGCATCCGCCTCACTATTTAAAATAGCGGTAATGAAAGGAGAAAACTTTGTTTCACCCATCTGTGTCCAAGATTGGCCAATGATTTTCGCATCAGGCTTAACCTTTTTCAAGTTTTTCTCGAATGAATTAAACACATTGTGAGTGTAAGCATAATCCCAACCAATAGCCCAGTATTTTTTATAGGGGTTTTTACTTTCGAGAAATGCTAAACATGAGCCGCAATATACATCATCTTGGGCCAACGAGAACAAATAACGGTGCCCCGCTTCCACAGAGTGCTCCGCCGACATAATACCGGCCTCCACAAGCAATACCTTGTGCTCCTTGGCCACCTGTGAAACGGCCATCCCGCAGGGGGTAGAAACAATACCAGTCAGAAAATCAACTTTATCATTCAATATCAGTTCCTTCGCAACACGCGTTGCCTCAGCCGACGTCCCCTTGTGGTCCCGTACTATATACTCTACTTGTCTACCTAATAACCCACCGGCTTCATTGACTTCATCTTTAGCAAAATTATGGCCTTTCAACATTGGTACACCAACAAAGGCGTGGGCTCCAGACAAGCCCTGGATAACGCCTACTTTGATTGGCTCCGCCTCACTAACCCGGACACCTACACTTACTGTCACCGACATAGCCGCCAGTAATACTATCACTAAACCCACTATCTTTTTCATTTGCTTCTCCTCCTTTTCTAACCTTAAATAGGTTTGATAGGGTTATGTTAAAATTACAACAGTTTGCCTGCTAAAAAAAATCTCCACTACCTCATCGTCTACTTTGCTACAAAATAAACAGAAATGAAAAAACCAGCTATGAAACCATACCCTCCTGCTTAGACAATCGCTTCACTTCTCCACCGTTCTCGTTCTTTCTTGACACAGTCAAGAAACAGACTCATTGGTGGCTTACAATAAGGCTAATTCTGCAAGCTTCTTCTTTGTTGGTATGCCCTCTTCGCTCCAACCTCTCCAAAGATAATATTCATTCAGCATTTTCCCTAAGTGCGGCAGATTTTCCGCTGCCGGACCAGATCCTCCTCGCTTACAAGTGAGAAGCCTCTGGGGCAACGTATCGTCCTTCCTGCTTATTCCTCGGCGAACATTGAACAGACGTTTCAAGTTGAAGTTGCGCTCACCAATTTTCATTAACTCTCTTAGATCCACCTCCCAGCCTGTTACGTAGTCTAGCCACTCTGCTATATGTTCCGGCTGAACCCCACCGAAGGGTTCCGTGGGCTTTCTTACCCATATCCCTGGTAGACCTATCCAATGGCAAACTACCAAGGAATCAAGTACCGCAGTAAAGTCTTGAGACCAAGCCACTAATTTGCCAACACCCTCCGTAGCGAAAGGCTTGTCATAGGCCTCTCTTGCCTTCTCATCCTCCAAATGAGTAAAGCCATAAGCATGTGGCTGAAAACCCGGAATCGACTGCGCATATAGCCCTACAAACCCATCCGTATGGTCACCGCCTCTGTTTGCAGTTGCCATCTGCAGCGCGTAGTGATTCCAACTCCTCGGGTCATGAAGGGACAGCTCTAGACCTTTCACATGTATCGCGTACTCTGGAGCAACACCACCGATCTCTGCTGCTGCTCGTGCCACTCCTAACCCCAACAATTTTCCAAACCCTTCCCCTTTAACAATTTTTTGTAATATCTGTAGCATGGCCTCATGATTTCCCCAGGTCAACTCAATTCCTTCCGTGTGCTCACCAGTTATAACCCCCTTTTCGAAGAGCTCCATGGCAAATGCGATGGCATCACCAGCCGAAATCGTATCAAGGCCGCATCTATTACAAATATCGAAGGCCTGATCCAAAGCTTCCAGATCGCTTATCAAGCAATTGGAT
>Ga0315279_10006122_pt1 | contig 15294 bp, 6 predicted proteins | sample YL17G06_20_MG_FD_203694 | JGI IMG/M metagenome (GOLD analysis project Ga0315279, IMG submission 203694) | Sediment microbial communities from Yellowstone Lake, YNP, Wyoming, USA - YL17G06_20 | ecosystem: Environmental > Aquatic > Freshwater > Lake > Sediment | place: USA: Wyoming | collected... | reverse complement strand
TAGTGTTGTTCCTGACCGTGGCGACCGTGATCTGGCTGAGCGTGGTTTTGCTGCGGTTCTACCCGCGCTATGCTCCCAAGGAGGAGGGTGGGCTCGGAGGCGACCCTTCAGCGTTCAACGCGGTTGTAGCATTGCTGCGTTGGATCGGAATCGGCGTTGGGCTCACCGGGCTTGTCCTGGTTTGGGCGTTCGGGCCCGAAGACTTTTTCGGCTCCTACCGCAGTCTTCTTGGCATGGCGGCGATCGTGTTCGTGGGCAATAGTCTCATGGAATTGGGACTGGCTACGGCTCGTGCGAGAGGTCAGCCGCGTGCTTATTCCGTGGCTGCTGGCCTCAATGCCCTACTCCGGCTGCCCTTCGGCATACTCATATTTTGGGTCTCGGCGACGGGCGTGGCAGGGTTTCTGTGCGGATTCGGCCTTGTCCCGATCATCGTGTCGATCCTGTTGATGCGTCGCGATCTCGTGCATCCAGTCTCCTTTCGCTTGACGTTCGAGCAGAAAGCGTTCTTGAAAGAGTGCCTTTTGTACGGCATGCCGATCCTTGTGACCCTGATCCTTAATTTCTTCCTCGGCAATACCGACCGCTTCCTGCTGAAGTACTTCCAGGGCGACGCCATGGTCGGCGCCTACGCCGCGGCGACCGGGCTTCTCGAGCAACCCATGACTATGTTGTTTCAGACGCTCATGATTGCCGTTTTTCCCGCGATAACAGCTCTCTATGAGACGAAGGGAAGAGAAGCCACGCAGGACCTCTTGCGCGAGCTGACGCGCCAGTTTCTCCTGTTCTGTCTTCCCCTATGCGTCATGCTTTCCGTATTGAGCCGGCCTATCATGTTTGCTCTCACGAAGAAGGATTACTGGGACGTTTACGTCGTTGCGCCATGGCTCGTCACCGCCTCGTTCATGTACGGTCTGAGCTACTACGCCACGTTCGGACTCCACCTCAGTAAGAAAACCGGCGTGCTCCTTGCCGTCACCGTCATCAGCATCGCGGTCAACCTCGGCGTTAACATGGTGGCCATTCCCCGTTACGGCTATATTGGCTGTGGCATAGCCAAGCTGACTGCAAACACCGTCCTGGTTGGGGTCGTGGCACTGGCGTCTCGACGCCACCTCCACTGGCCGTTTCCATGGAAATCTCTGCTCCGGATAGGTTTCGCCTCGTCCGCCGCCGGTGCAATGGTGTTCCTTCTTCAACGCCACCTCACACCGAACCTCCTAAACCTTGTGATACTGAGTTGTTCATTCGGGATTGCGTACGTGATCATGTCGCTGGTTGCGCGCGAAGTTCGTCTGAATGATCTCTTGGGTCTGATTCAATCTCGCGCCAAGCCTGGCGGCCGTTAGCTCCGTGGAAATTCAGGTTAGAGCAGCCGTCTTGCAGTCACTGCTATCATGCGCCGCTCTCCCTCATGAACAAGCGTGACGCTCAACGTCTCTCCCTCTTCAGCCTCAAGCGTCTGGGTCACCGAGGCGTAGGAGGCATCTTTGAGGTCTCTGCCGTTGACGTCGATTAACGTTTCACCGCTGCGGATTCCGGCCTTCGCAGCAGGAGAATCCTTTGCAATCCACATGGTCCAGTAGCCCTCGTTGATGCGCGCCGGTGTCAGCCCGCAACCGATAACCGGCCCCGCGACAATGGGTAGCGCACCCGTATGCTCCAACCGCAGCAGTCTTCCTTCAAAGTCGAAAACGGCACGGAAATTCCTCAGAAACCCGATGCCTATCCGCGGGGCCTCTTCAGAGGACAGTACCGTGCAAACGGGGCCTTGGATTTCGGCGCTGCCCACGCGGACGCTCTCGATCCGCACCTGCATCTTCTCGGATTGTGTCAGCGAGTCCGAGCCGCCCGCAGGAAGGCCCTCGACGGCCAAACACGGCGTTGCGTCCGCCACCAAGCCGAGGTCTCGCAACGCCTGTTCCGGCATGCCCAACGTTCCGCCGAAGGTCGTGTCCACGATAAAGGAGCGAACGTGCTTGCCGTTAAGGATGGCACTTACGGCCGGTTGATTGTTCTCGTCAAACCGGAGCCGGACAGAACGGGCGTCCGTGCGGATTGAGCCGTCTTCGCTGTGGGGCTGAACGGACAAGGTATTTGCAGCGAAATCGATATGCAGTTCCTCTCCGATCTCGCGCGGACTCAGAATGCCTGCAACCTCCGCTCCAAGGGTCGTCTTGAAAGAAGCGAGGTCCATGACGAGGGCTTGGATGGGCCTCGAAGCGGCTTCGCCGAGACGGAGTTCACGGACTTCCACGACCGGCGCGATAACTTGATCCTTGGACGTCGCGCTCAGACTGAGTGCGTCGGCGGTACTTCGAGACAAGACCGGATGAGTGATCCCGAGATCGAGGACGAAAGGATAGGGGCCGGCGCCGTTGACCGAAACGGGGAACACGATCTTGTCACGCACGATGGAAAAGGAGACCGCACTTTCCTGGCCGCGCGCCGGAAACGGCATGAGCACGAGAAAAACAGATACGATTAAGGCCCAAGAACGCATGGTGGATTCTAACCAAGCACAGTTAATATCTCAAGACGTCGGACTGAGTGATTCCGTGAAAATGTGGCACAGCCGCCCTCGGCTGTGTCGTGCGGGGCGTAAGATCCGGTGTTTTCTTCCGTTACACAGCCGAGGGCGGCTGTGCCACATTAACGCCGTCGCAGTCACACACCGCAATGTTGCTTCTGCAAGCCGTTAGGCGGTTCAGAGCGGGAGCTTGGCGACGCCTGCGTAGCCGAACGAAGCGTAAGCGTATTCGGCGCCGAAGCACATTGAGACCGGATAGCCCATCGTCTCGTACAGGTCGACCAGACTCGGCGCATCGGCGAAATCATAGATGGCCAGAGCGTTCCCGACCGTCACGTACGCCTTCGTCCCGTGAGCGTCAAACAGGCTGCCCCATTGCTTGGTCACGAGAACCGCATCGCTCAAGGCAAAAACGCCATTATCGCCCACGTGAACCGCGTACAAATAGTATCCGGGCTCATCCTTTGCCCCAGCGATGCGCACCACGTCCGCCAGGGCCACAGGTCCGTACTGCCAGGATTGAGTATCGACGAAGATATTCGCGCCACGGCCGAGAATGGTGCCGACGCCCGTGGGCAACGCCACTTGATCCAACGGCTGGACGGTCTCGCTCCCGTCCCATGACAACGATCTAAGGGTGCTGGTGAGCTGCCACCCGGTATCCCACTGATCATCGCGGACAACCAGGAGGCTGCGTCCCGTCTGATACTGCACGAACGTTCCGGGGACATTGACGGCAGGTCCCATCGTGAGGGCGCCAATGTCGAGAGCGCGGAGATAGTTCGCCGTGACGGGCTGGAAAAAGTCATAGCCCGCCGGGTCTTGCGTGCCGATGTAAAGCTTTGCACCGGCCTCGTTCATCGACACGATCTGGTTGAACCCGAGTCCGACGGTCTTCGTCCACTGGTTCGCGGCGAGATCCACCAAGGCAACGCCCTGGTAAGGGGTCTGGTCGCCGAGCGTCACATCATAGGTGTCAGCCGAGCACCGCAAAACGAGAATGTCACCCAACAGGAAGGTGTTGTCCTGCGGCGTCCACCATGGCCACCAAGGCGCGTAGACCATTTTCCCCGCACCCGTAGTGGACACACTCGAGACTGCGACTCCGCCTGTAGCAACGGCCCCACCAGTAACAGAACCCTCGCCCGGCGCGCCCAGCGCTACGGGAGGAACCGCGTCCATCAACATTATGCCGCCGCCCCGATACCACCAGCCGCCCCAGAACGGTTGTACATCAACCTTGATGACAGGCTTCGGCACGAGCGTGCCGGGGTTCGAGCAGTCCACGACCTCGACGAGGTAATAGGTCTTGTAGTCTACCTGATTCCAGTCCGTGCCGACTGCCACCACGCTGGAACCATAGCCGCGAACCTCAGAGAGGCCGCCGATATCCAGCTCCACCTCGTCAAGGAGGCTGTCGGCCGCGTCGATAGTCCTTACCAGTGTCTTGCCGGTCGTGCTCTGAGTGATGACTTCCGCGTGCACTTCCGGCGAGAGCTCGACGATATTGGAAACATATTCGGCGAGTGCCAGCGTTTTTTCTACGACAGGGGAGTCGAGATTCGCGCCGTCAATCGTTGCAAGCTGCTCCGTGGTGACACCGTAGTAGCGATCTCCGTACTCGAACGACCGGAGCACGCTTCCCTTCAGATCCACGAAGCCGCGCGTGGCGAGTCCGGCCGGGCTGTAAGAGATGAACTGCAGGCGCTCATAGCCGCCGCGTTCGTTCGTCCAGCCGCTAAACGGCACGATCAGGACGTTATCGAGGACGGTGAATGCCTTGACGTCACTATACGCGCTTGACCAAGACCAGTCTTCGCCGAAGGTGGCCTTCTCGCCGACCTGCTGCGGATTTTCGGGATTGGACACGTCGAACAAGCTCACGCACACCTTCCGGCCCCCGTTCGTGTCGTCCACGCCAAGGGCAATCAAGCGGTCTCCGCGCGGCTCGATATAAGTGGACCAGCCGGGCACGACGAGCGTCCCGGCTACCTTCGGCTTGGTGGGATCCGAGAGGTCGATGACGAACAATGGGTCTTTCGTAAGATAGGTGACAACGTAGGCGCGCGGTCCGTCGAAGCGCGTTGCAAACAGGGTCTCGCCCGAGGCGTCCGTCAGTTCCGTTTCGCCAAGCTGTTCGAGCTTCATCGGATCGGCGAGGCTGATGGTTGTGATGAAGTTCTTGCGGCCAGTACCCCAATTCCAATCGTTCGAGACCACTCGCAGCACGCCCTGATAGGCATCCATCTTGAACTTGTCGCCGAGGTAGCCTTGCACGGCAATACTGCCCGCAACCTCGATGTCGCCCGCCGGGTCGCTGATGTCCACATACGTAATGGTCGTCTGATTCGTGTCCCAGCTTGGCGCCGCAACGAAAATGGCGCTGTTCGTGGCCTGGATGACGCTGCCCAGGCCTTCAAAGGGGACCTCGTCGACCTTACGAATGTCGGACGGGGCGGCAACATTGACGCTGGTGACCCACGATGCGGAGGTAGCGGCTTTTATTACGGCCACAGGCACCACGCCGCCATCGTACGAATACTGGTACTCGGCGCAGACCGCATACAGCACGTTCCCGACCAGACGGCTATCCACCAAGTCGCCGTTCAGATCGAACTGGGGCAGGTCCGGATCACTGGGATTGTCCAGGTCCACCACGTATAGGCGAGAGGCCACAGTGAAGCTGACGGTCGGGCCATCGGTCTTGTACTGGCTTGCGGAAGCGACCAGCACGTACGCGCGATTGCCGACCACATATAAGTCCCGGGGATAACCGAACGTCGGTACTTGGGCAAGGATCTCCTCTTTATCAAGATCCACGATGGTAAGACCGCGGTACTGGTTTAGAACGTACAACATGTTGTTGACACGACGGATCACGTCGGGCTCGACCACCTCGCGCGGCACATCTACAACTCCTGAGCCTGCAACATCCTCGAGCGCGCCAGGCGCTGCGGCAAGAAGGTCTCCCCCCCGCCATCCGTTCCCGGCCACATCCGCGTTGGTAAACCGATACTGCTTATCGGGGCAGCCCGCCATGACCACAATCGCGAGCAATAGTGGCAACAACCGCATTGAAGTACGCATGATTAACTCCTCGGTACTGTGCATCCCGCCCTCACTTGGCCAAGGGCCAGTGGAACCTCTCGTAGACTTCTCCCTGTCCATTATACCAGAACCACCCGGCGCCCGTTACTCAATTCTCGGCGGGGACAGTAAGGCTACAGGTGGGTTTCAGAAACGACCTTGGTGCCGTATATGCCGCGCGGGAAAGAATTTTTCTTAAGGACTAAAGTTCTCGCTAAAGTTGCCGATAAAACCAACAGGTAACCTGAAAAGGACCTTGCGAAGGAAGCGACACGCGAGGGCCTTGGGACCTGGATAGGTTCCCGAAGGCCGTCGGCCATGTCGCGGAACGAAGTGCCCGCCGGTCGCGTTTAGGCGGCGCCGCAACGCGGCGTTGCATGGGACGGCGGGACTGTGTAGGTCCAAAATGGGCCGACGCGTCCGGAACCGCAAACCGGGCTTGTTCGGAGGGACTGCGCACAGTAAAGATGCGAGATTCCGTCGGACGGGCGGATGTCTCGCAAAATAGGTTGCGCAAGGATGTGCAACCTGGACCAACCACTCACGGAGGAACAGTACTATGGGACTCAGGATCAACACCAATGTAGCAGCCATCAATACAAGCCGCGTTCTGCGAAACTCCACCGAAGACCTAAACCGCAGCCTCGAAAGGCTGTCAAGCGGCCTGCGGATCAACCGGGCCGCCGACGATGCCGCGGGTCTGGCCATCGCCGAGGGGTTCAACTCGGTGGTGCGCGGCACCCAAGTTGCTCAGCGGAACTCACAGGACGGCGTGAGCCTCGTGCAGACCGCTGAAGGCGCTCTCAGCGAGACCACCAACATACTCCAGCGCATCCGGGAACTGGCGGTTCAGGCCGCCAACGGTACGCAGAGCACGAACAATCGCCTCGCCATCGATAGCGAAGTGGGGCAGTTGCTGGATCAGATCGACGATATTGCGATGGATACGCAGTTCAACGGGATCTCCGTCTTGAGCTCGGCGCAAACGTTGACGTTGCAAGCGGGCGCGATGACGAGCCAGACGTTGGTGATCTCCTTGACAGGCGCGAAGACGACGGAGCTCGGCGTGAGCGCGGTGCGCGTTTCCACGATGGCGGCGGCCGTCTCGGCCATCAGCACAATCGACAACGCGTTGAAGAGCGTCTCGACGTTGCGCAGCACGCTCGGCGCCTACCAGAACCGGCTCGAGTTCACCATCAATACGCTGGCCATTCAGGAAGAGAACTCGGCGTCATCCGAAAGCGCCATCCGCGACGCGGACATCGCCAAAGAGACGATTGCCTTCACCCGCAACCAGATCCTGGTGAGCGCCGGCACGTCGGTGCTCGCTCAGGCGAATGTGGTGCCGCAAACAGCACTGCAATTGCTCCGCTAGGCCCGGAGTTTAGAAATCGCATCGTGGCGTGGGGATGGATTTAGTAGAAGCGTTTTATGGGTTTGGATCATCACGCAAGCGGAAGCGAAGTACGGCAACCGCACAGCAAAGGAGGTGATGTGAGCGATCCGCGACGGACGACTACCGCATAGCCCGCCCGTTGCAGGGCCTGCATGCTGAATGTGTACGGCATGCGGGAACGAAGAAGAAGAATAGGAACAGGAAGAACAGTCAGAACGGAGGGTAAGGATGCCCTCCAGCCACTCAAGGAGGAAAGAGATATGGGACTCAGGATCAACACGAATGTTCCGGCGCTCAACACGGGCCGGATACTCAGCCGTTCAACGCAAGCACTGAATAAGTCGCTGCAACGGTTGTCGAGCGGCCTGCGAATCAATAATGCGGCGGATGATGCCGCGGGTCTGGCTATTGCCGAGGGATTCAACTCGGTAGTGCGCGGCACCCAGCAGGCCCAACGCAACGCGCAAGACGGCGTCAGCCTCGTACAGACGGCCGAAGGCTCTCTAAGCGAGACCACCAATATCCTGCAGCGTATCCGCGAATTGGCGGTCCAGGCGGCCAACGGCACGCAGAGCACGAACAACCGTCTTGCCATAGACGGCGAAGTGGCGCAGTTGCTGAGCCAGATCGACGACATTGCGACGACGACGCAGTTCAACGGAGTCTCCGTTCTGAGTTCGGCGCAGACGATCACGCTGCAGTCGGGCGCGATGACGAGCCAGACGCTCGTCATCACCCTTTCGGGCGCGAAGACGACTGAACTGGGCGTCAGCGCGGTGCACGTGTCCACGATGGCGACCGCAGTTTCAGCCATCAGCACGATAGACAATGCGTTGAAGAGCGTCACGACGTTGCGCAGCACGTTGGGCGCGTACCAGAACCGGCTCGAGTTCACCATCAATACCCTGGCCATCCAGGAGGAGAACTCGTCCGCGTCCCAGAGCGCGATCCGCGATGCGGACATCGCCAAGGAGACTATTGCGTTTACGCGCAACCAGATCCTCGTGAGTGCCGGCACATCGGTCCTTGCCCAGGCGAACGTGGTGCCGCAAACCGCGCTCCAATTGCTTCGTTAGACGCCTTAAGCAATCGGAAACCGCGGCGCCGCCTATAGCGGTGGCCGTGGTTTACGAAGCTCCTCGGGGATCGAGGTTGGGTGTTGCGGCGCCAGCTTAATCGCCTCCGGCGCGCTCGCCCTGAGAGCATCTCCTCGATCCCTCGTAGGAGCGTTAGGCGTAAGCGAAGTTGGTTTATAGCTGCGTTTCGGATTCCCGACGAGAGGGCCCGAAACGTACAACCGTGGTTCGAGAGGAGGTGGTGTTGCAGGCGCACATGAGTAGCCATGTTCGAGTGCGAACGTGGCCCTAAGGGAACTGAGTCCGCGACTGACAAAGTGCCCTTAGCCGGCGGGGAGGGATGCCCCGCGGAACACTCAAGGAGGAAGATCTATGGGATTAAGAATCAACACAAATGTCCCGGCATTGAACACCGGGCGGATCTTGAGCCGCTCCTCCGAAGCGCTGAATCAATCGCTGGAGCGGCTTTCAAGCGGCCTGCGCATCAACCGCGCGGCGGATGATGCAGCGGGTCTCGCCATCGCCGAAGGATTCCGGTCCGTCGTGCAAGGCACCCAGACGGCGCAACGGAATGCTCAGGATGGCGTGAGTCTCGTGCAGACGGCCGAAGGCTCGTTGAGCGAGACCACGAACATCCTCCAGCGTATCCGTGAGTTGGCCGTGCAAGCGGCCAACGGAACTCAGAGTACGAACAATCGTCTTGCCATCGACGGCGAAGTGGCGCAGTTGCTGAGCCAGATCGACGACATTGCGACGACGACGCAGTTCAACGGGATTTCCGTGCTGAGTTCGGCGCAGACGATTACGCTCCAATCGGGCGCGATGACCAGCCAGACGCTGACCGTCGCGCTTACGGGGGCGAAAACCTCTGATCTGGGCGTCAGCACGGTGCACGTGTCCACAATGGCCACGGCGGTATCCGCCATCAGCACGATCGACAACGCGTTGAAGAGCGTCACGACCCTGCGCAGCACGTTGGGCGCCTACCAGAACCGGCTCGAGTTCACCATCAACACCCTTGCCATCCAGGAGGAGAATTCCTCGGCATCAGAGAGCGCCATCCGAGACGCGAATATTGCCTCGGAGACGATCCTGTTCACGCGGAATCAGATCCTGGTGAGCGCGGGGACGTCGGTTCTGGCCCAGGCAAACGTCGTACCGCAGACGGCCTTGACGCTTCTCGGTTGACGACAAACTGGAACGCGGGCCCGGGTAGGGATGCCCGGCCCGTAACTCACATGGAGGTAACATTATGGGATTAAGAATCAACACCAACATACCGGCTCTGAATGCCGGCCGTATTCTGGGCCGCTCAACGGAAGCGCTGAATAAGTCCCTGGAACGATTGTCCAGTGGCTTGCGGATCAACAGCGCGGCCGATGACGCGGCGGGTCTGGCCATCGCGGAGGGTTTTAACTCCGTGGTGCGCGGGACCCAACAGGCCCAGCGCAATGCGCAAGACGGTGTCAGCCTCGTGCAGACAGCCGAGGGCTCGTTGAGCGAGACCACCAATATCCTGCAGCGTATCCGTGAATTGGCGGTCCAGGCGGCCAACGGCACACAGAGCACGAACAACCGTCTTGCTATCGACGGCGAAGTGGCGCAGTTGCTGAACCAGATCGATGACATCGCGACAACGACGCAGTTCAACGGGATCTCGGTGCTGAGTTCAGCGCAAACGATCACGTTGCAGTCGGGCGCCATGCAGAGCCAAACGCTCACCATCACGCTCACAGGCGCGAAGACGACGGAACTTGGCGTCAGTGCGGTGCGCGTATCCACGATGGCGACGGCGGTCTCGGCCATCAGCACGATCGACAATGCGTTGAAGAGCGTCACGACGCTGCGCAGCACGCTGGGCGCTTATCAAAACCGGCTCGAGTTCACCATCAATACCCTGGCCATCCAGGAGGAGAACTCCTCAGCGTCCGAAAGCGCAATCCGCGATGCCGACATCGCCAAGGAGACGATTGCCTTCACTCGCAACCAGATCCTGGTCAGTGCGGGTACATCTGTGCTGGCACAGGCCAACCTCGTTCCTCAAACGGCGCTGCAATTGCTGCGTTAGGCGGCGTTCCAAAACCGTAAAGGAGACGAAGTATGGGAGTGCGTAGCGTGAACGGGCAGGACGTGACCGTCTTGCTGTCTGCTTCGGCAGCGCGCGCTCCTGCTTCTCGGCCGAAAGCCGCTGAAGCATCTGAAAAAACCGCGCCCGAAGCGCGAGGGAAGCCTCGCGCGGGCGAGGAGCGTGCTGAACAGGCCGCGAGCGCAGTGCAGAGCAATCCCGCCATGCACCGGTCAGGAACCCGACTGCGGGTTGACCAGGCCAGCAAGCGGATCGTTGCCCAAATCATGAACCAGAACAATGAAGTGATTAAGCAGATTCCTCCCGAGGAAGCGCTTAAGATTGCAGCCCGGTTCCGCGAGATCTGCGGCAAGCTGTTCGACCAGAAAGTCTGACGGCAAATCGGGCACGAATCAGGCATGCCCCGGAGCGCGTCCGCTCCGGGGCATAGCTCTTATTGAGATCTGAGATTTGAGATCTAGTGGTGCGAAAAGCACCGCTCCATGCTAAAGACCATGGTGGCGCCAACCTCATTGCACGCTTCGATGGCCTCGTAATCATTGACGCTCCCGCCCGGCTGCACGATGGCCCGGACGCCGTGGCTCGTGGCCGCATCCACGGCATCACGGAACGGAAAGAAGCCGTCCGAGGACATCACGGCGTCTTGGAGCGTTTCGGTTCCCTTGTACTTCTCTTTGGCCTTCGCCAGGGCCTTCTGCACGGCGCCCACGCGATCCTGTTCTCCCGTGCCAACACAGATCGTCTGGCCGTTCTTCACGATAACGCATCCGTTCGAGCGGACGTGTATGTTCACGTACCAGGCGAACAACAGGTCCTCGAGCTCGCGCGGCGTCGGCCTTCGGGCGATATCGATGCGGCCCTTCGTCTTGTGTTCGTTGTACGCGGGCGCCAGGTCCGCGGCGCTCTTGACGCGTGAGAGGTAGGGTCGCGCCAGGACGATGCTGCCGTCATCAAAGACCTTCATCTCGAGCACCTCCGTACCCTCATCGATGAACTTCGGCAGCCTTGCGAAATCCGGCAACTCGATGACCCGGAGCTCCTTGTTGCGTTTGAAGCGATCCGAGTCGTTGAGGACCTCGAGGGCCTCCGGCAGGAAGCGCGGCGCCGCGACGCTCTCGATAACCGTTTGCATGATCTCTTCCGCCGTGGCCGCGTCGACCACTGTGTTGAAGACTACAACGCCGCCGAACGCCGCTTGCGGGTCGGCATCGCGCGCACGTTGATAGACCTCGACCAACGGCACATTGCCCGTTTGGACGGCGGCCCCGGACGGGTTGCAGTGTTTCATCACGGCGCATGCGGGCCGCTCGAGGTATTTTAAGATGCCGACGGCATGATGCATATCCTCGATGTTCGTTTGTGACAGCCCGCTTTTCCCCGTCTTCAGCATCTTGTGCGCCCCAAGCACGAGGTTCCGTCCATCCGACGGACGATAAAACGCCGCGGGCTGGTGAGGGTTCGTTCCGTAGCGCAAGTCCCCGACCTTGAGATACTTTCTTCCGATAATCTCGATCTCTTGCGGGAAATCGCCCTCGGTCTTCGTCCGGTACATCTGCTTCAGATCTTTTTCGGCCATGGTGCTTCTCCCAATCCAGTTCCCAAGAAACAAAACGCGCCTGAGCGTCTGTTCTGGGCGCCCAGGCGATCGGCAAGTCTCGAAGGTCGCCGCTTCCCCGTGGTTGTCTCCACGCCACCTCGCCAGTCGCGGCAACTCACTCTTTACCGAACCGATTCTCGCAAAGAACGATCCGATAAGTCAACGTGTATCCTTACAGTTGAAAACCAATCTGTTCCACAGACGGCAGAGACGTTACGCTTGATCTATCCCTGGAACTTCGGTCTAAGAGGACGCCGTGCATCCGTTGGGCCTGGAGCATGAAGGCTTCGAGGCGGGCTTCGATGATCTGAGGGAAGGCGTTGCCGTCGGTCTCGATCGCGAGGAAGGGGAGTTTGCGGTCGCCTTCCAGCAGGGCGTCCCATGACGCGTGGCCGTTGTGGGCGGCGAGGGCGCGTTTCTCGACCGTGGTCAGCTTCACACTCAGAATGGATTCCGCCAAGCGGGACGGCATGCAGCCGAAGGGTCCGATCGAGAGGATGCCGCAGGATGGGTGGAGGATTTCGTGCAGAGCGGAGCCCACGGTCAGGATGGCCTCGCCCGTAAGGTACGGCGAGATGAAGCGGGAACCCGCCTGGACTACGGGGCCAACATCCGCGTCTTCAAAGAAAAACAGGCCTGAAGTCGCCAATTTCCGCCGGACTCCACGATCAAGGTGGCGTTTCACCCAATAGCGGACCCAAAATGAGAACGACTTCTCGCCCTCGATGTCCTGCCTGGCCAGCCAATCGACATACTTGATCCACTCGCTCGTCTGTGAAGTCCGCACAATGAATCCATGTTTCGCCAAGCGCTCGACAAGGCCTTGAAGCGAGATGGGATCGCGGCGTACGTAAATTTCGCCAATAAGGGAGAGCTTGGGGATCTCGTCGTAGGGCCTTTTGAGAGGAATCCGGGCCAGATTCTCGGCGGTGCGGGCCAATTGCCGCGAAACCGTGGGCCAGCCTCGGTGAATCACCTCGATCATGGCCTGGTGTTCGCGTTCGAGCACCGCCAGCCCTTGCTCGGGATCCACGGCCCCCGCAAGAATGGTCGAGTACATCTCGTCGAACAGGTCCCCGACGACGATGGCTCGCCAAGCGGCCATTGCGAACCGGTCGCCAAGTCCGGCGTAACCGTTTGCGGTCGTCAGTGACAGGACGGCAACATCGGGGATCTCGTGTTTCACGACGAGGTTCTTGGAGAACACGTGATACTGGCCGAACCGGCACGGTCCCTCGGTACTCGCCATGAAATAGGCGGTGATTTCACCTTCCGTCCGATGGCGCAAGTAGTGGAGCAATGAGCCGATCGTGGTCTGAAGCGGCAAACACTCCTTACACGTGGAATTTCCCCGGCCAAGTCTTAGGACTTCCTCGTCTGCCGGCGGCAACGCCTCGGCGCGAACTCCGCGCCGTGCAAAGGCTTTGGCCAGCAAGGGCGTTCCGTGACGGCCCATGGCCGGGATGATTACTCGAACGCGCTTGTCTTCCAATGGCGCCCACTCGTTGGAAGATGTGCGGATTCCCCCTTTACCCTTCCGAAACTCGACCACGGCAGGCCGGAATCCGTTTGTCCCGCCACTCGACGGTGAAGGTCTCTCAACCTGCCGATATGAATGCGCGATGTCGAGAAACGCCTCGATGCGCGTCTCGATACCGGCATCGGCGGTGTGGCTATCGAGTTCCAGGGTCAGGGAAGGCTTTCGGCCCATGATATCGCGAAAGTAACCCACCAGGAACGAATCGGGTCCGCAGGAAAAGTTGGTGATATAGGTGGCGAAAAGCCGCGAATTCCTCTTCACATATTGAGCCGCCTTGAGAATCTGTCGGCCCGCACCCCAGTACATGTTATGGTCCGGCGGCAGTTGCTCACCGTCGCACGGCACCATGTCGAACGGGATGATGAGGACCCCGCGAGAAGCGAACTTGGCCGGAATCCCCTTGTTGGCCTCGGTCGCGAAGCTGTTGTACGGACGCCCAAGCAACACAACTCCTATGACATCGGGATCGTCATCGAGCTTGGCCAGCGCTTCCTTGCCCATCTCGCAAAGGTCGCTCCCGAATGATTCCTGTTCAGCCCAGGCGGTCTTTGCGGCCGGTTCAACTTTCCGGGGGTCTACTCCCAATCGAATGGCAACCTCCCGGAGGGCTTTCATGTTGCTGTCGATTCCCTTTGAGAAATCGAGATATGGGCGCAGAGTGCGGTTGTCGTCAAATCCCGGAAACGCGGCCGGAAGGTAGAACGGCTCACCTTGCACAAAGACACACGTGCAGGCGATAACATCCTGTTCCGGACTGTGGGTCCCCTTCAAGTGCGGCAGGAACAGGAAGTCGGGTTGCTTGGCCAAGAGATTGGCCGCGTACCCGTGGGCCAATTCCACCGGGAAACAGAACGCCGCTTCCTGTTGGTCAATCCCATCTCGTTCGGGCGCATCCGGAAGTACTGTCCGAAAACCCAACACGGAGAAGAAGCGATTGAAGAACGGAAAGTAGGTGTGCGTCAAGAAGGAACGATTGAGGCCAACCGTGCGGCGCGTATCAGCGGGGTCCGTACCCGCGAGGTCCCGGAACACGCGGCGCTCACGTTGGGCGACGAGGTTCAAGCCGCGTGTATCGACCGTCCGGTTGTGAAATTGGTTATTGTAACGGTTGCAGATGCCTCCGAAGGGGAAGACCTGGTCTCCGATCTCGATGCGCGAGATTTCGCATCCGAGGTCGCATCCCTCTCTGCCTCCCGCGCACTTGAACGGCTTGAGATACGCGACGCCTCTACAGGCCAACTCGTGGAGGTGGAAATCTCCCGGCTTGAGAAAGCCCTGTTCCATGCGGCGTTCGACTTCCAAGGCGACGCCGAAAGCGCCCATCAGGCCCGGATCGGGAGGTACCACGATCTCTTTTCCGGTCAGCGCCGCCATGGCAGCCGGGATGGCCTCGTTGTAGCACACCCCGCCCTGCATGAAGACCTTTCTGCCCACGGGCCGATTGCCTTTCACACGGTTCGCGTAGTTCATGCCTATAGAGTAAACGAGCCCGGCCACAATGTCGGGAACAGGTACGCCTTCTTGCGCCGCGCGCTTGATATCCGAGCCGATGAACGCCGCGCACTGATCGTTGAAGTTCGGAGGGCATTGCGCGGCGTTGGCCGTTCGTCCGATTTCGGTCATCTCAAGGCCCAGACTCTCTTTTGCAGACTCTTCAAGGAATGATCCCGTACCGGCGCTGCACGCTTCGTTCATCGCGTAGTCACTGGCGACCCCATTCGTGATGAAGGTGTACTTGGCGTCCTGTCCCCCGATTTCAAAGATAGTGTCGACTTCCGGGTCGAAATGAACCGCCGCGGCGGCATGTGCGATGATCTCGTTGATCACGCCGTCCGTCATGGCATGGAGGCCGGCGATCCGCCGGCCCGAACCCGTCACGCCTAGCCCCTCGATTGCGATGGGGACCCGAATTTGCTTTGCCAGGCTTTCGTACACGCGCCGTGAAGCGCCCACGGGGTCGCCGTTTGTCCGAAGGTACTCGG
>Ga0315279_10006119_pt1 | contig 15308 bp, 14 predicted proteins | sample YL17G06_20_MG_FD_203694 | JGI IMG/M metagenome (GOLD analysis project Ga0315279, IMG submission 203694) | Sediment microbial communities from Yellowstone Lake, YNP, Wyoming, USA - YL17G06_20 | ecosystem: Environmental > Aquatic > Freshwater > Lake > Sediment | place: USA: Wyoming | collected... | reverse complement strand
ATGTTTTTGCCGCAACTCACGACTCTCTTCTAAACCAGCCTAGTACGACAATCGCTGCACCTCCTGTTCTTCTGCAGGCTGGCACAGCTGGCGCCAGCACAATTTACGCGAACAGTACGAGCGCAAAAGTCACCATTTCAGCACCTACAACTCAGGGATGGCTAGCAAACTTTCAATATCGGAAAAAAATCACTTTCAACAATTCAGCGATAGGTGAGAACTTGGTTAATTTCACAATACCGATCATATTTAACAGTTCCAACACCGATTTCTGGGGACATGTTCAAACAAACGGAAATGACACGCGATTTGTAGCCTCCGACAATACAACCGAATTGTACTATGAGTTTGAAAAGTTCAATCATACAAGTGACGACATGGTTGCTTGGGTGAAGGTTCCACAGATAAATGCTGGTTCAACAACCGACTCCATCTGGGTTTACTACGGAAATAGCACAGTGAATTTTGACAGTTATTCTAGCAACAGCAGCAACGTTTGGGATGACAATTACATAGCAGTTTGGCACCTAAAGGAGAGTCCAACAGCTTCTGCACCTCAATTCAAAGATAGTAAGAACGGTAACAACGGTACGGCCAACAATATGGTTGCAGGAGACCAACAATCCTGTAAGATCGATGGAGGACTCAATTTCAATGGAGTAAATGCCAAGGTGCCGACAAATGCTGGCACGTCAGTAAAAGGGTTGACCCAATATACGGTTTCCGCCTGGGTCAACACAGGGGTTGTCGATAGCAACAAGCACATGATTTACGAGGAGTCACGTCACGATCAAGAGCTTTCCAGGGTTAAATTCGGCATAGAGACAAATAATCAATTTGTTCTTGAAGGGCGAGCCCTCGATTCAGGTAACCTGATCCCTTGGGTTAACTCAACCACAACGATCTCCACAAACACTTGGTACAATGTGGCTGGAGTTTTCGATTCTGTGAGTGGAGTCCACCACTTTATGATCAACGGAACAGACATGACAAGTACGGTGGCAACTTCTGCCATTGTAAACACGACGCCTTTCGATACGCCTACTATTGGAGCTAGACCTGGAGCGAGTGAATCTTGGTCTGGTAGGATCGACGAAGTCCGCATCTCAAAGGTTGCTCGTTCAGTGAACTGGAACAAGGCCTGCTATCAATATGAAGTTGACCCGTCCAAGTTCACTTATGGAAGCGAAGAACCACGCGCCGGCGACATGCTCAATGTTGTCAACCAAGTAGCAAATGGTTGGAATGTAAGCCTAAAAGTCTACAACAGCTCAAACATTGTCCGCATATCAAACGCGATCATAAATCTCCACGATGGTACCTCGAGCGACCAAATAGTCGTTAATAGCGGGAGCATAATTCAGTCGCAAGGAGCATTGTACAATCTCCCAGGAAGTGCAGGATCCACCGTGTACATAGGCATGAGCAACCTCCTAGCAAACGCGACCGGAGCGTCATACCTATACGTTTACTTGAAAATCCTTATGCCAAACACAACTACATACTCATTGTATGTCATTACCTTTGAAATAGACTAGTTTCAGCGTCAATATTGATGAACGCCGTATTTCTCTCGTGCAAAAGGTCGCGCGGCACTCACATGAAGTATGTCTTGAAAACCTGTTTGCATTTTGCTTTGTGTAATAGGCCAATCGAGTCCAAGTTTTGAGGCTAGTTCTCTGTATGGACGAACAGAACTACTATGAACAAGTACCACAAAACTGATTAGGGCAGAAAAGCATGGTTGTGCTGAGAGGGGAAGTGGACATGAAGAAGCTAATTTTGGGCTGTTTGTGACTATGCTTACTCTTGGCTTATTGGCTTTAGCGTCTAGCGTTAAGCCTGTAAGGGCGTCTCCTGCAACGATAACGGTTACAGACGATTACCCGACTGTTCAATTGGCCATAAACGCCGCCAGCCTGGGCGACACCGTACGCATGAAAGCATGAACGTACCATGAGAACGTCATCGTAGGGAAGGCATTGTCGCTAGTGGGCGAGAACACGCAGAACACGATTATAGACGGAAGCGGGGTCGGAAACGTCGTTCACATCATTGTGGACAGGGTCAATGTGACAGGGTTCACGGCACGAAACAGCTCCAGCTCAGGAGTCTATGCAGGGATCTATCTGGATCCTGGAAGCAACTGCAACACCACAGGAAACAACATAACAGACAACGGTTTAGGCGCGCGCGCTCGCATGCTATGCAGCAACTACAAGCGGGAGCGATAGTGAAGAGGACCGTTTTTTCATCCTGATTCTTGCCAGCGTGCAAATCCCGTCTGCCCACACTTGGAGCAATAGTAAATACAGCAATGATCCATCTTACCCAAGTACAGAGCTACCTACAAGATGGAATATTCATGCAAGGGTCTAAGAGAAAACTGTGCAGTTTGGTTTACCTGGCATGCAGTATCGAATGCGATACGCACTAAACCTTTTTATGTAGGGTCTACGTGTGTTGTGTCGTCACATTAATTCATTTAACTAAAGCTTCTGAAAGCTTTTGGGAAATATACTTCGAATTTCTGTGGCAGGAGGAATTAGAGAATGCAAATAGAATACTTCAAGGATTTGCCTCTTAGCGCTGAAGTGATGAGAGGCATTGAAGAGCTTGGTTTCAGGAATCTTTTTCCAATTCAAGCTCAGGCTATAGCCCCGTTGCTCGAGGGGAAGGATGTTATTGGGCAAGCGCAGACCGGAACAGGCAAAACTGCTGCTTTTGGAATTCCGATGGTCGAACGACTGGACCCACGGTTGAAGGTCGTCCAGGGTTTGGTCTTAGAACCTACCCGAGAACTCGCAGTGCAAGTAGCAGACCACATAAACAGGTTTGGAAAGTATGCAGGGCTAACGGTTTTGCCGGTTTACGGTGGCGAATCGATCGGAAAACAGATAAATGCGCTGCGAAACGGCGTCCACATTGTTGTAGGCACGCCTGGTCGCATAATAGACTTGCTCGAAAGACACATACTCGGCCTAAACTCGGTGAAGGTTGTTGTTCTGGACGAAGCTGACCGAATGCTTGACATGGGATTCATAGAAGACATTGACTATATTCTCTCAATGGTCCCAACGAACAGGCAGACAAGCCTTTTCTCTGCAACGATAGACAAGTCAGTGATGAACATCTGCCATAGATACATGAAGAACCCTCAAAAGATACTCGTAAGCAAAGACGAGATAGCCCTTACACAGATGAACCAGTACTACATGGTCGTGAACCCTCACGACAAATTTGAAACCCTATCCGGAATCCTAAACCAGAACCATATAGAAAAAGCCATAATTTTCTGCAAGAGACGCACGGACACAAGTAACCTAGCAGACAAGTTGAGGGACAGAGGATATGACGCAAGACCGTTACACGCCGGTTTCACCCAATCACAAAGGGACTTTGTCATTGACCTATTCAGAAAAGGAAAACTAAAGCTGCTTATTGCAACTGACGTTGCCGCAAGAGGTTTAGATATTCAAGGAATAACTCACATAATAAACTACGATGTCCCATTGGATGCCCTAGTCTACTTCCACAGGATCGGCCGAACGGCTAGAATGGGAGGCGAAGGAACGGCCATAACGCTTGTCGGCTACGGAGAACTGACAGACTTCAACAACATAAAAGCACTAACCAAAACCACAATAGAAGAAATGACGTGATCCTTCGAATATCACACACCCTCGCAATCCAGAAACAATCATAAAAGTAACAATGATGAATGAATAAGTTTAAAAATCAGTTGTCACCTATGAAGAATGTGCAAAAACTCGTTTTTTGCGCTAAACAGTATAAGGAGTTGAAATAGTAAATGTATAACAAAGAGACACATAAGGCAGTTTGCGCTGAATGTGGAAAAGAATGTGAAGTCCCATTCAAGCCAGACGGAAGCAGACCAGTATACTGCAGAGAATGTTATGCTAAACGAAGACCCCCGAGAAGATATTAGGCTTATAGGCTAACATCTTAGCTTCGTTTCACAACATTTTTCTTTTTTTTGTTTTTTTTGTTCTTCATGTTTTCACCACTAATGATAATAAGCAGAAGGTACACGTATCTGTGAGGTTAAGTGCAAGATAATGCCCATAGACCCAGTTTGCGGCACTGTTCTAGATGAGAAGACATCCAAGTTCAAAATTACCTACGATGGTGAAACCTATCATTTTTGCAGCGTGCCATGCAAAAAGAGATTTAAAAGACACCCGATGAAGTTTGTCAAGTAAACAGAATTGTCCGAACTACTTGCTGAGAAAGTCAAATCCAATTGAACATGAAATCATGTCAACTTGCAAAGGATTCCGCTTGATGACGCTGAAATAGTCCTTATAAGGGAGCAGAGCTATCTAGTAGTGCTGTTCTGTCGTTGAGGCCGAGTGTCTTTAAGGGAAGGCGAAAGAGCTAGGAATTGCTTCAATGATAAGCATGGCGTTTATGGTGGGATAAAGTACAATGCGGAATAAGGTGTCAACTGGCGAGTATCTTGCCTTTCTTTCGGCAAAATATGAGGTTGACACTGGGAAACTTTTCGATGCTTTGATCTCAGCGGTCGAAAACCGGAAATCCATTTGCGGAAACCTTTCATTCGAATGCCGTGGCATACAGAAGGACAAAGTAATCCTCCTAATAACGAATGGTTCAAAAGTCGTCGCCCAATTTCCGATAAGTAGGGAATTCCTGTTGGAGAAGAATGATCCAATCAAAAATGCCGGTGACAGCGGCATGTTCCGAAGACGATTGGCGAGGAAAGACAACGAATCGCATTCATTTCAGATTGGCGACCTAAGAATCGGAATGAAGAAGGTCAATCTGAAGGCTAGAGTCCTTGAAATTCCAAAGCCAACACTTGTCTTTACGAGATTCGGAACTTGCGCGAGCGTGGCTAATGCTTTGATATCGGATGAGACTGGAAGGATCAAACTGTGTTTATGGAATGAACAGATAACTTCTTTGTCCACGGGAGATACTGTTCAAATCGAGAACGCAAACATATCCACATTCCGGGGCGAAAGGCAACTTAGAGTTGGAAAAAAAGGGACCTTCCACATAGTAGAAGGTTCGCATTGCTCGATAGAAGCACAGAGTCCATGAGAACCCAGTCTCGATCGTCGTCCCAACTCTACGCAGTTTAGGACAAAACATAAGAATAGCGAACCCCATGGCTCAATGTGCATGCTCAAGAGAATGTGAGCTTGGCAAGAAAGGTTCTTACTATTGAGTTGACAGAGTGCTTCTGTTCCCAAGACATTTCAATGACTTAACCCGTGTATTGGTGAAGAAATGTCAAAACCTGAAAATTGGATAGGAGTAGACCTAGGAGGTACATGGGTACGGGTTGTCCTCTCAGACGAGAAAGGAAAATTCGTTGGCAGAATGGATGAAAAAGTGGACAAGAGCAACGCTGATGCAGTAAGCAAGCAGATAGCTAGAATCACGCGTTTTCTGTGTGCCAAGCACAAACTCAGGATCAACACAATGAAGGGCATGGGCATCGCAGCAGCAGGCCCACTCATACAAGATGAAGGAGTATTAATCAGACCCACCAACATACCTTTCGATGTTGTACCCTTGACGGAACCCGTCACAGAAGAGCTGGAAATACCAGCATACTTGATAAATGATTGCGCAGGCGCAGCTCTTGGTGAGAGCAAGTTCGGAGCTGCAAAAGGCCTAGACAACTTCGTCTACGTAACGATAAGCACCGGTATAGGCGCTGGGGCGATAGTGAACGGAACCCTTCTTCTGGGAAAAGACGGAAATAGCCATGAAGTCGGGCATTTTGTCATTGATTATGCAGGAAAACTGATCTGTGGTTGTGGAAAACCGGGTCACTGGGAAGCCTACTGTTCAGGAAGAAACATCCCAAACTTCGTCAGAATGAGATTCAGAGAAATGCCGACAGGAATGGTGAAAGAGAGCCTACTGGCCAAGCGAATGGAAGGCGACCTATCAAAGCTGGCGGCAGCTGACCTGTTCGATGCGGCAAAGGAGAATGACGATCTCTCTCTGCAACTTGTAAATGAACTTGGCGTTCTCAACGCGGTGGGCTTCGCCAATGTGATAAACGCTTATGATCCATCACTTATCACGGTCGGCGGCACGGTAACTCTGAAGAACAAGGACATGGTTTTGGCTCCTATTAGGAAACACGTGGAAGAATATTCGGTAAATCGAGTCCCAAGAATAAGGATCACACCTTTGGGCGACGATGTAGGTCTCTACGGCGCCGTTGCCACGGCGATAAGGTATCTATCATAATGCGGGTCCATTGTGTTGAAGAGGTCAAAAGGCATCAAGGAGTGACACGCGTACAGACCAAGCACAGCACCGTATAGTGATTCCAAACGAAACAGGAAAGAAATTTCCAAAGTACTACCTTCAGCCAACATGAGAAATCAAAATTCAACATTCAAAAATTGAAGAGCAGGTTCAACATGTGCACCCAAAGAACATTTCAAAGAAATCCTCACTATGCACTCAAACGGGCAAAACACAGGCCAACGTCTCGTCGTCTGGGTGTGGAGCAAACACGATCATTCTGTTGCCAATCATGTTTTTCATTTCCTCTATGAAGTGTGGAAACGCGTTGGTTAGTACTGAAATCTTGATGATGCGACCGATTAGAGGATGATGGAATAGAAACCTTCGTGTGCCCTAGGCGCGTGCTGTGGTCTCTTATATTTGGAATTTCCCATTTTTGTAGAACAGGTTGCCGTCAGCGTATATTTCGCTGTTCTTCTTCATGTCCTTAAGTATGTCCCAGTGAATGGCTGACCTGTTCAAAGCCCCAGTCTCAAGATAGCTATTTCCGAGCGCCATGTGAATCGTTCCCCCCATTTTTTCGTCAAAGAGAATATTCTTCGTAAACCGAGTTATGCCATAGTTTGTTCCGACTGCGACTTCCCCGATACGGTCTGCGCCTTCAATCTTGATCAATTCCTTAAGCAAGGCCTCACCCTTGGTCGCAGAGGCTTCAACGACTTTTCCCTTCTTGAAGGTAAGCAGGATGTCTTGCACCTCTCTTCCCATGTAGACCCCTGGGAAAGTGAATCTTATCTTGCCCTTCGCCGAGTTTTCAACCGGCCCTGTGAAGACTTCCCCGTCTGGCATGTTTTTCTTTCCGCTTGCATTGACCCATTTTCTGCCCTTCACGTCAAGGATCAAATCGGTGTCTTCGCCTACTATGCGAACGTTCTCCACGGTGTTCAGAAAATCGCAGATTTTCCTCTGTTTCTTGTGGATCCCCTTCCATTCTGCAACTGGATCTTTCTTGTCAAGTAAACAGCTATGGTAGACAAAATCCTCGTATTCCCCAAGGGACATCTCAGCTTCTTGGGCTTGATCAGTTATCGGAAAAGGGAGGCCTGTCCATCTGAGTCTTCCCTCTGCCTCACGCTTGTCAAAGATCTGCCTCAGCTCGCGTCTAGACGCGTTAAATGTCCTTACCGCCGAAGGATCTACGTTTGACAGCCTCTTCGGATTAGGCTCACAGAATATGCTTATGCTCACATCCATGTTTTCATAGATGAACTTGTCAAAAGGTGACACGTACCTGAGCTGATGATCTTTTGCATGTTCAAAAAACACGTAATCATTATACAAGCTTGGCAGAATCCATGGATATGAATCGGAAAGCAAGCATTGCTTATAGATTTCAGTGATTAATGGCGCAGCCGCCGCACTTCCTCTGATAACCACCTTTTCTCTAGGCTTCACATCGACGCTGTAGCGGACACAGAGTTCAGCAAGCTTTTCAATCCTCTTGTCAACCATCCACGTTCACTAGCCAAGTTCTTTATCGCTTGATTCATTACCTTCCTTTCCGCCACATTAATAGCTTATGGAACGGTACTCAATTGAAAACCAGGGTTCCATTCCAAGTTATACGTGAACAAAACCCTAAAAACGCATTAGTGTCAAACTAGGCTGTTGCCATTTTCCAAATGGCATCTTCCATTTCAGCACCGTGTTTCATTCCGTAGTAAATGCCTGCCATCTTGGCCGCGATGGGAATCACCATTCTTTTCATAAGCTTGAAAAGAACTGGATTCTGAATTCGATGTACCAGAAAGGTGTCTCGCCAAATTCTTACGTCATATTCCCAGCAGCGAGTCAGGAAGTCCCAACGTATCCTCGTGAGAGAATCCAGCTCCGCTCCTCGCTTGTTCATCAAGAGGCAATTCTCAAGCGGAACAAAGAACAGCGGTACATAGAACGCGTTGAAATCCTTCAGGTCGTCCATAAGCTCCAATGTTTCCGCGACATCTTCTTCACTCTCACCAGGCAATCCCATAATCAAAGTGGCAAGTGGATACCACTCGTTATCATTCAGGATCCCGAAGGCCTGAGTGACGATCTCCTTCCACTGCTCAGGTTTGAACGGTAGCATCTTTCCGGCCATATATTTTCGCATGAGCCGGATGCTTCCCGTCTCTATGCCTGTTTCCGATGTGACGATGGGCTTTGCACCGTGGAAATACCAGTTATGCTCGATGAGAATCTCTGCAGCTTCTTTAACCATGGCAGGATCGCGGACAACGGGAGCCAGCGATATGTGGGAAGGTTGAATGCCCTTCACTCCTGGAAAATCTGCGACGCTGTTGAGGAGCTTCAACACGGCTTCTCTGTTTGGCACGAAACGCTCATCTTTTGCTCCGTAGAGAAAAAGGTCCTCTGTAACCAAAGTGATGTTTGAGCCATTGTCTCTCGTTGTAACTGCAATCTCTTCGATTATCTTTTCCAATGGTACGTCTAGTTTCTTTTGCATTGTAGGCGTGCAGAACTGGCAGTTTCGGCCACAGCCTCTGGAAATCTCCACTGCACCATGAATAGCTGGATGCCTGATCAAGGGCACATCATCACATGTTGAATCATTTTCAGTTCTGACCACACGGGGCAGCGGTTGTCCTCTAACGGCTTTCTCAAAAACTTCTACGATTGTCTTGGCTCCTCCTCCTATGATCACGCAGTCTATTCCGTAGCTGTCAGCTACCTTTTTTCTTTCCAGTTGCCATGAACCAAAGCCCCCTGCGATAACTCTAGGTTTGTACCTTCGAAAGCTCTGCTGGTTCATGAGCTCTTTGAACTCGATGGCGTTCATGGGTTCTCCACCGCCAACGAGCGAAGAATACGTTTTGCTCACGTATGCCATTCCCGTGGGATCCATGGAAGATATGCCTACAACTTTGGTTTCAGGACCTACAAAAGTGTCAAGGTCAGCAGGATGGACCACTGCCACCTCAGACTCACTGAAGCCATTTTCCAAAAGGAGGGCTTCGACTTTCCGGAGGCCATATGGCGCCTGTTTTGCTCTTCCGTCCCCCTCACGTTCAACTGGTGGATAGAGCGTTTTTCTCAGAAACCATAGTGGCACAGGTCCTTTAGCAAAGCCTGCAACGAAGGCAGCAAAAGGGTTGTCGCAGTAGTTGCTCATTTCTGTTGCTGAAGCGGTTAAAACAACTTTGATGCTTTGATTATTCGCCATCACTGCTTCCCTTTTTCGTGAATGCAGAGCACTTAATTCACTGTCTTATTAAAGACTATTGTTGAGGGGTCGGCAGAAAGGGCTCCAATGAGCATATTGAATCAGACGGAAGTGTCTAAATAGTTGAACGATTCGAAATGGGATAGCGGCGTGGTGAGGCTATTGAGATTGCTGCTTGATGAAATGTATACAGGTTTGAAGGAATATTTCGAGACCCTTGGCTGGGATGTGTTGGTGGCCCAAGATGCTGGACTGAAGGGAGCAAAGGACAGGGAAATTGTTGAGTACGCTAAGAACAACAACTTGCTGCTTGTCACGCAAGATCAGAAACCCGCGGAGTTGGCTGAGTTGAAAAGCGTCAAGTGTGTCCTGATATCTAGCGCGATGATTGCCAAGATAGCCGACGAGAAGATAAGGGAGAAATATCCGAACTTAAAGTGAGAATAGCAAGTGATGCAAGCAGTGTTTGTCTTTTTCCTGCTGTCAGAATAGGGTTTTTTGTTCCTTGAGCGAGACGAGGTTTGACACTCTTAAGCCTACGAGTCGTATCTTCTTGTCAGTTCTAAGTTGGCTATGGATCAATTCTCTGGCTGTTTTTTTCATATCTTGCAGACGGTTGGTCATTACAGGCAATGTCTTGCTGTGAGTGTGTGTCTCAAAATCTTCGTAGCGAATTCTGATCGTAATAGTTCTGAAATAGTAGCCGTAATCTAGAACTTCTTGGGTGACCTCTGTTGAAAGCTCATCCAAGATGTTAAGGACAAGCTCAAAATCCGACGTGTCTTCTTCAAGCGTCACGTCACGACTAATAGATTTGATTTGGCCTCTTTCCTCCACTTCACTCTTGTCGATTCCATGAGCCATTAGGTGGAATTGAGTGCCTGCGACGCCAAAGTTGTCTATCAAGATCGTCGGGTCATGATGAGCCAAATCTCCAATAGTTTTGATTCCTATTGTTGATAGTTTTTGCTCGGTTTTTCGTCCAACCCAAAGGAGTTTGCGCACTGGAAGGGGGGTGAGGAAGGCTTCAACCTCTTCTTCTCTGACTATCGTCAGTCCGTTTGGCTTGTTGTGATCGCTCGCTATTTTCGCAACAAGCTTATTTGGGCCTATGCCTATCGAGCACGTGAGTTTCTGCGTCTGGTGTATTTTGTCCTTTATTTGGTGAGCCAACTTTTCAGCTTCAGTGAAATCCTTCACTCTTGAGGTCAAATCCAGAAAAGCCTCGTCTATTCCCCACTGTTCGAACTTGTCAGCGTATTTTCGCAGGACATCCATGATTTCTTCTGAAACCTGGCTGTAAAGTTCAAAGTTGGGTGGTAAGTATACGGCGTCTGGGCAAAGCTTCCACGCTCTTGAAATTGGCATGGCGGATCTGACACCGAACTTCCTTGCTTCATAATTCGATGTATGGACGACTCCCCTGCCCTTTCCTTCCTTCGGGGCAGCTCCTACAACGACTGGTCTACCTCTGAGCGCTGGCTGTTCCCTTTCTTCGATGGCAGTGAAGAAATGATCCATGTCCAAATGAAGGATAATCCTCTTCTTTTCGTCCATTGTCCCGATTTCCCGTGAGACATTTCAGATTTCTGGAGCAGCAATGCTGCAATTTGAATCTATCGTGCTTGAATATAGATGGGCATCCAAGACCCTTTAGCTTGACTAAGGATTCAGCGTTCATAACTCTTAATGTCTACTCGGTGGAATAAGAGCGGTGGTGTTAAGAGGAAAGTCAGATGAGCGTCAACATCTCAGAAGATGCAGTGAAGCAAGTAGTTGTTGATTCCGTTAAGAAAAGAAAGAACGCCGAGAAGATAGAAGTCACGATAGTTGAGCGGAACCGAGAAGATTGGATAGTCCGGGGCATTTGTCCCATCGACATGGAAGGGCATCCATGGGCTGAGAAATTCGAAGTCATTGTAGATCCGAAGGGAAAGGTCAAATCCGTAGACTTTGCTTTGCTGTGATCGTTGGCTTTCAACATGTATTGATTTCTCAGATTATGCGAGCGCTAGCTACTTCAGCTCTCATTCCATGCTCTTCACATCTCGTTTTTTGAAGGTGCCTTCAAGAGTTATATGCTGAAAAATGCCAGTAATTAGTGAAAGGTGTAATGCGCTTGTTTGGAAAAATCCTGGTTCCCATGGACGGTTCTGAACATTCTCTTAAGGCATTGGAAATGGCGACTCAAATAGCAAGGAAATTCCAAGGAAAGATAACGTTGTTACATGTGTATTCCGTTTCTGTGCAGCCCATCATGATGCCTGAACCGACCGCACTTGGCTCTCCTAGCGTTCCAATCTTGACGGGGGCTGAAGTTTCTAGATTAGTTGAAGTGGCTCGAGAGGTTGGAAACAGGATTCTGAGCGACGGGGAAGAAAAAGCTAAGGCCAAACAGGTTGAAGTTGAAAAAATGCTTGTCGAAGGGCATGTAGTTCAAGAGATTGTCAAGGCTGCAATCGAAGGGAATTTCGATTTGATCGTAGTGGGTGCCCGAGGCATAAGCCACATAAAAGAAATCCTTTTGGGAAGCGTGACTGATGGAGTTATACACCACGCTCGTTGTCCCGTACTGGTCATAAAATAGCTCGCTTGCGGGTAGTGAGAGGGCAAAAACATTCTGCGGCAAAGCTGATGCTTGTCGAAGGCTGTCCGCAATGTGGCTCTGCTAGGGTTACTCTTTCTTGTCTTTGCTTAGCAAGTGCAGAAAGATATTTCTGTGTAGTTCGCTAAAGAGTAAATATGTGGCGTGGTGCTAAATGCAGAGAAGAGATTTTCTCGGAGAACCTGTGAAGCACGTCAAAATTGCTGGAAAACTTTCTGTGAACGAGCTGGTTCAGCAGTTTAGGAATTCAGGTTCCTTTGGCGCCGGCAGGCTTTCGACTGCCTGTGACATTTACGAGCGGATGGTGCGGGACGAAGATTGCACAATCTTTCTGGCTCTAGCTGGCGCAGTTGTCCCTGCTGGCATGCGTTCTCTCGTTGCTGATTTGATCCGTGAAAGGCTGGTCGACGTGGTTGTGAGCACGGGCGCAAACATGGTTCATGATGCAATAGAGGCTTTGGGGGGGCATCATTACAAGGGGCACTGGCTTGTAGACGACTATACGCTTTACAAGTACCACATTTACCGCATTTACGATGTTTTCGTCCCAGAGGAGGACTTCGTGAAGCTGGACTTTAGACTTGCGTCAATCTTCGATGAGATTGCCACTGAAAACGCTGGAAAAAGCTTAGGATCAAACGAGTTTGCTCGAGAACTTGGGAAGAGACTTGAAGATCCCAACTCGATCCTCAGGGCTGCATACGAGGCTGATGTTCCTCTTTTCCTTCCAGCAGTCCGTGACTCGGAATTCGGCTTTGCACATTGGCTTCACGCGTCAAGAGAGAACGTTAAGCATACGCTGATGTTGGATGCCTTCAAAGACGTGCCTGAAATAGTCGGTCTTTGCAGACGCTCTGCAAAGAGTGGCATGATAGTCATAGGGGGCGGAGTGCCTAGAAACACGATTCAATCTGCTGCCCTTGCGTCCAAAAAAGGGATGGACTATGCCGTGGTTATAACCATGGATCGACCTGAGCCAGGCGGGCTGTCAGGCTCAACGCTGGAAGAAACGGTGAGTTGGGGGAAAGTGAAGGGACAAGCAGACAAGGTCATGGTCATCAGTGACGCTACGATAGCCTTTCCCATTATTGCAGCTTCTGTCATAGAGAGGCTCAGCGGGGATTTCAAGCGGGCTACGAGTAACGAGCGTGAAAAGCTTCAGGCTGTTGAGGAATCTGAATGAAGAAGAATCCTGTTGAAAGAAGATTCTGCGGGAACTGCGGTAGCCATAACGCGTACAACTATCCGGGCCAAGTGTTCTGCAGTAAGCGTTTTTCTGAGGACAAGAATCCGGTAGTAGACACGTTGTGGTGCTGTGAAGAATGGAACTCAACTAGCCAGGAATGCTACTGCGTCAGAGAAGCCATGAAGAAACAGGGCTAACCAGCATCTCTTTTCTCTGCAATTCCGGTTCTGTCAACTCTCCGTCGGATTTGTGAGGCTGTTTACTTTCGTGCGCGCAGGTCTGGTTTTGATTTTTCGGTTCTTGATGGCTTCGGCGCAGCGCGCGTGTTTTGCCGAGCATGTGCTGGCGGCAGAGCTTGTGTTTCTGCCTTGAGTATTCCAGGGCATGTCTTCTCGGTGTGTGAAAATAGTCAAATTGGGCTGTTTTTTTCTATGTGCGTCTGGGTTTTGCCTTTTTGAGTGTACAGTGAGATGTTCTTTGAGATTCTTTTGAGTGCGTGTGTTGAACCTGCTCTTCAATTTTTGAATGTTGAAATGCGATTTTTCATGTTGACTGAAGGTAGTAGATCAAAAAGTTCTTTGCCGTTTTGCTTGGAATCACTATAGGTGATGCGTTGTTTTTGGCTGTTTTTTTTGGTTTCAGCTTGAAGCAAAGTGCGTTTCAAAGAACGATGATTTTCCATATTGTTTTGTGTTGTCGTGATCTTCGTGTCTTGCTGGTTTGTGGCCATAGCTTTTTGTGTGCCCCAGTGCCCTCTGGCTTAGAAGTGTCTTGTCAGTGTTTGACTTTTGTTTGAAGTTTGAATGTTGAAATGCGCTTTCCAATGTTGGCTGAAAGTCGTACTTTGGGAATTTCTTTCCATTTCTGCTTGGACTCACTATGCCGCGTGCGGTTCTGATACGGTACTAACGTGTAATGAGTGGAAAGAGAAGACGCGCTGGTAGAACGCCATTTGTGTGGTTTAGCATGAGACCTTTCTGTAAACCAGAATCAATTGTCAACCGAAAGGTAACAACTATGCGAAACGGCTTAATCAACCGAAGAGGTGACAGAACCGCAATTCTACGCTAAGGTTATTACAACGAAATTGTTAAAACTGTCTGAGCAGAGCCCGGTGGTGCAGTGGTCAAACATGGCGGCCTCTGGAGCCGCTGACGAGAGTTCGAATCTCTCCCGGGCTACCATTCCCACACTGTAAATTATACCGTTTTGTATGTTGCGATAGGCTTTTCCAGTAGATCTTCTTTGAGCCTTTGCTTTAATGCCTGCAGTAGCGTGTCCACCTGACCTTCCGACGTCTCTTTGCCCGCCGTTATCACAGTCCTGTTGGGCATCAACAATGCTTCTTTTGTCAGTATTTCTTCTGGGTTAAGACCGAAGGCTCGCACCATTTCTTTCAAAGTTTCGATTCTGCTTGGCTTCGTCTTGGTTTTTATGCGCGCGCGCAGTGGGAATGTGAAGCTGTCTGAGAGCTTCACCGATTTCCTGACCTCAGCCACGATAAGAAAGATTTACGCCGACTATGGCTGGACCCATGAGCACAAGTGATTCTCGTGATATCACTCAGTCCTTCTTTCAAGTATCTCTGCAGATAAAGCTAGCAACACGATGATAAACAAAGACGACGCGACAATGTCTAGGATGTAGGCGTAGGTGATTGCTGGTTTCAGCAAGAGGGATAATATGAGGGGTCGGGAGATAGAGCGATACTGCTTATCGTTTTCCGTCCTAATGTGGTTCTTGTATGCCTAGTATCGTCAGTCGTTCCAAGCTTCTTATGCCTCGCGCCTCATTTGCTGGAGCGAAAATCGCGCCGCCTTGACGCAAGTCAACTTGTTCATTGCCTACTGTGAATGTGCCGCTTCCGTCAATGACATAGAAGCATACGTCATAAGGCTCTGGACGAGATGGAATCTCTTGACCAGCGTCAAGACAGATCAGCACAATGTTAAAGTTGCTGGTTTTCAACACGTCCTTCTTCACTCCACGACGATCCTCCATAGTATTTAGCAAACCTTGCTTTTGAGAAAACTCCA
>Ga0315279_10006118_pt1 | contig 15312 bp, 13 predicted proteins | sample YL17G06_20_MG_FD_203694 | JGI IMG/M metagenome (GOLD analysis project Ga0315279, IMG submission 203694) | Sediment microbial communities from Yellowstone Lake, YNP, Wyoming, USA - YL17G06_20 | ecosystem: Environmental > Aquatic > Freshwater > Lake > Sediment | place: USA: Wyoming | collected... | reverse complement strand
CCTCTCGTGAGTTAGAAACGGCCCAAGAGGCTGGAGGCCGTGACCAAAAGGTACGTGGGGTGGACTGCCTGAGAGCGAGCCGGGCAGCGACATCCACAGCCCCACCGGGAGCTTGGCCCCAACCGGACTGGCGCGTAGCTCCACAGTGGTCAACTGGGTAAGCCCGTTGTGTCCCACTTCGTGTGGTATCCGAACCGTAAGGGACGGGGACGGCACAGCGGGTAGAGGAGGACGGAAAAAGCGAAGGCGGTCTTGTAATGAGGCCGATAGGGGGTTGAGCGTTAGGCAACATCACCCCACGCGAAAGTGGGCAGACTTCCGTCGGGTCTCTCGTCACGGGAGAGTTTGGAGAACCGACTCAGGAAGCTGAGCAAATGACGGCCAAGCACGAACTGGCTGGTGCTGCTTCCCGCAGGCGGACACGTCTGTACGTCGGCTGCAAGCGCGTACCGTGAAGGGGCGACGAGGTTTACTCGTCGCACCGCGTCCCCCCGTGAGGGGCGTTTGAGAGGCTTGAGCCGTGTGAAGGGAAACTTTCATGCACGGTTCTTAGGGGGCGGGGCGGCAGCAATGCCGCCCTGCTACCCGGCCCAGCCGACGCGCTACGCGCGCCCTCACGCGGCATACTTTGCTATTCGTCGTATTAGTTGACGCGGGGTGACTCGCCAGTGACCGCGCGCGGCTCAACCCTGTCCGTTCGGCGGCGACCCATGCATACCCTTTGTGGTGAGCACTACACCAGCACGGAAGGTGATATTCTAGAACCGGCAAGCTGTTCATGTTGAAGGATGGCACTCAATGTCAGCCCACCTTACTCATCCCACGCCGTATCCCGATGTCAACGTCGTGCTCCACATGTTACTATCGAGCGTACAGCCTATTTTGGGGAATTACTTTATCGGCATGTATCTGTATGGCTCACTTGCCAGCGGTGATTTCGACCCAGAGCGGAGCGATATGGATTTTGTCGTTGTCACCGCCGATGCGCTCCCAGACGAGATGGTGCCAGTGTTGGAGGCGATGCACGCTCGCATGACGGCCAGCGGCTTGAAGTGGGCGACGAAATTGGAAGGCTCCTACATTCCGCAGCACGCACTCCGTCGCTACGATCCAACAGATGCGCCCTGTCCCCAGATCAACGAAGGCAGTTTTTACGTGGCTCGCCACGAGAGCGACTGGGTGATTCAACGCCACACCCTTCGAGAACACGGGGTCGTGGTGGCGGGACCGGTCCCACAAACCTTGATTGACCCGGTCCAACCAAACGACTTACAGCGGGCTGTGCTGGGGATATTATGCGAGTGGTGGGCGCCCATGCTTCACGCTAAGCGTCCCGCTCGATTGCAGAGTAGCGAGTATCAAGCCTACGCCATCCTCACGATGTGTCGGGCGCTCTACACACTCCAACATGGAATCGTCGTTTCGAAACCGGTCGCGGCACGGTGGGCGCAGGAGACACTGGGTGAGCAATGGGCCGCGTTAATTGAACGAGCCTTGGCATGGCGACACGACGCGCCATTGGATGAGTTTAACGAGACGCTGGACTTTATCCGGTACACGCTTGAACGCGGTCAACAAGCCGACTCTGCTGGCCGCCGGGCGTTTGAGCCGCTGCTTTGCGTTGAAGAAGGTTGAATGAGCATCCGTTTGCAAAATGGCAGTCGAGCGTGCATCATCGGCGGTGGACCGGCAGGCAGTTTTTCGGCGCTTCACCTGCTCAAGCTGGCGCAAGAGCACGGTATTCACCTGGACGTGTTGATTTTCGAGCCGCGCGATTTCTGCGCCGGGGCAGGCCGTGAGAGCTGCAAAGGCTGCGCCGGTATTCTTTCGGCCGGCATGGTGCGCAACTTTAGCTCGCTCGGCATCACTCTCCCGCCGCAAGTCATTCAGGCCGAGTTGCGCGCCTACGTGGTTCACGTGTATGGGCAAGTGACCGCCATCGAACAGCCGGACCCGCAACGCCGCATCCTTAGCATCTATCGCGGCACTGGCCCGCGCCTCCACCAGGGGGAGCCTTGCGCCAGCTTTGACGGCTACCTGCTTTCGCAGGCCTGCGAACGCGGGGCGCAACTGGTTCCCCACCGCGCGCGCCTGGTGGAATGGGATCAAGGTCCCGTCGTGCAAACGGCTCACGAAGGCTTTCGCGCTGACCTGGTGGTGCTGGCTTCCGGCGTCAACAGCCGGCCGCCTCTCAGCCCGGCATTTGGGTATCAGCCGCCCGCAACTGCGGTGATGGCACAGGAAGAAGTCCCGCGTCCCGAAAACTGGCCGGATTACAAAGTGGCCGGGTTCTTTGGTCAACCCAAAGGCGTAGCATTCGGCGCGATTGTTCCCAAAGGGCCGTACCTCAACGTTTCTTTGCTGGGGCAAGAGGAAACCGCAGCGGATGCGGTGCGGCGCTTTTACGCAAGTCAGGAACAGGCGCTTGGGCGATTCTTTCCCAGCTCGCCCCAAAGTTTGTGCAGTTGCACGGCTCGCATTGCCGTGGGGCCGGCGCGAGTCTACTTTGGCGACCGTTGGGTGGCCGTGGGCGATGCGGCCGTCTCTCGCCTTTACAAGGATGGCATTTACTCGGCGTTTCTCACTTCGGGGGCGGCCATGCGCGCGGCGGTCGAGGAAGGGATCGCTCGCGAGGACTGGCGACATGCCTATGCGCCCTTCTGCCGGCGTATGGCCACGGACAACTGGTATGGGGAGTTGCTTTTCAAGCTGTCGTTGCTTGCCATGCAAAACTCGCTCGTGGCGCGCGCGTGTGTGGAATGTATTCGCTCCGAAGCGAACTGGCCGGTTGACCGCCGCATTTTCTCCCGTTTGATGTGGGGCATGTTGACGGGGGACGAGGCTTACCGCGACTTGTTCTGGTTAGCCCTCAAGCCCAGAGCCATCATCGGCCTGAGCCGTGAACTGATCCGAGCGGCAGTAGACTTGAGTCGCCAGCGGCGATCTGATTGATCTAGGCGCTTGCGGCGACTTAGTCTATGATTCGCGGAGGAATGAGATGACTAGAGACCCACAGCCATCAGAATCTCGTGTTGCCATCACCGACGCGAACCTGCGCAAGATGCGCGGCCTGTTCGCCAGCGGCGTCACCGCCGTGACGACGGCGCTCGATGGCCGGCTACGCGGCGTGACCGTGAGCGCCTTTACGTTTGTATCGCTCGATCCGCCGTTGGTCTTGATCGCTCTCGCCAACGAAACGACCCTGCGTGACATGCTCGCCGAGAGCGGCATCTTTGCCGTCAACCTGTTGAGCGACGATCAGGAATTTTTGTCCGAGCGTTTTGCGGCGCGCGCGCCCATCGTCAACGAGGAGTTTGAAGGTGTGCCGTACTCGGTCGCGGTGACCGGCGCGCCGATCCTGGAGCAATCACTGGCGTGGTACGATTGCCGCGTGGAAGCCACTCATCCCGGCGGAGATCACACGCTCTTTGTCGGGCGGGTGGAGGCGATGGGGTTCAGCGACGAGGGTCGTGCGCCGTTGATCTATTTTGCGAATCGCTACGTCCGGCTGCGGGGATGATTTCAAATATCAAGTCTCAAAAGATTTGCGATGATTTGCGATATTCGCGGAAGAAAAAGAATTGCGGTTGAAGCAATTGTTTCAGAGCAATACTATAGCGCGGCCTCCTGCCGCAACCCAAAGGTTTCAACGCAAAGGCGCAAAGACGCAAAGAAAAATTAAAAACCTTTGCGCCCTGGCGTCTTTGCGTTAAAAATCTCGCGGACAGTGCAAATGTTAGCGGATAATATTATAGACCGCTCACGATCAAGATTTACGGCGAGTCGGCAGCTTGCCCAGCCAGCCGAGCAACCAGGCTCGCCACCTCACCGCGCGCCACGCCTTCAACGCTTCATGCGCTTCTGATGCGCCGGGCTGGATCGGGCTGTAACTGGCCTGGCGGTAGACGTCTCCGATCCGCGCAGCGGATTGCTGTGAGATTTCGATGCGGGGCCGCAGGCGCAGCTTGTGCACCGTCGCCGCCCGCTGTTCAATCGCCCGATTAAACGCCGACACAAATTCGTCCGGCGTGTCGCTGGGACTCACGGTCACACCCAGCCAGGCTCCGCGCCGGCGCAAACGCTGATAGAGCAAGGGGATCAGCATGTCGGACGGCAGCGCCGCAAATCGGCGTTCGCGCCGGATCAGGAAAGCTGCCAGCACGACCGCCAGCAGCGCGATCCCCGTCGTGCTCCACGTCACCCGTGTCACTTGCTCGTGGCGGATTTCGGCGGCACGCACTTGTTCGGCGGACACTTGCACTGGCGGCAGACGATGGCCGCGCATAAAGGTGGGCTGCGCGGCGGTCGGCTCAAACTCCACCCAGCCGATGCCGGCCAAGTACACCTCGGGCCACGAATGTGCATCCTTTGCGATCACACGATACTCGCCGCGCTGAAAATCATACTCGCCCCTGACGTAGCCGGAAGCCAATCGAGCCGGCACGCCGACGACGCGCAACATCACGACCATGGCCGAGGCGTAATAATCGCAGTACCCGCCTGGCGCATCGAACAAAAAATAATCTACCAGGTCGCGCCCTTCGGGCACGGGAGGCAGGTCGAGCGTGTAGGAATAGGTGCGCAGGAACGTCTCTATCCTGGTAGCCTTGTCGTAAGGTGTGGTGACATCAGCAGTGATTTGCGTGGCCAGATTTCGAACGCGCTGAGGCAGGCGGTCCGGCAGTTGCAAATACGGCGCGAGGTCCGGTCGTAGATTTCCTTGAGGGGACAGGTAGGTCGCCGGAGCTTCCCGCAATGTTTCTTCGTCGGCGTGGATCACGTGCGAGGTGACGGTGTACTGTGAGGTTGTCCCGCGCAATCCAGCCAGGTCGGTCTCTGTGCCGGGGCGATACAGTGCCGCCAACGCGGCAGTGGTGGACACTGGCTGGTTCGCCGCGAACACGGTGTCGCCATGCGGGCTGACGATTTCGTATCTCTGTGTGAGGGTGTAGGACTGGGTCGTGTCCGTCACGGGCACGAGCGGCTTTTGGGTCAGGGATGGATTGCCCCAACCGCGCCCGGTGTAAATCGAGTAGGTCAACCCGCGCCAGTTGACTTTGTTGACTGGGGCGGTCACTGCTTGAGGGGGCAGATGAGCCGCTATCTCTGGAGGCATCGGGGACGGTTCGTCGGTCCACACCCACATCACCACATTTTCGGCCAGGTCAGGCGGATTGGTGATGCTTCGGCTGGTGGGCAAGCTGGCTTCACTTTCGCCGGGCAAGGCCGGCACGTTGCTCAGGTCAGCGCCGCCCAAGAGCTGCCGGAAGACCTGGCGCGTATCCGACACCGGCCCGTGCACAAGTTCGTTCAACCACTTGAGGGTAGTCCCAGAGGCCAGTGGAGGCAGTGCCCAGGCGAGCACGCACACCAGGCCGGCAATCGGCAGGGCGCTGCCTACCAGATCGGACCACAATTCTGGATAATCTATGCTTCGCTCAACCCAATGAGCTTGCCGCCTGCCCTGTGCCGTCCACGCCATCAAAATCACTAACCCAAACAGGACGGCCAAGAGGTAGCCGACATGCTGCCGCGTGTAGAGCACATTGAGCGATAGGGTTAGCAGGGTGGGCAGCATCGCTTCCAACGCTCTCCTGCCGCTGAGGATGCCGTGCATGGCGCTATAGCCGGCCCACCACACCACGCACGTGACCCAAAACGTCACCAGCTCCGGATCTTCTACGATGCGTTTGGCCGCCAGATCGGCTATCCATCCCGTTAGGCGAGTGATCGCTGCCTGGGTGCTGATGCGGAACAGTCCTGCGCTACTCATCGCCAGCACCAGCCCGGCAACGATGACCATCGGCCACCGCACGGCGCGAGGCAACCGCAGTGGGCCGATCAATATACTGAAGGCCAGGCTCAGCAAACACACGAACGCCAACGCGGATGACCGAGGCGCCCACTTGGCTTCAGCAAGAGATATGGGCAACAAGAGGGCGCAGATGCCGGTGATCGCCAGCATCAGCCGGTCGCTGTTGCGCGTGGTGACAGCTTCGCCCATCATCGCACACTCTCCATCAGCTTGACCACGTGGCCGGTGGACAGTGTCTTGAATTCCCAACGCCGCGTCTTGCCCATCGCCGGGCGAACAGGCAGAGGGGTATCGCAGCGCACAGTACGGCAGACGATGCCGCGCTCGGCCAATAGCGCCGCCATCACAGGTGAACCGTCGAGCAGGATGACGGTTGGAGTGATTTGCTGCCAGGCCAACTGCGCCAGACCAGAGATCCAGGTCAAGTCGTTCGATGGCGTAACGACCACCACGCTCGATCCGGCGCGCAATAGGTGAGAGACTTGGTTGAGCGCGCGGACGAGCGGCACGCCGCGTTGGTCATCGCTCACCTCGGAGGAGAGTTCCGCTGTGTCCGGCGTTTCGCGCCGGCGACTCGCCAGTCGAACGTGGCCCCATTCACGCAGGACGTGCGGCAAGTGGAGTCCGGCTTGGCGGGGACGAGTTTCTTCGCGCTCAGAATCACCGGCTGGTCTGCCGGGCCTCGCGCTGGCGTTGGGCAGGCGAGCCAGTTGGCCCAGCAGGTTCCACAGTTGGCCTGTGCTGCGCGCCGGCCAGACGATGTTACGCTCCGGCGTATACGTGATCAACCCGACGGCGCGCCCTTCGCGCAACAGATCGTTTGCCAGCGAGGCGGCAACGATCACGCCCATTTCTTCGGTGGCCGTGTCGCCCTGCCCAGACTGGACGGTTGGGTCGGTGTCCACCAGCAGCCATACGTCGGCAGAGGCTTCCTGGTCGAACATCTTGACCATGAGTTCTTCGCGGTGGGCGGTGGACGGCCAGTGGATGTGGCGGAACGAATCGCCCAACTCGTAAGCGCGCACCTGACCGGCGTTGGTCGTGGGCCGGAGTGCGGCAAGATTGGTGCGCGAAACGCCGAGCGATGCGCCGCGCGGCAAGGGGGGAAATGGCAGGTCAGCCAGCGGCGGGTACACCAGCAGCGGGCGCGCCTGCGGATAACTGAGGCGCACCCCAAATATCCCCAACGGGTCGCCGGTCTCCACCGACCACGGCCCCAGGTGGAACTCGCCTCGGCGTGTGGCCGAGCCGGAATATGTCCATTGCCGGTCGGCGTTGCCATCCACGCTGCGGACCGTATCGGCGTTGTAACCGGGCACATTCGAATGGTCGGTTACCTCGGCCCACAATATGGGTAGGGCTGAGCCATTCCAGATCGTGAAGCGCTCTTCCATCATGTCGCCGACCTGCACCCAACGGGCTTCCAGGCGCCGGGTCGCGCGCATGTGTTTGGCCATCTGCCAGGCCCACGCCGCGCTAGCCGCCACCATGCTCAATGCGGCCACGAGCAGTGCGGCGGTCACGCTCGTCGCGCCGGACAGGTGAACAATGAGCACGGCGAGGGTACAGATCAGAGGCAGGGCGTGACGCAACTCGATAACGATCTCACATTCGCCGTCAAGCATGCGCCAGAGGATCCAGGGTGAGCGAAGGTCAAGTTTCAAATCTCAAATCTCGAATCTCAAGTGTCAACAGTGCCAGCGTTTTTGTCTGTGCGCCATTATATATCACCCGTGGGTATTATCGCAAGGTTACGGGCGAGGGCGATGCCAGAGCGAACTGGTTGACTTGCCCGGCAAACTGGGTTATATTGTCCCGCACCTTGCTTCGAAAGGAGCCATCCGTGTCAGTGCCTTCGACTTTCTCTATGGTCGCGCACGATCCAGCAGCACAAGAGTGGGGCGTGGCTGTCCAGTCCAAGTTCCTGGCCGTGGGCGCCGCTGTGCCCTGGGCGCAGGCTGGCGCCGGGGCAGTGGCGACGCAAGCGGATGCCAACACGGCTTACGGGCCGGAGGGGTTGGCGATGTTGGCGCTGGGCTTGAGCGCGCAAGAGACGTTGGATCGGCTGGTGACAGCCGATGCCGGACGCGATCATCGCCAGGTGGGCATGGTGGACGCCCTGGGACGCGCGGCCACTTTTACGGGCAAAGCGTGCATAGACTGGGCCGGTGGCGTGACGGGGCCGGGCTATGCTTGCCAGGGCAACATCCTGGTCGGGCCGGACACGGTGCAGGCCATGGCACTGGCATTTGAGCACAGCCAGGGCGAGTTGGCCGACCGACTGGTGGCGGCGCTGGCTGCCGGGCAAAAGGCCGGCGGCGACCGGCGCGGTCAGCAGGGCGCGGCCGTGTTGGTCGTGCGAGCGCGCGGCGGTTATGGCGGCCACAACGATCGGTATGTTGATTTGCGCGTGGACGACGACTCTCAGCCCATCCGCAAGCTCAAGCGATTGCTCCAACTGCATCACCTGTACTTTGGTCGCACGCAGCCGGAGGATTGGCTCAAGATCGAGGGCAAGCTGTGTCGCGAGTTGCAGCGCATCCTCAAGCGATCCGGACATTACAGTGGCCGGTTGACCGGGCAGTACGACGACGCGACGCGCATCGCGCTGCGCACGCTGGTCGGCATCGAAAATCTGGAAGAACGCTGCCGCCAAGACGACGCGCTGATTGATCGAGTTGTGGTCGAAATCCTGCGCAAGAAATTCATGCCAGGAGAAAAAAGAAACAGATGATGAATGGTCTCCACTGGTACACCGTCCGCACCAAGCCGCGCGCCGAGCAGCAGGTGCAAGCGGCGCTCACGCGCAAGGGGCTGACAGTCTATCTGCCGATGGTCAAGGTGGCGCGCGTCAATCCGCGCGCGCGGCCCATCATGCCACTTTTCCCCGGCTATCTGTTCGTGCAGGCTGACCTGGAGCAGGTGGGGCAGTCGGCGATCAACTGGGCCGTCGGTGTGGCGAGCCTGGTGAGCTTTGGCGGCGAACCCGCCGTGGTACCCGAGGCGGTCATCCAGCACATCCAGTCTCGAGTGGTTGAAGTTCAGGCGAGTGGAACGTTTGGCCTGGGACGCTTCCACAAGGGCGATCACGTGCGCATCACCGGCGGGCCTCTGCGTGATCTGGACGCCGTGTTCGATCAGCCGCTCTCGGCCAAAGGACGGGCGCGCGTGCTGATCGAGTTCCTGGGTCGCCTCACCGCCGCCGAAGTAGACCTGGAGGCGCTGGACAAACTTGACCAACGTGGATGGAAAGACTAGATTTTCTTCCGCGAATCTGCGCGAATGAACACGAATAAGAATGACATGAGTGGAAATTGGCGTAATTCGCGGAAGAAATCTGAATTATGCGCCGCGTCTATCGCGGCGCTTTTTCTTCCGGCGGCTTGACCGCGCGGAACATGCGGAACAAGGTTAGGTCGTACACGATCTTGAGGCCGCCCGCCACAAAGAAAGGCGCACTCAACAACGCCGGGCTGCCCAGCAGCAGCCCCGTGAACGCTGGCGCGATGGACGCGCCGATGGTGCGAGCCACGCCGGTCACGCCCGCCGCAGCGGAACGCTCGTCGGGGCTGACCATCGCCATGGTGTATGACTGGCGAGTCGGCACGTCCATCTGCGAGATGCTAAAGCGCAGCAGCAGGACGACAATCGCCCAGGGCAGGTTTGGCATGAGCGGCACGAGCATGAGCAGAATGTTGGACGGGATGTGCGTAAAGACCATCGTGTTGATCAGCCCGATGCGCGCCGCCACACGCGCCGCGCTCAACGCCGAAAGCCCTGCGAGCAAATTGGCCCCGAAGAAAATGCCCCCCAACACCGCCGGCTCCACGCCGAAGCGAATGTGGAACCAATAAGCCACGATGCTCTGCACCACAAACCCTCCGGCGAAAGCATCCAGCGAAAACAATGCCGCGAGTTTCAGCACGACGTTGCGCGAGCGGTGCAAGCCCAGGCGAGTTGATGCCGAAGGCGACGCAAGCGCGGCGTCGGCTGCGGGCGCTTCGGCAGCCGGCGAAAGGCGCGTGAACAACGCGCCCAGCAGCAGCCCCATCGCGGCATAGCCCAACACAATCACGCGGTAAGAGGCAAGCGGCGTCACGCCTGCGCCTTGCAGGATTTGGGCCAGCCCGCCGCCGCACAGCGCGCCCAGCGCAGTGGCAAACGAGCCGACCAGGTTGTACCACGCAAACACCTGCGTGCGCTGCTGGCCTGGCATACTTTGCGTCAGCGCCGCCTGCTCGATGGACAGGAACGGGCCGACCTCGTTGCCGCTGGGGCTGATCACGCCGATCGTCGCCGCCAGCACCAGCAGCACAAGGTCATTCGTCAGCGCGAACAGCACGCCCGCAAAGACCATCAGCCCTGCGCCTACCAGGAGCATCCGCCGCCGCCCGATGCGGTCCGCCGACGTGGTGAGCCACAGCGAGATGACCGTGTCGCCGATCAAGGTGAAGGTGAGCAGCAGGCCAATCTGCGTGGTGGTCAAGCCTACTTGCACCAGGTACAGCACCAGCACGACCGACAGAAACCCGTACGCAAACAGCCGCGCGATGCGTGTGGTGAACAAGAGCCGTCCATCGGGCGTCAGGGCGCGTAGAGCCGAGGAGCCTGATAGCTTTGTCATTCGGGATTGTAAACCTTTCGATGTTTCCCTTGTTGTAACACACAAAGTGTGTCTTGGCAAAATTGTCAACTGCTGCACAACGTAAAAAGGGGCGGTCTACTTTGGACCGCCCCCGTTTCGCAACCTCTATTTAGGATTGTTTGAACTTTGTGTTGAAGAAATCGTCACGATACAAGATGTTTGGGCTACAGTTCATTGGCCTCCTACATCTGCAACTCTCACAGATGATCTTCCGGCTCGACTAGTTCTGATTATGGTCTACTGGTCTTATACTGCCTCCTGTCTGTGTTCAGTTGCTTGATGGTTCCGACAACGTCACGTCATATTCAGTTGTGCTTGCCTGGAGCCTTGAGGCCCATAATCTAATAATGAGTCAGGACATCTATATCCTAATACAAAACACAGAACGTGCCATTAGTGTTGTGTTGCAGTTGTGTTACGGATACGTTGATGCGACAAGCCTGGCGGGAAACGCTTCAGCCTGCCGCGCCGGTCATCTCTCAGTCTTCGCCCATTGATTTTTCCCCGCCGCGTGGTCGGCGGGCGGGTGTTCTGTGTTCGTGCATCGTTGGTTTAGTCACCGCTAGGGCAACGCACTCGTTTGTCCCAATTGTCGCGCCAATTGCGCAGCGTGAATCGTGTCGTGGCAGACAACACGTAGAGTCTGATTGCTGATGGTGATACGCCCGCGCTCTTGGTGCTGACCCGTGCGCTCCCATTTAGCTGGAGTCAGTGCCGCCAACTCGGCGATATGGCTCGTCCGCAACCGCACGAAAGCCGCCAGTGCCTCACGCAAGTTGTCTGCTGCGTAGTTGCGCTCTCTTGCCCATTGTTCTTGGTCGTAAGCGGCAATGAACGGGTCAGCCTCATCACGCATCAACCCCATTCGCTCTAACACACACTCCTCATTGTCACGTAAGTGGCAGATTATCTCAACCACCGACCAACCTTCATCGCCGCCGCGTGCGGCTTGAGCCCGTTCCTGCGTACAATCGTGCAACAATGCGTCAAAGACGGTGAGCGCAGCACGGAGGGCATCAACTAAATAGTTGTAGGTGTCTTGCATTCCTATCCTCTTGATGTTTTGTAGATTCATGGTGCGATTTCATCCAACTTGCGACTCGTGCGCCAAGCTTGAGTTGCAAAGGCATGACGCAGAACGCCGCAGCACCCTGACGTGCGGCGGCAGTCAACTTCCCTTCTGCGACGCGCCCTCCCTTCCGCCGCATGTCAGGGGCGTTTGTTTGCCGACGTTTTTTGCTATCTCTTTTGCCTACGATGGTGGCTCTCAGATAGGCACTGCCTGCGGCCATGGCCTGCGGCGCGCTTCAGTCCACAGCGTGTTCACGTAGCTCAGCGCAAAGTGGTTCTGCGCCAGGTGAAGCCAGAAAGCGCCCGGCTCGGTGAGTTCGAGGTATCCGTTCTTGCGAACCGCAAGCCCGATCCGTTCCACAACTCGCAACCACCAGCAGGCTTTGGGTGCGTCGTTACCGAGTGCCGCATCGAGGTCATCCAACGGGATGCGCGTGTCATAAAAGCGCCAGTACAGCCACCACCATCCAGACATCTCACCGGCAAACGGCATGCGCAGGGCTATCGCCGTGCGCCCGGCGTGAATCGCATGAATCCAGTTATCGAGATCGAATGTGTTCAACACGAAGCCATCGGGCAGGTGCGATCCAGCGCCGGGGCCGACCCCGATGTAGCCGTCTCGGGTGACCGACGAATAGCGCGGCATGGCACCCCGCTTGAAACCCCATACCGATACGCGCTCAAAGCCATTTTCCGCGCACCACTCACCAATTGCGCGGTAGTGCGCTCGGCGCACGCGCAGATTCGGCATACGCACGGCCGTGAGGCGGAGGTACTCCCCAACCGAGGTGTACGGAAATGTGAAAAGTGGGTAAGTCGTTAGCTGGTTCGCACCGAGTTGTGCGGCACGGGTCAGGTCTGCGATCACCTCGTCGGCCGATTGACCCGGCAGCGCGAACATGAGATCCGCGTTGACCGAGACGAATCCGCCCTGTGCGAGCAGTGCCAGCGCCCGCTCCGCGACGGACGGTGCGTAGCGGCGTCCTAACGTCGCAAGGTTCTGCGAACAGAACGACTGTACGCCCAGTGACACGAGTGTGACACCCGCTTCGTGTATCCGCCGCACCATTGCACGGTCCACATCCGCCGGGTTTGTCTCAATGCAGATATCACCGGTTAGGCGAAAACGCTTGCGCACCCGCGCCAGCACGCGGGTAATACTGCCCAACGCCAGCGTCGGTGTGCCGCCGCCTATATAGACGCTCGTGATTTCGGCCGGCCCGATTGTGTTGGCCCACCAGTCCACTTCGGCAAGGGCAGCACGGGTGTAAGGCTCCACACGCGCCTCGTCATAGGGAACTTTGGTGTAGGGGCAATAGGGACAGCAGTTGCAGCAGAAGGGCACGTGCAGATACAACGAGGTGCGCTCAATGTGCGAAGGCGTCCAGTCCCGCGCGGGCGGCTCAAAGACCCACCGTTGAGCGGGGCCCACGAGGTAACGGCGGATGGCGCGTGTGGTGACCTGTGAGAAGCGGTGGCCCAGACTCTTCACCAGTACCTCGTCATACCGAGCAGCGCGCTGGGACGCAGGCGCTGAAATTCTGTGAGCTCGGTGCAGGCGGCATAGCCGCAATCGGCGCAGATGTCGTCGGACGCGCGGCAGCACACATACTCCCCATCGACATCTGCGACATAAGCCACCGGTACGCGCCTCGGCCAGTCTCCGGACTTGAGCGCGAGTAGACCTGCGCGTGAGTTGATGACAGGCAAACCGGTGCGTATGCAACCGAGGAGCCGGTCGATGATCGGCGCGCGCTCCTGAGCGGTCAAGAACAATTCATCGTGTCCGTAATAGGGGGTGTGGAAGTAGAACATGACGCCGACGACGGGAAAATGCGTTTCGTGCACCCACTGTAGGAAAGGCTCAATGCCGCTGGCTGTGTTACGGTCTATGACGTAGATAATCGCGATCTTGGGATGCCGGCTCTCGCGGACCGCACGTTCGACCTGAGCGAAATGACACCCTCGCCGCCTCTCGAACGTGCTTCGTAGCCCATCCATACTAACCCATGCGAGATCAGCCGACGTGTCCAATCCGAGCGTGCCATTGGTGTAAACGTGTACATGGAAAAAGCCGATCCGCCTCGCCTGGGCGATCGCATCCTCGAGGGTGTGTTCTCCGTCGCGCCACAGCATCGGTTCTCCACCGCTCAAGTACAGGTCACGGAATCCGCGGCTCCACGCGTTGCGCAGCGTGCGGACCAACTCGTCCCAGGCCATGTCACGACGGCCCGTATTGGAGACGTGACAGCCGAGGCATCGCAGGTTGCAGCGGTCCGTGACCGCAATCCCGTAGATGAGCGGTTCTGGACGACGCAATACGATCCAGCGCCATGTGAACCGGGCATAGAATTTGAGCCTGTCCCAAAAGTTCGCTGCGATTGCCATTCTTCGGGTGGGGTTAATGTACGGCATCGGATAAGGACTGCCCCGGCAATACCTCTGTCACATCGGAACAATTCCTGCCCAGAGTTTTACAGGTCGTCATCGAGCAGCCTAGTTCATGATTATACGGAATGTCTGCAAACGCTACAGCACGCCGACCACGCCCGAAGCCGCGCGCGAAATGAAGTCACGCTCCAACTGTGCCAACCAACTTCGTCAGAAAGCCGCGCACGTGGCGTGGTCGGCGTGCATGTGTTTGCGGACGCGCACATTTTTCCTGTACTGCTCCCTGAGCATTAGCTTATCTGCTTTTTAGGCGGATGCCTCGACTCAGTTTCCAGTTGGCTTTACCGAACTCTTTTCTACCATGAGAATAGCCGAACGTTCGGGTGCTCGCGTTCGATGGACTACTCCTCGTGGAATCGCATACCCTTGATGGGGTTCGAGGGTTATCGTCTTATTCTCCTCTAAATCAATCAGAAACTTGCCTTGCAAAACGAAGAAGAACTCGTCTTCTTCATCGTGCTTGTGCCAGTGGAATTCCCCTTGCATGACGCCGAGGCGAACAACACAGTCGTTCACCTGACAGAGAGTTTGGTTGTACCATTGCTCCTTGCAGGCGGCAACGAGGCTCGGTACATCAATCAACTGTAGGAAGCCAAACTTCACATCCAAGTTAATGCTGTACTTGTTTTGTTCGTTCATGGTTGCTTTCCTTCCGTGAGCGACTGAATGCCGCTTGGGATACGTGCCGCGCTGCCCAACTCGCGATTAGACGACGACGTTCCCATTACAGCGGCATGTCCGCAAACGCCTCAGCACGCCGATCACGCCCAAAGCCGCGCACGAAATGGTGTCACCTTCCAACTGCGCCAACCGACAGTGCCAGAAAGCCGCGTACGTGGCGTGGTCGGCGGGTGCCTGTTTGGCGATCAGGCCGAGAGTGTTGCAGAATTACCCCTTACGTAAACCGCCAGGGACTTGAAAGTGGCCCCAGGTTGTGCGATGATTGTAGGCGCCAACCCCAATCATCCGACCGGAGGCCACCATGGGTATTATACCCGCTTTTGTCATGGCGCTCGTCATCGCGCACCTCACTCCGCTCTTGCAGTGGTTCAGCGAGTTAGTGTATGCAGACTTGTTGAAGCGCACTCCCGACCATCTGCTGGTCAAGCTGTATAAACGCTTGAACTTGGCTCCGGTCGAGACGGCTTGTGCAGCCTTCCACCATACGGAAGGCCCTGGCACGAAACCGACCCATACCGTTCCGCACATGGTGCGGGCCTTGCTGGTCGGCTATCTCCAGGATTGGTCGTTGCGCGAACTCGAATGGCAGATTCGCTACAATCTCGTTGTCAAATGGTGGGTCGGCTATCCGGTGTTTGCGACTGGGCCC
>Ga0315279_10006117_pt1 | contig 15315 bp, 15 predicted proteins | sample YL17G06_20_MG_FD_203694 | JGI IMG/M metagenome (GOLD analysis project Ga0315279, IMG submission 203694) | Sediment microbial communities from Yellowstone Lake, YNP, Wyoming, USA - YL17G06_20 | ecosystem: Environmental > Aquatic > Freshwater > Lake > Sediment | place: USA: Wyoming | collected... | reverse complement strand
CTCCAGGTGATACCCTTCGACCAGGTGCTGCTGGTGGAGGTGGGAACGGCCCATTTCCTGGGATGGTTCTCGATCCAGTTTGCCCGCGGCGGAAAGGCCCATCGCCTGTCGATGCTCTTCACGGCCATGGGGGTTGAGCATTTCCAGGCGGCGGTGCGTGAGTACCGGACGGTCGATGCCGAAGTCCATCCCGGAGGCGTGGTGCGGGAAAGACCTCCGTGGAGACAGATCTGGCAGAAGGTGCCCAAGCCGCAGGCCGTGGGAATCGAACCCCTGATCGCCAAGGGCGAGAGCGCCCTGGGCGTGGTCAGGACCTCCCAGTCCTGGGGGATACGCAAACGACTGTGGCGGGAGGTGGCCGTCTGCCTGAGTTGCGATGGCGTGCTCATTCCGACCAACCTTGGCCTGATCTATGCCGCTGACGAAAAGCCCCTGACTCCCGAATCGCGCGCCTACGCGGTGAACGTGTCGTGCCTGCCCAGGCATGCGGTAGCCGCCGCGACCATCCGGCACGGGCTGGGGCATTCGGCACTGCTGGGACGCTTGCGCCTGGAACTGCGGCGAGGCCGCGTGACCGCGCCCTTTGATCTTTCGTTTGATGAACGCGCGACCAAGCGGATCGTAGCGGCGGCCGGCCTATTCGGACTGGACACCATCCGCTACCACTGATGAGCAGGAACTTGCTGCAATGACCGACGAATCCCACCAGCCCGCCGAGGGGCTATGGACTAACGCCCCCGCCCCCGACATCAGCCTTCTGAAGGCCTACACCCGGACCAAGCAGTCCATCGCCCGGAGTATCCGGGCAATCCAGAATCGCCTCGCGCGGCTCAAACGGGAGGACGTGGCCGCGCCGTATCAGGAACTGATGGTCAAGCTGGCGGAGGATCGGTTCACGCTGGCCGTGCTCGGCCAGTTCAAGCGCGGCAAGAGCTCGCTGATGAATGCGATCATCGGCCGCGAGCTGTTACCCGTAGGCGTGCTGCCGCTGACCTCGGCAATCACGGTTTTGCGGTACGGACCGGCCGAACGGCTCGTGGTGATGCGCGAGGGGACAATCTTCCCGGAGGAGCTGCCCGCCGGCCGCCTGGCCGAATTCGTGACGGAGGGAGGCAACCCGGGGAACGTCAAGCGGGTCAAAGCCGCTCGCGTGGAGGTCCCGCTGGCCTTTCTTCGGCACGGCCTGGAGTTTGTGGACACCCCCGGCGTGGGGTCCTCCATCGAGGCCAATACCGCCACGACCTACCAGTTCCTCCCTCGATGCGATGCCGCGATCTTCGTCACCAGCGTGGACAGCCCGCTGAGCAAGACGGAGTTGGAGTTCCTGGCCGGCGTTCGTCAGCACGTCCGCAGGGTGTTCTTCGTGGTCAACAAGATCGACCTGCTCAATCCGGGTGAGCGGGACGATGTGCTTCAATACGTGCGGAACTCGCTTGCCCAATTGTCCCACGACCAGCGCGTCAGCCTGTTCCTGGTCTCGGCACGCCACGGACTCCAGGCCAAGCAGACCGGCAGCGCCGAAGGGTACATGGACAGCGGCCTGCGAAGCCTTGAAGAGGCGCTCGCGGCATTCCTGGCCACGGAGAAAGCGGCCACGTTTCTGGACTCGGTTCTGGACAAGGCGATTCGCCTGCTGCCGGGGGCGATGGCGACGTCCGACGCTCCCGCCGCAACAGATGGCTTCTGGCAAAACATGCAGCAACGTCTGCTTGCGATGAAATCGAGGCTCCGGGAGCGCCTCCAGGAGCCCGAGCCGCCCCCGGCTGGCGACCTGCGGTCGGAAGAGATCGGTCCCGATACCGTGCTTGCTGCGCGTGTCAGTGCTGCGACCGAGGCACCGCCGTCCAAGGCTGAACTGGACCTGCGCACCCGAGGCTGTCCCGTCTGCAATCGGCTAACAGAGAGAATGTTCGACTTTTTCAGTAAGTGGCAGTATGCCCTCGCAAGTGAGGAATCGGCCCAGGCTGCGTTCGCCCGCAGCGGCGGCTTCTGCCCTCTGCACACCTGGCAGCTCGTTGCAATCGCATCTCCCCAGGGCCTGTCGGTCGGGCTGCCCGTGCTGATGGACCACCTCTCTCGCCAGTTATCGGAGTTGGGTGGCCGAGGCGAGACTCACCCGGCGAGAGAGCTGTTCAACCATGTCGGCCAGTGCCCCGCCTGCCAATTCCTCATTTCCCAGGAGCAGACCGCGATCTCACAACTGGCCGAGATCATCCACACCGAGCCGGGGCTTGCCTTGTATCGCCAATCTCAAGGCGTGTGCTTGCGCCATCTGGAAATGCTCCTATCCCAGACCGGCGGGAGCGCACTGCGTGCGGAGCTCCTTGCGACGGCAGCCCGCCGGTGCGGCGAATGGGCGGAAGACATGCAGAATTACGCGATGAAACGCGACGCGATCCGCAGGGCCCTGCTCAACAGGGACGAGGAGGACGCGTACTACCGCGCCGTCGTTCATCTCGCCGGGGCGAACGCGTTGTGCGTGCCTTGGCAAGACGACAGCCGGCTGTGACTGGCGACGTCCGCATTCCCGTGGATGCGCGGCCGTGGTGGCCAGCCCGGCGATGACGAGCATTGCCGACATCATCGGACAGATGATCTGCTTCGGTACCGCCGGACTCGTGCAACACCTCTGAACGCCTGTTCTCGCCACGGGAAGAAGATCCCTTGATTCCGTTGGCGGCACGTAAGTATATTAGTGCATACTGAAATAGGAGAAGGCGGTGGACAATCCGAGAGAGCTTGCCCGAATTCTAAAGGTCTTGTCAGTGGAGGCCCGCGTGCGGATCGTCCAGTTCCTGAAGGGCCGGGCTTTGTGTGTCAATGCGCTGGCGGCTCGGCTGAAGGTGACACAGGGAGCCGTCTCGCAACACTTGCGGGTGATGCGCGACGCCGGCCTCGTGATCGACGAGAAGCGCGGATACTACGTCCACTATCGCCTGAACGAAAACACCCTCGCCGCGTGGCGAGGAGAGATAGACAAGTTGCTGGACCTCCAGCACGGGGCCCGGACACACAGGAAAGGAGACAGGAAATGTGCTGCTGCAATGAGAAGGAAGGTTGCCAGAGGCCGGAAAACCTGAAGGGCAAGGCCGAGGACTGCACGCCCCGGCAGGTTCGCAAGTGCCACGGCGATGTCAAGAAGCATCCGTGTGTTGCCCCACGCAAAGGCAAGTGATCAGCCATGCCAGACACGATCATCGAGGTGCGCGGGCTGGCCAAGCGGTTCGGCCAGGTGCAGGCCGTCGCGGGCGTGGACTTCGACGTCCGCGAGGGCGAGCTGTTCGGCTTTCTCGGCCCCAACGGTGCGGGCAAGACCACGACGATCAACCTGCTCACGGGCCTGGCCCGGCCGGACCTGGCTGCCGAAGCCTCGGCGCAGGCAGGCGCAGGCACGATCCGCATCGCGGGCATCGACTGCTCGGCCAATCCCAAGGCCGCCCAGCATCTTCTCGGCGTCGTGCCTGATGAAAGCAACCTCTATCCCGAGCTGACGGGCTTCGAGAACCTTTGCTTCTGTGCGTCGCTGTACGGGATGCGGAAGCAGGCGCGCAAACAGCGTGCGCGGGAGTTGCTGGAGACCTTCGGCCTGGCCGATGCAGCCGGGCGCAAATTCGCCAGCTATTCCAGGGGCATGAAGCGCAGGCTCACCATTGCCGCCGGCATCATCCACGCCCCGTCCATCCTGTTCCTCGACGAGCCGACGACGGGCATCGACGTGGCCAGCGCCCGACAGATCAGGCAACTCATCGCCGACCTGCACCGCTCTGGCACGACCATCTTCCTGACCACGCACTACATCGAGGAGGCCGAGCGGCTGTGCGACCGCATCGCCTTCATCGTCTCCGGCCGCATCGTCCGCACCGATACGGTTGCCGATCTTCTCCAGCAGGTCCGTGGCCGGCACGTCGTGCAGTTCGCCGTCTCCCGTGGCGCTGCGGACCTGGGCGAAGCGATACCGGCTGCGTTTCCGAAGCTTCAATGCCAAGCCGTTTCCGATGGCGCTCTCCGCGTGGAGTCGCTCGAGCCGGTCCGGGTCGGCGAGCTGGTGCGGTTCCTGGAGGATCGCGGCGCGGAGGTAGGCGAGGCCCGTAAGGTGCAACCCTCACTGGAAGAAGTCTTCGTCCAGGTCACGGGCATCGAGGCGGCCGCAATGAAGCGCGAGAAAGAGAAAGCGGGGGCAGGCGCATGAAGGCCTGGATTGCATTCTGGAACATCCTGGTCAAGGACATGCGCGCCTACTACCTCAAGCCTCCCAATATCAGTTGGGGCCTGATCTTCCCCCTGGCCTGGACGGGGATGTTTTTTGTCCGCTCCGGCTCGGGGCTGGAAAGCATCCCAGCGCTGCTGCCGGGCGTGATGGCCGTGTCAGTGCTGTTCGGCACGACGAGTCTGCTGGCCGTCACCGTGACGTTTGAGAAAAGAGGCCGATCATTCGAGCGGCTGCTGCTGGCGCCGATCCCGCTGGAGCTGCTGATGCTGGCCAAGACCGCCGGGGCGATCCTCTTCGGCGTGGCTAACGCCTTCGTGCCAGTGGTGCTGGCCGCGTTCCTGACGGACTTGTCAGGCGTGGCCTGGGGCACCCTCGTGCCGGCCGTCGTGCTCATCGCCGTCAGCTCCACGTTCTTGGGGCTGTTCATCGCCGTCTCGGTCAGCGAGGTCTTCGAGGCCCAGACGTTCTCGAACTTCTTCCGCTTCCCGATGTTGTTCCTGTGCGGGCTGTTCTTCCCCATCGAGCAATTGCCGATCTGGCTTCGGCCGCTCTCCTACGCACTGCCGCTGACCTATGGGGCCGACGTGCTGCACGCCTCTATCTGCCGGGCCGGGCGAATGCCACCGGCCCTAGACTTCGCCCTGCTGGCCGCCTTTTGCGCGGGTCTGTTTGCCACAAGCCTGTGGAACATCAAGAGGAAGTGGATTGTGTGAGCGTGCGAAGCGATGAAGACCTTATGTCCGCCGTCACACGAGGTGACCTGAGCGCCTTCAATGAGATCGTCCTCCGCCACCAGAAACTGGCTTGGGGCATCGCGTACCGTTTTCTCGGCGACCGGCACGAAGCGGAGGATGTCGCCCAGGAGGCGTTCCTGCGAATCTTGGACGCCGCCTCTCGGTACAAGCCTACTGCCGCATTCCCTACCTACCTGAGCCGCATCGTCACTCGGCTTTGCCTTGACCGCGCCCGGAAGAAACGCCCTATGCCCACCGACCGCCTACCTGTGGTGCAGAATGGCGACGTATCGGCAGCGGAGCGGATGGCCGTCCTGGACCGCAACCGGCTGATCCGTGAGTCGTTGGACAGGCTTCCTCCTAGTCAGCGGATGGCGGTCGTGCTGCGGTATTTCGAGGGACTCGACTGCCGGTCCGTCGCGTCGGCGATGGAGACCACTGTCAAGGCCGTCGAAAGGCTGCTGGCCCGGGCCAGGGACACCCTCGAACCGCTGCTGGCCGAACTGTCTGAGGAATAGCCGGAAGACCGAGGGGGATTTCGTCGAATTGTCCGTTTGTTAGGGAAGAGAGGCGCACCATGCGTTGTGAAAAGGTCCGGCTGAAGATTGATGCTTATGTATCCTGCGAGCTCTCGGCCCAGGTTCGCTCCGCTGTCGAGGAGCACCTGAAGGCCTGTGATGGCTGCCGGCAGGCGGCGGCGACCGCACGGCAACTCATCGTGCTGGGCCAGACCTTACCCACACCGCCGGTACCGGATGGGTTTGCCCAGCAGGTCCAGGCCATGGCGCGGCAAAGGGTCGCTCGCCCCGTGCCTACCGTCGCAAGCTGGGATCTTGCGGCCTGGTGGCGAATGGTTTCCATGCCCATGCGGGCGGCAGCGGCGGCCGTGCTGGTCATCGGCCTGCTGGCCGGCCTGGCGATGGGATGGGCCACCGTTCAGGCCCCCGCCGCCAAGCCATCTGCTCAGGCGGCCCCGCAGGGCGATCCGCTGGCCGGGTATAACCTGGACTACTTGGGCGACGCGCCCAGTGGCTCGCTGGCTGATGGTTATATGGCCCTTCTGTCCGGCCTCAATGGGGAAGGAAACTAGTCATGTGGAAGAAGATCGCCCCGCTACTCATCGTGTTGTCGGTGGCCTTGAACGTGGCCTTTGTCGGTGTCTGGGCCGTCCACGCGGCTGGCGCACATTGGGGTGGCCATGCCCCGTGTGATCACGGAGACGTCACGGCCGGCATTTGGTGCCCACTGCACAGACAACTGGGGATCAGCCAGGAGCAGTGGAAACAGATCGAGCCGCGTCTTGTGGAGTTTCAGAAGGCATCCCAGGCGATCTGCCAGGATGTCAGCGGCAAACGGTTGGAGTTGATCGATCTGATGACCGCCGCTCAGCCTGACCAGGCCGCCATATCGGCCAAGCAGGAGGAGATCTTCGCCGGTCAGCGGAAGATGCAGGAATTGGTTATCGAGCAACTGCTGGCGGAGAAGCGGGTGCTAACCCCGCGGCAACAGCAGGAGCTACTTGACCTCCTCCGCCAGCGGAGCGGATGCGCCGGCCACGGCCCGATGATGATGGGCCTGGGGAAGGCCGGCACGACCTCCAGTCCTTCGTGTGGCGGCACGGGCCCAAGCGAGTGATGAACGATGTGGGTCACAGCCACACGTATCCTGTTCGTCTGCGTCCTCGGGGCGGCTGTGGCCTTGTCGGGTTGCGGCACAATCGATCCTTTGTCGGAGATGTCCAAGGCGCCGACCTCACGATCCGCGCTCTTTGGGGCAACAAGGCCAAGCGCGGCGACCTCGCAGCCCTCGGCCGATCTGTCCGGGCGGGAGTTCACGTTGGCCGAATGCATCTGGGTAGCACTGGAGCGTAATCCCCGAACGGCGGCATCTTGGCATGCGGCACGTGCCGCAGCGGCCCGCGTGGGTCAATCCAAGTCCGAGTACTTGCCGACGGTGGGTTTTGGCACCGAGGTCGCGGGGGGCAACCCCGCCGAGTTGGACGACAAGGCTGACAGCGGGACGCAGAACACGTTCAATGCGCTGTTTGGTGTGCGATACCTGCTCTTCGACGGCGGCCGGCGCGAGGCGCGCCTCAAGGCGGCCCAGGAAGACTTGCTCGCGGCCAACTTCCGCCACAATACAGTCCTTCAGGATGTGGCCCTGGCAGCGGAGGAAGCATACTACGAGCTTCTGGCTGCTCGCCAACTCCGCGATGTGGCACAAGAGACGGTCAAGCAGACTGGACAGCATGTTGCGCTGGCCGAGGCGCGGCACAAGGTGGGCGTCGCGGCCAAGTCGGACGTGCTCCAGGCCCAGACCGAGAAGGCGGACGCCGACCTGAGCCTCGTCCGGGCCGACAGCGCCGTTCGCGTCGGCAAGGGACGGCTGGCGAATGCCTTGGGTCTGCGTGTGTCCCAGACGGTTGAAATTGCCCAGCCTCAGTTGCCGCAAGACATCCATCGCCTGGAACTGGCGGATATCGAACAGCTTCTGGACGAGGCCGCCGCCACGCGACCGGAACTGAAAGCCGCGCTGGCCCAGGTAGAGGTACAAAGGGCGGCGGTCAAGTCGGCCGAGGCGAGGTACTGGCCTTCTGTCACAGCCGGGGCGGATGCCGGCTGGATAGGCCGGACATTCCCGCCCAACCTGAGTCAATGGAACCTGGGGCTGGGCGTGGACTGGGCACTCTTCACAGGCTTTGACCGGAATTATCAGGTCCATCGTTCCAAGTCGGACCTGGCCCGATCCATCGCCGAGCAGAAGAGCCTGCTGCAAGGGGTGGAGTTGGAGGTCTGGACGGCTTACCAGCGGGTCATCGAGGCCAGCCAGGCCATTGACGCGGGCGGCCGATTCGTCGCCAGCGCTGAGGAGAACGCCCGCGTGGCCGAGGGCGAGTACAAGAACGGCGTTGGTTCCATTATTGCCCTCATTGACGCGCAAACTGCCCGCTCGACGGCGCGGACGCAGTTGGTTCGGGCACAGCTCGACTGGTACACCGCGATGGCCCGGTTTGAGCGGGCCATCGGACGGACGCTGGCGCGAGGAAGCGAAGTTGCCGTGAGCGGAAAGGTGAAATCTTGAAACGCAAACGCGGGAAATACGTCTTCGGACTGATATTGTTGTTCTGCCTGGCCGGCGGCCTGGGCCTGTGGTGGAAGTACGGACGCGACGCCAAGGCCGCCGATCCAGCCCAAACCACGGCCAGGGTCGAGCGGCGAAACCTATCTTCAACCGTGCTGGCGACGGGCGCTGTCAAGCCGCAGATCGGCGCAGAGGTCCGTGTCGGCGCGCGGATATCGGGCAAGGTCGAACGGCTTTACGCCAACATTGGCGACGTGGTGAAGAAAGGACAGGTCGTGGCGGAACTGGAGAAGGCCGACCTCGAAGCCAAGGTCAATCAGCGGGCCGCTGAACTCCAGATGGCCGAGGCGAAGCTCGCAGCCGTCAAGTCACTGCGTCCCCGTGAGATTGCGAAGGCCGAGGCCGACGTGAGCCAGTGGCAGGCCACCGTGGACCTCAACAAGAAGGACTTGGCCCGACAGGAGGAGCTGCTGAGGCAGGACTTCACATCGCAGCAAGCCCGCGATCGCGCCCAGGAGCAATTGTCCGTCAGCGAGGCCAGGCTGGACTCGGTGCGGAAGGCGCTGGACCTGGCCAAGGCTGGGTACGAGGAAGACCTGAAGCAGGCCGCTGCCGATGTGGAGCGGGCCAAGGCGGCGCTGGCCAATGACAAGGTTCAGTTGTCCTACGCGACCATCACGGCCCCAATCGCAGGCGTGATCGGGCAGGTGTCCACGCAAGAAGGCGAGACGGTGTCGGCAGGTCTGAACGCTCCCATCTTCGTGACCATCGACGACCTGAATCGGCTCCAGGTGGACACCTTCGTGGACGAGGTGGACATCGGCAAGGTCAAGCCCGGCCAGAAGGCAACGTTCACCGTTGATTCCTTCCCGTCCCGCGAGTTCGAGGGCAAGGTGGTCGCCATCTATCCCAAGGCTGTCATCCAGGAGAACGTCGTCAATTACGACGTGGTTGTGCAGATCACCGACCCGTACGACGGCCTGCTCCGGCCGGAGATGACCGCCAGCGTCACCATCCAACTGGACGCCCACGAGAACGTGCTTGCGGTGCCGGCCAAGGCGGTCAAGAGGGAACGAGGCAAGAGCGTCGTCTATGTTCTCGCCAACGGCCGGCCCCAGCCGCTCGAGGTGAAGGTCGGCTGGAAGGACTCGCAGTGGATCGAGATCGTTTCTGGGTTGGAGGAAGGGCAAACGGTCCTTCTGGAGGCCCCGACGCCCGGCAAACCAGCGGAGCAATAGCAGCAAAGGAAGCCAGCATGATCCAATTGGAGCAGATCGATAAGACATACACCTCGGGCACGGTCCAGACGCCGGTACTCAAAGGCGTCTCGTTCACCATCAATGCCGGCGAGTTCGTCGCCATCATGGGCGCGTCCGGCACCGGCAAGAGTACGCTGATGAACATCCTGGGCTGCCTGGACAAGCCCACGGGCGGGCACTACCGGCTGGACGATACCGACATGGTGAACCTGGACGACGATGCCCTGTCCCACGTGCGGAACGGGAAGATCGGCTTTGTCTTTCAGCAGTTTCACCTGCTGGACCGCGCCACGGCCCTGCGGAACGTGATGCTGCCGCTGATCTACACCGACGAGTACCCCCAAGACGCCCGGCAGCGGGCCGAGAGGGCCTTGGCCGCCGTCGGCCTGGCGGACCGCATGTCCTACAAGCCAAGCCAGCTTTCCGGCGGCCAACAGCAGCGGATCGCCATCGCCCGGGCGCTGGTCACCAACCCCGCCATCCTCCTGGCCGACGAGCCCACCGGCAACCTCGACAGCACCAGCGGGGCTGAGGTAATGGCCATCTTCCAGCGGCTTCACCGGGACGGCCGGACGATCATCGTGGTCACACACGACAGGGCGATAGCCGAGCACGCCAACCGCATCATCGTCCTGAAGGACGGCACGGTCGCGGAAGACCAGCCTGTGGCTCATCCGCGGGACGCAGAGGCCGAGGCCATCGCCTTGGCCGAGAAGGAGGTGGCCCAGTGAGAATCCTGCGGATCGCAAAGGAAAGCGCTCGTGCCTTGGCCGCCCATAAGGTCCGCACCTTCTTGATGATGGCCGGGACGATCGTCGGCATCGCGGCACTGACGGTCATCATGGCCGTCGGCAAGGGCACCGAGAAGAAGGTCATGAAGCGGGTCAACGCCTTTGGCACCCACGCCATCATGATTACGGCCGGCGGCGGTAAGGGGATGTCGCCGCCTCAGGAGGGAATAACAACCCTGCGTCTCGAAGACCTCGAGGCAATAAGGAATCAGGTTTCGGGAATCCAAGTACTCACACCCGGCGTGATGAAGCGCAGCGCCCCCATCAAGGCCGGGGCCTCGCAGACACAAGCCGTCGTTTTTGCGGTAGAGCCGGAATGGTACGATGCCTGGGACTGGTATATCCAAAGTGGTGACCCCATCAGCGATGAGGATGTGAGCACGATGGCCCGAACCTGCAATCTTGGGACATCCCTCACCCGAACGCTTTTCGGTGATACAAGCCCCATAGGCGAATACATCCAGATCGGAAACACGCGCTTTCTTGTCAAAGGCGTGCTTGAGGGCAAGGGAACCAGCCCCATGGGAACCGACTTTGACAACCGGGTGCTCATTCCCCTCACCACGGGGATGCGGCGCTTGCTCAACCAGGATTACATCAGCTACATCCGCGTCAAGGTGAAAGATCCGAAGGACCTGACGGAGATCGGCGATAAAGTCCGGGAAATCCTTCACAAACGCCATCACATTACCCCGCCGCAGGAGGACGATTTCGCCATCGTGACGGCAGCGGACGTCGCCAAAATGGCCCGCGGCGTCTCCCGCACGTTGACCTATCTTCTCAGCGCACTGGCCGGATTAAGCCTGCTTGTCGGCGGTATCGTGCTGATGAACATCCTGCTGATCTCCGTGGGAGAACGGACCAAGGAGATAGGTCTCCGGCGCGCCGTCGGCGCTCGGCGCAGGGACATCTTCATGCAGTTTCTGACGGAGTCTCTGGCCGTAACGATCTCCGGGATGGCACTGGGAAGCGCCCTGGGCTGGATTGCCGGCGTGATCCTGGCGAAGGTCACGCAGATCCCGGTGGTGATCTCCTGGCAGCCGTTTGCCCTGGCCCTGGCCTTCGCCCTGGTGGTGGGCGTCTTCTTTGGCGTCCAGCCCGCCCGCCGGGCCGCCGGGCTGCGCCCGGTGGAGGCGTTGCGGTAGACTTCTGACAGTCGAGACAAGTATTTGTAAGGAGGCCGGACTACGAACATCCTCAGGATTGCCGAAGAGGGCGCCCGTGCCTTGGCCGCCCATAAGCTCCGCACGTTCTTCATGATGGCCGGGACGATCATCGGCATCGCCGCGCTGACGGTCATCATGGCCATCGGGAAGGGCACCGAGAAGAAGGTCATGAAACGGGTCAATGCCTTTGGCACGCACGCCATCATGATTACGGCCGGCGGGGGGAAGGGCTTCTCCCCTCCGCAGGAAGGCATTACCACGCTGCGGCTGGAGGATGCGGAAGCCGTCAGGACCCAGATCGGCGGCGTCGATGTAGTTGGCCCCTTTGCGGTCAAGCGAGGCATGTCCATCAAGGCGGGGGTCAATCAGGTTCAAACCACCGTGATGGCGGTCGCGCCGGAGTGGCATGACGCCTGGGAGTGGTACGCCGCTGACGGGGAGCCGATCACCGCCGAGGACACGGCTACCATGTCCCGCGTGTGCCTGTTGGGAACACTCACCGCCAAGGACCTCTTCGGGGACCAGAACCCCATCGGCGAGTACATCCAGATCGGGAATGTCCGCTTCAAGGTGAAGGGTATTCTTCAGGAGCGTGGTGTCAGCCCGATGGGCGACGAGTTCGACAGACGGTTGGTCATCCCGCTCACGACCGGGCTGCGACGGCTGTTCAACCAGGACTATATCACGAATATTCGCGTGAAGGTCAAGGCCCCAGCGCAGATCGAGGCGATCTCGGGAGAGATTCAGCAACTTCTGCATGAGCGCCATCACATCACGCCCCCGAGAGAGGATGACTTCGCCATCTTCAGCGCGGCCGACATCGCCAAGACGGCGCGAGGCATCTCCGGCACGTTGACCTACCTGCTGGCGGCCCTGGCGGGCTTGAGCTTGCTCGTGGGCGGGATTGTGCTGATGAATATCCTGTTGATCTCCGTGGGCGAGCGGAAGAAGGAGATTGGCCTGCGCCGCGCCCTGGGCGCAACGCAAGGCGACATCTTCCGCCAGTTCCTGACGGAGTCGCTGAGCGTGACGATCATCGGCATGGTCGCCGGAAGCCTGCTCGGCTGGGGGGTGAGCATCGCGATGGCCCGCCTCACGCAATCGCCGGTGGTGATCTCTTGGGAACCTTTCGCCTTGGCGCTGGTCTTCGCCCTGGTCGTCGGCGTGTTCTTCGGCGTCCAGCCGGCCCGGCGGGCCGCGCGCCTTAAGCCGGTGGAAGCCTTGCGATGAAGCTTTCCAAGAATATCGTGCTATCATTAGAGATTCTCGCCGCGCATAAGGTGCGAACGCTATTGAGCGTAATCGGCATTGTCGTGGGGGTCGGAGCGGTCGTTCTGATGGTCTCCGCTGGGCGCGGAGCGGAAAAGCAGATTGTGGACCGCATCCAAGGCATGGGGACCAACCTGCTTGTCGTCAATGCCGGGCGGACCTCCATCATCGCGGGGCGTCAGCGACAGATGGACACGGTGCGGACGCTGCTCATCGCCGACGCCCAAGCTATTGCCAAGGAATGCCCCTCGGTCGCCCTGACCACTGCTGCTGTCAGCAAGAAGCTGCCGCTTCGCTGGGAAGACCAAGACGCCATTACCGACGTGGTCGGTATGCAGGCCGATGGCCTCGAGGTCCGCAAGTTTTCCATTGCTGCTGGCCGGGCATTTGACGCGGAAGAGAGCCGCGCGGGCAAGCGAGTCGCAATTGTGGGGCCGACGGCCGCCGCCAACCTATTTGGCGCACCCGATCCTGTGGGGCAGCAGATTCGCATCAACAAGGTGCCCTTCGAGGTCATCGGCGTCACCGTGCCCAAGGGGATGGATGTCAACGGCCTCGATCAGGACGACCTCATCATTGTGCCCTTGGAGACGGCCATGCGGCGACTGCTGAACCTCGACTACGTTCATACCGTGTATGCACAGGCCCGCTCCTCTGCTGCGATGGGGCGAGCAGAACAGGAGATCGCGGAGCTTCTTCGGCAGCGGCACCGCCTGGGCGGCAAAGTGGATGATTTCACGATCCAAAACCAAGCCACGCTCCTGGAGACCGAGCGGGAAACGACCAGTTCCATGACCATGCTGATTGGCAGCGTGGCGGGAATCTCGCTGCTGGTTGGCGGCGTGGGCATCCTGGCCGTGATGCTGATGTCCGTCCGTGAACGGACACGGGAGATCGGCCTGCGCCGGGCCGTAGGCGCCCTCCGCCGCGACATCCGCAACCAGTTCCTCCTGGAATCAGCCATTCTGGCCGGCGCGGGCGGTGTGGCTGGCGTGGTCGGGGGCGTTGGCCTGTCCTTGGCCGTTTCCTCGCTCGGCTACTGGCCCGCGATGATCTCCTGGCCCGCGGCAGCCGTCGCATTCGCCTTCTCGGTTGCCGTCGGCGTCTTCTTCGGCCTCTACCCCGCCACCCGCGCCGCGAGACTGGAACCCATTGAAGCACTTCGGGCCGAATGAGGGACGGCTGGTTTCGGGCCATGACGAGGCACGTTGGCGTGATCGACACGCGCCAACCAGCCGCTCAGGGTCGATAGGTGAAACTCCCCGGCCGCCACAGTCACCAGTGCAGCAAGACCTTGGTGAGAAGGCCGATGGCCGCGCCGCCGAGAACCAGCCAGGTGGCATTGAGGCGGTATCGAAGCAGGAGTAGCCCGCTGGCAATCGCCAGCACGATGGTCGGCAGGTCAATGATGGCCGCTCTTCCCAGATACCACGTTACGGTCGCCATCATCGCAAGAGCGCCGACATTCACGCCGTCCAACGCGGCCCCAGCGATCCAAGACTTGCGGAGCTTGGGAACCAGCGGCCCGCTGACGCCGACGAAGAAGAACGCGGGAAGGAATATCCCGACCGTGGCGACCACCGCGCCCGGCAGCCCGCCCAAAACATAGCCGACGAAGGTGGCCGTGGTGAACACCGGGCCAGGCGTGACCTGGCCGACGGCCACGGCATCCAGTAATTGCGACTCGGTAAGCCAGTGCAGCCGCTCCACCAGGTCCGCCCGTAGGAACGCCAGCAGCACGTATCCGCTGCCGAAGAGCAGCGCGCCAACCTTGACGAACACCAGGAACAGCGGCCAGAGGCCGAACGAGACCGCGCCGGTTGCGACGGCTGCGGTTGATGTCGGAAACGCCGCCAGAAGAAGAACAGGCAGAGTTGATTTCCGCCAGCGGTTCATGCTCTTCACAAGAATCACGAACACGCCCGAGCCGAACAGAATGGCCAGTTCATTGACCCCCAGGAAGCCCAGAACCGTCGCGACGACCGCGACGCCAAGAAGCAATTTCGTTCTCACCGCGCTTCGCCCCAGCCGCCAAAGAGCCTGCGCGACCACGGCGATCACCACCGGCTTGACGCCATACAACACAGCCCCGACCTCCGGCAGCTTGCCGAACTGGACGTAGGCCCATGCGATGGCTCCGACGATGATCGTTGCCGGGAGAATGAAGCAGGCACCCGCGACCAGCAGACCCGCGAACCCCGCCCGCAGGTAGCCGACGTGGATCGCCATTTCCGTGGAGTTGGGGCCGGGGATCAGGTTGGTCGCGCCGATAAGGTCCAGGAACTTCTCACGCGAGAGCCACTTGCGGCGCACGACGACCTCATCCTCCATCATGGCGATGTGCGCCGCCGGCCCTCCGAACGCCGTCGCCCCCAGGCGCAGGAACAGCATCGCCAGCTCCCGTAGCGGCCGACCATGACCTGCTGTCGGCTGCCTGTGGTCGGAATGTGGATGATCTTCCATGCAACGGGCCCTTTACGGCTTAGCAATGATATCCGCACGTGCGGGCGACAGGTTGACGAATGTAACGAAATCCGATATCGTATCGTCCACTATGGAACCGGCCAATGAACTCTACGTCGGTCTCATCCGACTGCACATCCTGCACCACGCGGCCGAGGGCGACCTATTCGGCTTCGGGATGATCCAGGAGCTGCGGCGGCACGGCTACGAACTTAGCCCCGGCACACTCTACCCGATTCTGCACCGCATGGAGCAGCGCGGGTACATCGCCTCGCGCAAGAAGACGGTGGCTGGCCGGGTTCGCCGCGTGTATCGGGCCACGGCTGCGGGGCGAAAGGCTCT
>Ga0315279_10006116_pt1 | contig 15315 bp, 15 predicted proteins | sample YL17G06_20_MG_FD_203694 | JGI IMG/M metagenome (GOLD analysis project Ga0315279, IMG submission 203694) | Sediment microbial communities from Yellowstone Lake, YNP, Wyoming, USA - YL17G06_20 | ecosystem: Environmental > Aquatic > Freshwater > Lake > Sediment | place: USA: Wyoming | collected... | reverse complement strand
CCTTGTTAAACACAGATTATGGGAGGGCAAGGAAGAGACTTGACGATGAAGGGTTTAAAGATTTAAAATTATTAATTAAATCTTCAGTCCTGAAAGGGGAAAGATGGCAAAGGAAAGGTTCGAAGACTCCTTGAATAAGTTGGAGAAGATCGTTTCGCAATTGGAGGAAGGGGATATTTCTTTGGAAGAGTCCCTGAAGCTCTTTGAAGAGGGGATTCGGCTTTCACGCTTCTGTAACCAGAAATTGGATGAAGCAGAGAAGAGAGTGGAGATCCTTCTAAAAGGTGAAGATGGGACTTTAAAAACAAAACCATTCGCCCCTTTGGTAAATTCAGGGCAAGCTCCTCCGGTAAACTCAGGACAAGCCCCGTCAGTAAACTCAGATGAAGTAATTTCTGAAGAAGATAAAGATTAATTCCAAATGCCAAAATCCCTGCTTGCGGCAGGCAGGTTGATATTTAACTACTGCGGTGCATCAGAAGTCCCTTTACTTTGTTTGTCATTCCGGGCTTGACCCGGAATCCAGTGTTTTTGAACTGGATTCCCGCTGAAGTTTACCCCGTACTTGATACGGGGCGGGAATGACAATTTCGGAATCAATGTAAAGAAGTGTTAGATTCGCTACACTAGTCTGGCTTCTTTCTAATTTAGGAAAATTGGGTACGATGGATATTAAAAGATATCTTCAGGAAAAAAAAGAGATTGTGGATGCAGCTCTTGAGAAATATTTTGCAGGCCGTCCTGCCTCAGAAGGAGAGCTGAAGTTCCTCAACTCTCTCCACAAGGCAATTCGACATAGCCTCTTTAATGGAGGCAAGAGGCTTCGGCCTATTCTATCCATAGCTGCTTTCGAAGCTGTAGGGGGTAAAGGGGATGGTATCCTTCCGTTTGCTTGTGCTTTGGAGATGATTCATACTTACTCTCTCATTCACGATGATCTTCCTGCCATCGATAATGATGACTATCGCAGAGGCAAACCAACCTGTCATAAGGTATTTGGAGAAGCAATCGGTATTTTGGCTGGAGATGCCCTTCTGACGGAAGCTTTCAAATTGATGACAAACCGGAATCTCCATGAGGCTCTCTTCCGTGACGAACAGTTGATTCTCGACATTATCAATGAAGTGGCTCAGGCTGCTGGCATTTTGGGAATGATTGGCGGACAGGTGCTGGACATTGAATCAGAAGGGAAGGATGTAGATTTTCCTACCCTTCATTATATCCATACCCATAAAACCGGAGCGTTGATTCTGGCTTCAGTTCGGGTAGGAGTAAAGTTAGGTTTGGCAAATGAGGAGACCCTTAAGGCATTCACACGATACGGGGAGAGGATTGGACTCGCCTTTCAAATTGTAGATGATATTTTGAACGTTGAAGGTAAAGCCGTATTACTCGGTAAAAAGACAGGAAGCGATCTTTCCAAAGGGAAGGTAACTTATCCCTCCTTATTAGGTCTCGAAGAATCGAAGAGAAGGGCTAAGGAATTGATGGAATTGGCGCTTGATGCTCTAAGTCCATTTGGGCCAGAAGCTGATCCGCTAAGGGAGATTGCCCGGTTCATCATTGCGAGGGAATATTGACCCCGTAGTTGCATTCAAATATGGATTATATTAATTGCAAGGTAGTGCAAAAATGAATATGAGTTTCTTAATCAAAAACTTTATTCAACAACGGGTTGATCAATGACAAGAATATTGGATCAGATACAAGCCCCTTATGATGTGAAAAAATTAGACCTTAAGGAATTGGAGCGGCTCTGTGACGAGATACGAAAAGAGATCATCTCCACCGTTTCTAAAAATGGAGGGCACCTTGCTTCCAATCTGGGTGTGGTGGAGTTGACCATTGCCCTTCACTATATCTTTGACCTTCCAAGGGATAAATTGATATGGGATGTCGGCCATCAAAGTTATACCCATAAACTTTTAACTGGAAGGCGAGATCGTTTTCATACCCTGAGACAATACGAAGGCATCAGTGGTTTTCCAAAAAGGGATGAGAGCCCTTACGATACCTTCGACTCCGGCCACAGTGGTACCTCTATCTCTTCTGCTTTAGGAATGGCAGAGGCCCGAAGACAGAAGGGGGAAGGGGGAAAAGTGATCGCTGTGATCGGAGATGGATCGATGACGTCTGGCCTCGCCTTTGAAGGCCTCAATCAGGCAGGACATGTGGACCGGGATCTCATTGTGGTCCTGAATGACAATGAGATGTCCATTTCGCCTAATGTGGGTGCTCTTTCCTCCTACCTCAATCGGTTGATGACAGGGCAGTTCGTCAACCGATTTCGAGAAGAAATAAAGGCCTTTCTTGAAACCCTTCCAGGGATCGGGAAGTCGGTCCTCCGTTTTGCCAAACAGGCGGAGGAATCATTAAAAGGCTTTTTGATGCCAGGCCTCCTCTTTGAAGAATTGGGGATGAAATACATCGGCCCGATCGATGGCCATCGTTTGGATTACCTGATCGAGACTTTTCAGAATATCAAGAAATTGAGGGGCCCGATTCTCGTTCATGTCCTCACAAAAAAGGGAAAGGGATATCGACCTGCTGAGATGGCCCCTGCTCTTTTTCATGGTGTGGCTCCTTTCATTGTAGAGACGGGCGAGCCCCTCCATGATCCGAAAAAGAACCCCCCGACCTATACAGAGGTCTTTGGCGAAACACTCTGTCGGTTGGCAAAGGAGCATCCACATTTGATTGCCATTACGGCGGCAATGCAGAGTGGAACCGGTTTGGAGGAATTTGCAAAGAAATTTCCAGATCGATTTTATGATATTGGCATCGCGGAGCAACATGCGGTCACTTTCGCGGCTGGCCTTGCCCTCGAAGGAATGAAGCCTGTCGTTGCCATCTATTCCACCTTTCTCCAAAGGGCCTATGACCAGGTTCTTCATGACGTTTGCCTTCAGAACCTACCCGTGGTCTTTGCGTTAGATCGGGGCGGGATTGTAGGAGAGGATGGTCCGACTCACCAGGGGCTGTTCGATTTTTCTTATCTCCGTCACATTCCAAACCTGGTCATCATGGTGCCTAAAGATGAAGATGAATTTCAGCACATGATGAAGACTGCCATGGAATGCTCAACACCAGTTGCATTCCGATATCCGAGAGGGAAAGGCGTGGGTGTGAAAAGGGATGCCATCCTCAAATCGATCGATATCGGGAAGGGGGAGGTTTTAAGGGAGGGCAATGATCTCCTCGTCTTGGCGATCGGTTCCACAGTATATCCTGCAATCCATGCCGCAGAGAGATTGGAGAATACAGGGATCCACATCGCAGTGATCAATACCCGTTTTTTAAAACCCTTGGATGGGGACCTCATTTGCCATTGGACCCAAAGGACAGGAAAAATCCTTACCGTTGAGGAAAATGTGCTCCAAGGAGGCTTTGGGAGTGCGGTACTCGAACTCCTTCAAGAGAAAGGCCTCTTTTCTGTTCAAGTCAAGCGATTGGGTATCCCCGACCTCTTTGTGGAACATGGTTCACAATCTCTCCTCAGAGCAAAATATGGAATTGATGAGGATGGCATTTTCAAAGGAGTCATGGAGATGTTAGATCAAGGATCTTCACAACCCATTCGTTCGAACCAGACCAGAACCTCTATGAGGAGAGTATTTCCAAACCCCAAATAGATATGGCCTGCCTGTTCATCCTTGACTTACAGAGCACTTGGTGATGATAAGGTAGTGAGAAAGGAACGTCTTGACAAACTCTTAGTTGAAAAGGGGATTGTTCAAAGCAGGGAAAGAGCAGGGGCTTTGATCTTAGCTGGAAGAGTTGCTGTTGAAGGTCGAACGATTGATAAACCTGGGGCGCAAATCGAGATGGAGGCCGAGCTTCAACTTCGAGGAGAGGATCAGCCTTATGTAAGCCGGGGAGGTATCAAATTGAAGGGAGCCCTTGATGCCTTTGAAATAGATCCCAAAGGAATGGTTGTGATGGATGTGGGGGCTTCGACAGGTGGGTTCACCGACTGCGTCCTTCAAAGAGGGGCAAGTAAAGTTTATGCGGTGGATGTTGGATATGGACAGCTGGCATGGAAACTTCAAAAAGATTTTAGAGTGATCAATTTAGAGAGGAGAAATATCCGCTATCTCAGAAGGGAAGAGGTTGAGGGGGAAATGGATTTGATCCTCATCGATACTTCTTTCATCTCTATCGAGAAATTTCTCTCACACCTCCTCCATTTTCTTAAAAAGGGGGGGGCCATCGTTAGCTTGATCAAACCCCAATTCGAAGTAGGAAAAGGTGAGGTAGGGAAAGGGGGAGTGGTGAGAGACACCACCCTACATCAAAAGGTCATTGAGAGGATTTCACAGTTCAGTCGAGGATTGGGTTTAAATGTCCTTGGTGTGATCGAGTCTCCCATTCTCGGTCCGAAAGGAAATAAAGAGTTTTTCATCTATTTGAGAAAGGAAAACGCTTCGGATGGGCAAGGCAAAGGAGCCCAGACCAGCTAAACTCTTTATGAGCCTAATCGTTTCAGAGGATGAGATTCTCCACCAGGGAGTAAACGAACTCTGTCTGTCTTTTGGAGAAGTCGATTTTATGAGTGAAAAGTTACCCTTTCACTTCACCGACTATTATACTCAGGAGATGGGAGGAGATCTCTTCCGTCGCTTGATTACTTTTAAAAATCTCATTTCCATCCCTCTTCTTCCTGATATTAAACAGTCGACCAATCGTCTTGAAGAAAAATATGCTACTCTCGTTGGAAACCGTCGGCTTAATATTGACCCAGGATATATCTGTTTAGAACATGTCGTCCTTGCAACGACGAAGGGCTATGCCCATCGGCCATACCTCAGGGATGGCATCTATGCCGATTTGACATTGATCTATCGGAATAAGTCCTTTCAAGCATTGGAATGGACCTATCCCGACTACCGGCAAGAAGAGGTCATCGGACTTTTCAACCAATTCCGAAAGAAATATGTGGACGATTTAAAAGGGAGGTCCTAACATTCATGTTGAAATCGATGACGGGTTATGGAAGGGCGGAAAGGGAGACCGCGTTAGGGAAGGTGTTCGTAGAGACCCGTTCTGTTAATCATCGCTATTGCGATATTAATATTAAACTTCCCAAGCGACTGGCTTCCTTCGAAACTCGTATCAAAGAACTCATCCGATCTCAGGTCTCCAGAGGAAGGATCGATGTTTTACTGAAGATCGACAGTGGGGAAGAAGAAAAGGTTCAACTCCATGTAGACCTCCATCTGGCCGAACAGTATTACCGGGCGCTTCAGGCATTGAAGGAAAACCTTCAACTGAAAGATAAGATCACCTTGTCATTGTTGGCAGGGGCAAAGGACTTGATCACGGCGAAGGAAGAAGTTGGAGAAATCGAACCTTACTGGCAGGAGATGATTCCGATCTTGAAACAATCTTTCCAGGAAATGGATGAGATGAAACGATCAGAAGGAGAGGCTCTTGGCAAAGATCTTCAGCTTCGATTAGAAAATATTCATCAACATTTGGGAGAGATTAAACACCTCTTCCCCTTACGCCTCGAAGCCTATCAAAATCGACTCCATGAGAGAATCCGTTCCTTTCTGAGAGACGTCGAAGTGGATACAAATCGTTTTCAACAAGAGGTGGCCTTCTTGGCAGAACGAGCTGACATCACGGAAGAGATTGTCCGTATGGAAAGTCACCTTGCCCAATTCGTTCTCCTTTTAGAAGGGGATGAGCCTGTAGGCCGAAAAATGGATTTTTTACTCCAGGAGATCCATCGGGAGATCAACACCGTCAGTGCGAAAGCCAATGACGCAGAGATCTCTCAGAGGGTGGTCGAGATCAAGAGCGAACTTGAAAAGATTCGGGAACAGGTACAAAATATCGAATGAATACCCCCTCACCCCATCCCTCTCCCCTCTGGGGAGAGGAGACAGGTGAGGGGAAAGAAGGAATATGAAATCCAAACTTCAAACAGCAGCGGAAGCAGGAGGGTTAGTTTTTGTCATCTCGGCACCTTCAGGCACGGGTAAGACGACGCTCGTGCGAGGGGCCATGGAACAATTACCAGACCTTCACTTCTCTATTTCTTATACGACACGGTCCCCGCGGGCGAACGAGCGGGAGGGCGAGGACTATTATTTTATCTCTCCCCCTATCTTTCAGAAGATGGTTGAGGGAGGTGAGTTTTTAGAATGGGCAGAAGTGTTAGGGAATCGTTACGGAACCACCCTAGCCAGTGTGAGTCAATTGGTATCCAAAGGGATGGACCTGATCTTGGATATCGATACTCAGGGAGCGAAGATGGTGATGGAGAAGGTGGATCAGACGATATTGATTTACATCCTTCCTCCTTCCCTGGAAGCCCTTCGCGAACGATTGGTGAAAAGGGGCCTCGATTCACCCGAGATAATTCAATTACGTCTGGCGAGTGCCAGAAAAGATATGGAAGAGGCTCATTGGTACCATTATCTGATCGTCAACGAAAAGATTGACGATGCGATTGGAAAATTGAAGGCGATCATTATTGCTGAAAGGTGTCGGAAGGTCAAAGACTCCATCCTCGGAGAAAAAATGAGAGAATGGGAGGAGCATCATGGCAAGAATTACTGTTGAGGATTGTCTGAAAAAAGTGGAGAGTCGGTTTGAACTGGTTATCTTGGCTGGGAGAAGGGCGAAGATGATTATGAAAGGGGCGAAGCCGTTAGTCGAGGCCCATAATCGGCCCATTGTCACCTCGCTTCGCGAAGTAGCCGCCGGAAAGGTGAAGTTGATTGATCCCAAAGAAAAGAAAAAACAGACCGAACTTTCTGACAACGAACCCTAATGTTGTAAAAAAAACCATATAATCCAGCAGACAGGGATGCTGGGCGGAACGAGAAGTTCCTCATCTCAAAGACGATGAGGAACTTCTAAAAGCTTTCCACCTGCCTGCCGGTAGGCAGGGCAGCCACCTTCCTACGTTGAAGACGGGAATCCCCAGCATATCACAAAGGTTACTTTTAATAAAAAGGCGTGTTACCCATAAAATTCCTAACAAAGTCGATTTGGAAAGTTTTGGAAGCATTCCTGTCTGATAGGATTTATACAACATCAGGGTAAACCTTGAAAAAGGGCCCCAGAAGGATGGAAGATGTGGAGGAGATTCAGGAAACTGGATTGATCGCAGACCCCATTTACCACTATATTTTGATGACCGACCGTGTGGAAGGGGAGGAAACGGAAAGGGATGTGATCGATACCCCCTGGGTCCAGCGGCTTCGTCGTATCTTCCAACTCCAGAGCGCTCGCTGGGTCTATCCCTCAGCAGAACATACCCGTTTTCAACATTCCCTCGGAACCATGCATGTGGCAGGGGCCTTCGCGGAACAGCTCTATCCCTCCCTATCCAAGATTGAGAAAATAGAACTTCCATCTCCTTATTATATCGAGGAACTCCTTCGACTCGCCGGACTCTTGCATGATATCGGGCACGGCCCCTTCTGCCATTTCTTTGATGAGCAATATCTTTCTCGGTTCAAAACCAATCATGAAGAGATTGGTCAACATATCATCCGAAAAAGAGTTTCCTCAATTTTGAAAAAAATTCGACGAAGCCCTCATGGCCCATTTAAGAAAGAAGAGGTTCTGGATCCAGAACAGGTTGCCTTTCTCATCAAACGGCCTCTGAAAGGAGAGGAGCGAAAGCATCCAAGATGGTTAAACTTCCTCCAACAACTCTTCCGAGGCATCTTTACATTCGATAATATTGATTATGTGTTGCGCGATGCCTATATGACCGGTGTCTCGATTGGCCCGATGGATTGGAGACGACTCTTACACTACACCTCTTATCGCAAAGAAGGATTGATTTTGGATAAGAGGGGTCTGGATGCGTTGGCGATGTTTCTCAATGCGCGCCTCTATCTCTATTCCAATGTTTATTACCATCGCACCACCCGCTCCATCGATCTACAACTTCAGGAAATTTTCAAAGAGACGATGGAGATCCTCTGCCCGTTTCATCCTTTGGAAGAGATAGAGCGTTACCTTCCTCTTACAGACTGGTTTCTGATGGAAAAAGTGCTGGAGTGGAAGGGCTCCCTATCCGCCAAGGAAAGACGGTTAGGAGAGAAGTGGGCTGATGTTCTTTCAAGAAAGTTGAAATGGAGTAGCGCCTTTGAGGAGAAACTGGCCCTTCGAGAGATGGAATTTGGACGTCCGACCTTTTTGACACCTCAAGAGGTTAAAGAGAGGATGGAGGCTTTTCTACCAAAGAGACTGAAAGGGATCGAATTCCACATCGATATGGCGCATCATGATCCCCGACCGCTCAACCCTTGGCATGAATCAGAGGGAACGACTCTTCTCATCTACGATCCGGGATCAAAAAGAATCTCAAGGGAACCTCTCAGAAGATTATTTCAATATATTCCGGCAAAGGTCGCCATCTGCCGAGTCTATACCTCTACCCATCGTTACGATCGAGAACTCAGCCGAGCTGCGCGGCGGGCCCTCGCTTCAGAGGGTTATTTAGAAGCATTTGAGACAAATGTCTAAATCCTGCTCATGGAGAAATCTTGTGTTGAGAGAGAGGCCATGTTACCATAATTAATAAATAAGGATGAAATAGAAAGGATATCAGGCGTGGGAAAGAATGGATATCAGAGACAAGTAATGGAGATCTACCAATTTATTAGCGACCATCTTTACTTTAACCGTCCAGATATAGAAATGAAAGGGGAGAAATTTAATTCGGCGATCCTTTTTAGCCTTTTAACTGGGCTTCAGAAAGGAAAAGAATTGATCATTGGGGAACCGGGATTGGGGAAGACGACCTCTGCAGAATTTGTCTGTTCGTTGATCTACCAATTTCCTTTAGGCGTCATTTGGGGAAGTGAGGTATCCGGACACCCGGAACAGACAGAAGAGAAGATTATTGGCAGGCCCGATTTGGGGAAACTGAATCGGGGTGAAGAGGATGTGGTCTGGACCAATTTTTCTCAAATCCCGGTAAAAATTGTGGATGAGATCAATCGCCTTCCAGAAACCAAACAGAGCATGATCCTTGATGGAGTGGATCGAGGGAATTGGGAATACCTCAATGAGATGATTATTAATGATGAATACTGTCTCTTTGCCACTTCAAACTATCAGGATGGAGGGACGAGCACGATCATCGCTCCCTTGATGGATCGGTTTGATGTGATGGTGGAATCCAGATATCCCGGGGCGAATCTCTCTTTTCTGATTGGGAAGACTAAACGAAAGGATCAGATCTTAAGACATCCAAAATATGAACGGGAACTGCATCGGGTCCTCAAATCCAAGGTTCCTTATTCAAAGAAAATCCCAAAAATGGAAGAGATCTGTGATGCTTTCGGGGAATATCTCGCTGAGGTGCTAGGGGTGAGATCTCTTCAAAGAAAGGATCGTGATCAGATTCGGACTGAGATGGAAAGTTTAGATATGGATCTGGACGCCAGTGCCTTTACTCGAATGCTTCTTTCTGAATTTTCTTTTTGCGAGCGTTATGGACAGAAACGGATCGTAGAAAATTGTGAGGAGGGGTGTCATTATACCGGATATCTCTGCCATGAAATCAAAAATTGTGCCTCCAATCGACTACCGATCTCGATCAAACAATATGCCCAGGGACTGGCATGGCTATTAGAAGATTCTGAAATTGATATCGAGCATGTTAAAGCCGTTGTCCCCTATACATTGGCCCACCGTGTTCAATGGAAAGAAGAGGTCCTTTCTCAAAAGGAGAGGGCAAAAAGGGATGATCCATTCCCCATCTTCCTTTCAAAGGAAGCGGTAAAAACGGTCTCTCAGAGATATCGAGAACAGAGCGAGCATTTAAAAGATGCCTTGGCTGCTGGATCGAAGATCTTTCAGGGAGAACCCTTGGAACCTTTAGAGGGGGATCATCCTCTCTATGTGGAGATTAGAAAAGACATCCATGTCCGACGAACCTGAATTCAGAACCCCGGGGAACGGAACACTTTAGCGTCGTTCTTTTCTTAAACGGAGTGGGCTTGAAGATGAAGACTCCCCTCCAACAGAAAAAAGGGCCGACCCTCCCAGAGGATCGGATGAGGTGGGCAATCCAGAATCCCTTTGAGGAATTTCATAGCTTCACTTTGGAAAAAAATGACCTCCCTCTGGATCAGATCGTTCGATCGACCGAGGAGGTCATGGACCGCATTCGATTGGGATATGAAAAGCTCTTAGAGGAAGAGGCAAAGGAGCTCGTATGGATGGTGCAATATAATACTATCATCAAGGCTTACGAAGTGGCAGAAAAGTATATCAAGGAGATCGATTATTCCGCCGAGGATATTGAGGATTTCTGCTTTGTATTAGAGAACACCCAAAGGATCCCATATCTTATTCCCGGGCCCGCAGGGATTTACATTTCTGCATTGTGCAACTATGCGAAGGAAGAGGAAATTGTCTTAAAACTCTCTGAACTGAAAACAGAGATCAATCTCGTTGGATTTCGACTTTCAAAAGGAAAACGATTGGTAGTCGAGGGAGATACGGGAGACTTCACTGGCATCGGCCTCGAAGGAGGCGAATTGGTGGTTGAAGGGAATGCAAAGAATTGGACCGGGGCAGGAATGCGAGGTGGAAAAATTTTAGTTAAGAAAAACATTGGCCTCCATACGGGTGAGTGGATGATGGGAGGAGAGATCTATGTCGGGGGAAGGGTAAGAGGATTGGGAAATATTGTTGAAGGCAAAGTCTTCGAGAGGGATAAACTGGTTTATCCAGGGAAAGCGCGTCATCCCAATCTCTATTATTAAAAAAAGATGAAAGAATTCTTATAGACCGAAAAGATTCAAGATGGAAGAACAGAGTTTACAAAGGATCATTGAAGAGATTTGGCCGCGGTTGAAGAAAAAGCACTTCTACCCAGAGCTCCCGATGCCCAGGGCAGGGGAGATTGTTGACCCCGTCCAGGATGATGCGGAACAGAATGAGGGTGTGGGTTTGGAGATGAAACAGAAACAGATGACGATCAACCCTACCTTTGTTTCTCAAATGAAAGAGAAGATGCCAGAAAAAAAGGTGATCGAAGCCCTTCTTGATCACGGCATTACCCATTATACTTTTTGCCCATGGGATTTTCATACGCATCTCATGCTCTATGCCGAAGCCAAAAAGGTTATGGGCGATAAAGCCTCGGCCAAACAGGTGGCGAATTATTTCATCGATGCGATTGCGGACACACATTGTGTTAAGAAAAAGTCCACGGAGATCCCAGAATTGCATCGATATCTGAAAAAAGGAATGGTGGAGGAGGTGATTGTTACTCTTTACCAAAAGATTTGGGGGATCGATTTGGGAATCTCTCCATCCAGGACGAGCGGGAATAAACATGAGGGGGTTGTCCGAAGACTTGCACGAATCCCTTACTTGGATCGTTCGCGGTGGCCGGAGAGCATTCAGAAGTTTGCTCGTTCTCTCAAACCCCTTCTCTTTGAAGAACAAACGGAACAGGAAAACAAGGGAGGAAAGGGAAATTCCAACCCCCAAGGGGAACATGATCTGACCCATTATTCTTATGAAGAAATTGATCAAGGACTAAGAGATTACGTTAAAAAGAGAATGGCATTGTCTGAATTCAGAGAAGTGATTGAGGACTTTTCTGATGAGTTTAAAGAGGCAGGCTATGGAATGGAAGGAGGGATGGGGCGAGGCCGTGGTGCTCCTCTCGACGCCGATGTCCTTTTCTATATGAAGTTGGCAGAAAATTATTCCATTCCTTTGAAGAAGTTGCCTTTAGAGAAGAAAGGCTCTCTGCATCCGCATTCTCATTCCCCTTGGGAGGTTGGATCACCTTTTCAAGATGTAGATATCTGGACCAGTTTTGGTAAGGTCATGCCGGGGTTAACTCAGATTTGGAAAAAGAAGGAGGGGAAAGGGAGAGGAAAGATCGAAGGGACTCCCGATTGTTTAATTGCTATCGATTCCTCGGGAAGCATGATCAATCCACGCAAGAACCTCTCCTATGCCGTCCTGGGAGCAGCCTGCGCAGCCAATGCCTATTTGCGAAATGATTCAAAAGTAGCTATTTACAATTTTAGTGATGCACCCATGGGTGGAAAAGACATCTTGAATTACACCAATAAACAAGAAGAAATTTACCGGGTTCTTTGTAAATATTTTGGAGGTGGGACGGCCTTGGATTTGGAGGATTTGATCCCATTGATCCAAGGGAGGAAAAATCTGGATCTTTTTATTATCACCGATATGAAAATTACCAACCTGGAAGCAGTGATTAGCTTTTTTGGACAGATCCAAAATCGAATTACAGCGGTTCACATTGGAGAGAACCCGTATGCTTCCAGGTTCGAAAAAGCTGTAGAGAAGAAGAGAAATATCAATATCTTTACAGTCAAAAAGAAGGAAGATATTCCCCACATCGTTCTTGGAAGGATCAGGGAATACTTCAATTCAATGCATAGAGGTCCATAAGGCTCTGGAAAATTCTCAGGATTTTCCACGAAAATATTTAAAAAATCCTTGACGCCTCTCCTTTAAATCCTGTAAGTTATTTAAAAGGATTTTTTCCATGATGGAAAAGAGGGTTTTGAACCCTCAATTTTCCATAGGGGTGATTCAATGAACCAAGAGATTTTAGAGTCCCGATTCACACACGATGAGATTGTTCGGAAGTATAACCGGATTGCTTCGATCTATGATCTCTTTGGGATTTTGATGGAGTCGAAGGCACGTCAACGGGCATTGGATGTGGTTGCCATTCAAGATGGAGAAAAAATTCTGGAAGTCGCCCTTGGAACAGGTCTCAATTTTGTAGAGATTCTGAAGAGGAATCCATGTGGATGGGTTGAAGGAATTGATGTCTCAATGAAGATGTTAGAAAGAGCAAGAAAAAGAATCTTAAAGACTGGAAAACAAAATTATACCCTCTATCTCTGTGATTGCCGACATCTCCCTTTCGAAGATGGAACTTTTGATGTCTTGATGAACCAATATATGTTCGATATATTGCCTGTGGAGGATTTCCTACCTATACTTTTGGAATTTAAAAGAGTATTAAAGGAGGAAGGCAGGATTGTTTTGGTCAACATGACGAAAGGGGAAAGATGGTTGAATCAGATTTATGAGGAGATTTATAAATTAAAACCTCCACTTTTAGCGGGATGTAGGGGTGTCTTAGTACAACCATTTCTTGAAGAGATGGGGTTTAAGGCAATTCAGCGGGAATTTGTTTCCCAGTTGGGATTCCCATCAGAAGTGGTGCGAGGAATTAAGGAAAAGTGCTAGGTTGAAATCTTTTAATAACTCATTAAAAATATTAATATTTATTTTGATTAAAGATTAGGCATTTTGGTAAAAAAATGATGAATAGGCTCTTTTAAGATCGAATTTTTCAAGTTTTCAACAAGGTTTTAACAAAAAATGTGGGAAACAATATCAACCTATTAATTTTATTAATAAATTTAAAAGGGATCAGTAAGAGGAGGGTCTTAACTGATCCCGGTCAGTACACCAAACGGGGGTGAAACGAGGAGGTGATATGTTTTGATGTACTGACTAAGTTAAATATAATACTAAAAAATAAAAAAATCAACAAATGTAATTGTTTCTGGCACAAGATTTGCTAAATAACATATTATTATGAAAAAAATCCTTTTTATTTTATTATTTTTATTCTTAACACAACTTTCCTTCGCGGAGGTTTATAAATGGGTGGATGAAAAAGGGGGAGTTCATTTTACGGATGATATCCTACAAATTCCAGAAAAATATCGACCCCAGATTGAGAGATTGGGCCTATCGGAAGAAAAAACTGATACAAAAAAAATTGAAGGTAAATCCTCGACTAATAAAAAAGAAGGGACTTATCGAGATCGAATTGGGAGGGATGAGGCGTACTGGAAGGGGCAAGTAGAGGAATGGAATAAAAAATTGAAGGACGCTCAAGAGAAAATAAATAGTCTAAGAACTAAATATAATGAATTTACTGAAAAGTTTAATGATTCGAAAAGTTCGGCTGAAAGAATAAATCTTCGGAAAGAAAGGGACCAGATAAAGAATGAGATGGATAGATATAAGACTCAAATTGAAGAAGCTAAGCATATGTTAGAAAAAAAGATCCCGGAAGAGGCTGAAATCTTTAAGGCAAAGCCAGAATGGATAAAACAGTGAAAAGATTTCATAGAGTTTTAAAAAATTATCTACCTAATAAAAATCATCCCCAAAATTGATAATCTTCCTTCATTTAAAGCAATATTCTTTCTCCTTCAATTTCGGTAATTAATGCCACTTTTATAAAAAGCTTAGAGAAAATAATCAAATTGGTATTGTTTTTGCTTAATATCTTTATTTGAATCTATCAAATAATATTAAATTTGGTCAAGATTTTTAAAAAAATTACGCAATTAAATATATATCCTGTAATTTTTTATGAGGGTTATGTCACCTTCGAGGGATGAAAATCGGTAATTCCCCCTTTACTCCCCTTTAGCAAAGAGGGGGTTGGGGATTTGAATGTTATTTTCCAAATAATATGACTAAATTGAGAGGAGATATTCAATCTAATTCTAAATCTAGAATGGGTGTTCTCGCTATTGAGAGGAGAAAACATCCCAGGATTAGTGTTGAACTACCTTTAAGTTATTCTCGCGTAAATAATAAAGAATTATTGGGGGGAATTGTGGCGAATGCAAGTGGAGGAGGCGTTCTCGTCTATCTACCAGAAAGAATGGAGATTGGGGCTGTATTGAAAATCGAAATTTTTTATTTAAATGGTTTAGAATTAGACGCGGTCAATGCAATTGCAAAAGTGGTTTGGAATGATCTGGCGAACAGGGAGAGTCCAGGGGAACATCGATATGGATTGGAGTTTCAGTATATCGATGAAAAGGATTATAACAGATTATTGGCTTTGTTAAAGGGGATTGGAAATTAAAAACTCGTGGTCCTATCCTCTGATCCTCCATTGATGTTCCGTTGCCTAGTGAAACTCCTTTTCCAAAAAACAGTTTTTTAGAGAAGCAAACACCCTTCAGAATATACTCTTTAATGAAGGGCTCTACCTATTTGTCTAAGGCAGGTAGGAGAGGCTGGATTTAACTCCCACGGAGCAAATAAAAAATATATTGAATTTCTTTAGAAAATTTATTAAAAAAAAGAGAATAGGCTTACGAAAAGACTCCTATGCAAAGAATAAACCAGGAAGAAGGGAGTTATTGGGTTATCCTCATTGGCATTGAGGACGATACTGAAGAAAAAAGAGAATCCTTTTGTAAGAAGATTTCTGAAAATTATAGTATCTCTTTCCCTCTTTTAAAAAAGATCATTGACCATTGTCCCACCATTCTTAAAAAAAATCTCTTTCGAAAT
>Ga0315279_10006115_pt1 | contig 15316 bp, 13 predicted proteins | sample YL17G06_20_MG_FD_203694 | JGI IMG/M metagenome (GOLD analysis project Ga0315279, IMG submission 203694) | Sediment microbial communities from Yellowstone Lake, YNP, Wyoming, USA - YL17G06_20 | ecosystem: Environmental > Aquatic > Freshwater > Lake > Sediment | place: USA: Wyoming | collected... | reverse complement strand
TTGAACAACTCAAAGGTGGCGCCGCTGAAATCAAAGCATCTTATCCCGCTGGTGGGATCGGCTCTACTGGCCAGAACCTTAAGGCAGCAGCAGAAGGTGAGAAGTTCGAGTGGGGGACGCTTTACCCAGGCTTTGCTGATGTGGCGGATAAAGAGGGTTTCAAGGAAGCTGCCAGAGTTTTTCGCCAAGTTGCTAAGGTTGAAGCGTCTCATGAGAAGCGCTATCTGAAACTGTTGGCTAACGTCGAGCAAAACAAGGTGTTCAAGAAAGACATGCCCGTAAAATGGAAATGCAGAAACTGCGGTTATGTCTTCGAAGGCACTGAAGTTCCAGACAAGTGTCCAGTCTGTCTGCATCCAAGAAGCTACTATGAGGTCTGGTGCGAAAACTACTAGGATTTGAGACCTAGCTCCCAAAACCCCACGTTCTTGTTTTTCAGAGTCTTAGTCTACGACTTTTCGGTTTGACATTTTGGTCAAATTCTTTTGCTAATTGTTCAAGGAGGACTCTCTGTTGTTCTGTCAGTTTTTCAGGCACCGCTATGTAAACGCTCACTAGCATGTCGCCTCTTCCGTATCCCCTGAATCTTGGCATGCCTTTTCCTCTGAGTCTGATCACTTCTCCTGCTTGTGTTCCAGGGCGTATGTTTATGCTCGTATTTTCATCAAGTGTTGGGACTGTAACTTCTGTGCCGAGTGCGGCTTGCGGAAAGCCTATCGACAGATTGTAGAGAAGGTCATCTTCGTCTCTTTTGAAATATCGATGAGGTGCAATGTGGATCATTACATAGAGGTCTCCGGGGTACTCTGCTCCAGGAGTCATTTCTCCTTCTCCGGAAAGTCTGAGCTGATACCCATCGTCTATTCCTGGCGGAATCTTGACGGTGATTCTTCGATCTTTTTGTATCACACTGCTGCCTCTGCATTGTGGGCAGGGTTTATCGATGATTTTGCCTCGTCCTCCACATGTTGGGCACGGTATGACTCGAACAAACATTCCGAAGGCGTTTCTGGTTGTGCTCTGGATTTTTCCGGCGCCATTGCATCGTGGACAAGACCTGGGAGACGTGTTCGGTGCAGCGCCGCTGCCACCGCAAACGTCACACTTTTCGATTCTCTCGATGTCAACTTCTTTTTCCGCGCCTCTTGCCGCGTCTTCCAAAGTGATTTGAAGGTCATAGCCGATGTCTCGACCTCTTACTTCTCTTTCCCTGAAGCCTCTGTCCCCTAAAAAAACGCTGAAAATATCTCTAAAGCCTGAGCCGAATCCTATGTCTCTGAAAACCGACTCGAAATCTGCTCCCCTAAATATGTCTTCAGAAGTGTAACGTTGGTCGAAGCCTGTGTGACCTAACTGATCATATTGAGTTCTCTTCTCGCCGTCTGACAGAACAGCATAAGCTTCGGATATTTCCTTGAATTTTTCCTCTGCATCTGGCGATTTGTTTCTGTCTGGGTGATACTGCAATGCAAGCTTTCTGTAAGCGTCTTTTATTTCATCTTTTGAAGCGGTTCTGGGAACACCGAGAACCTCATAGTAGTCTCTCTTGTTGGCCATCTCTTAATCATCAAGTCAGTAATGTAGTGCGACATTGGGTTTGCTCAGTATTCCTATTTCACCTTATAGTCTTCTGAGTCAACAACTTTGTCTCCAGCAGGGCCAGGTTCGGGCTCAGGACCTGCTGGTCCTGTGCCTGTTTGTTCCTTCTGCCTTGCTTGTTCGGCAGCTGCCTGTTGGTAGATGACTGTTCCGACTTCTTGAAGCACTTTCGTGAGCTCATCAGATTTTGCCTTGATCTTGTCGGTATCAGTACCTGCTAGGGCGTCTTTCAGTGCTGAAACAGCGGCGTCTACATTGTTCTTCTGGTCTTGAGTGAGTTTTTCTCCGAGGTCTTTCTTCGTCTTCTCCGCCGTGTAGATCATGTTGTCAGCGTTGTTTCTCATGTCGGCTTCTTCACGTTTCTTTTTGTCTTGCTCAGCGAATTCTTCTGCTTGTTTGATCAGTCGCTCTTTCTCTTCCTTTGAGAGTTTGGTGGATGCTGTGATCGTGATCTTTGCTTCTTTGCCAGTGCCCAAGTCTTTTGCGGTCACGTTCAGTATTCCGTTTGCATCTATGTCAAAGGTGACTTCGATTTGCGGCACGCCTCTTGGAGCTGGCGGAATTCCTTCTAAGTTGAACATTCCGAGGGAAACGTTGTCAGTTGCCATTGGGCGTTCGCCTTGAAGCACGTGTATTGTCACGGCTGTTTGAAAGTCGACTGCTGTTGTGAATATCTGGCTTCTTCTTGTGGGAATAGTTGTGTTCTTTTCCAGAATCTTTGTGGCTACGTGACCCAGTGTTTCCACGCCAAGGGACAATGGTGTTACGTCTAGGAGCAGCAGGTCTTTGACTTCTCCCGTCAAAACTGCACCTTGTATCGCTGCGCCGATCGCAACACATTCCATCGGATCCACCCCTCTTTCTGCAGGTTTTCCCATGATCTTTTCGACGAACCTCTGAACATAGGGCATGCGCGTCATACCGCCGATGAGAATTATCTTGTCTATGTCTTTCGGGGTGAGCTTCGCGTCTTCGAGTGCTTTCACAAGCGTGCGCTCGGTTCTTTGGACCACAGGTTGTGCCAATATCTCAAGTTTGGCTCTTGACAATGTCAAATGCAGATGTTTTGGTCCTGAGGCATCGTTGTACAGGAATGGCAAGTCGAGGTCTGTGGTCATCAATGTTGAAAGTTCGATCTTTGCCTTCTCAGAAGCTTCCTTCAGTCTTGAAATCGCCATTTTGTCGTTGCGGAGATCGATGCCTGTTTGTCTCTGAAACTCTTCTATCAGATAGTCCATCACCGCTCTGTCTAAGTCTGTCCCACCCGTTTGTGTGTCGCCGCTCGTTGACAGAACTTGGAAGACCCCCTTACCAAAATCCATCAGCGTCACATCATGTGTGCCACCGCCGAAACTGAAAACCAGTATTTTCATCTCTTTTTCTAGTTTGTCAATTCCGTAAGCCAAACAGGCTGCTGTCGGTTCATTGATTATCCTTGCAACTTCGAAGCCCGCTATTTCGCCTGCATCCTTCGTGGCTTGACGTTGGTTGTCGTTAAAGTGGGCTGGAACCGTGATGACAGCTTTTCTTGTAGTTGTTCCCAAATAGGTTTCAGTGTCCTTCTTTATTTTCTGCAGGATGAAGGCAGAGATCTGTTGGGGGGTATAGTCTTTGCCTGCAACGTTGACTTTGTAGTCTGTTCCCATTTTTCTTTTGATCTCGTAGATGGTGCCTTCGGGGTTTGCTGTCGCTTGTCTCTTTGCGGATTCGCCTACCAAAAGTGTGCCGTCCTTCGTAAAGGCGACAACTGATGGGAACATTTTGCCAGCCATCGTGGGTCCTTCGGCACTTGGGATCACGGTAGCTCTTCCGCCTTCGTAGATCGCGGCTGCGGAGTTGGTTGTTCCTAAATCTATTCCCAGAATTTTCTCTCCAGGTTTTACATTACTCATCTGAATTCATCTCCTCTTGTGACTGTGAAGGTTGCACGACAACCCTAACTATACTCGGTCTAATCACTTTTTCCCTCATGGTATAACCTTTCCTAACTTCTTCAACTATCGTGCACCCGTCAACACCCTTTTTTTCAGTCCTAGATACTGCATTGTGCTTTGCAGGGTCAAAGGGTTCACCTGTGCACTTTATAGGCGAGACGCCTTCATTCTCCAAGATTTTCTTAAGTTTCTTAAGCGTCATTTCAACCCCTTGGATAAGGGCTTCGGCAGAACCGGAAGAGCGCGATGAGTCTATTGCCAGCTCCAGCTCGTCAACAACGTCAAGCAATTCGATCACTATGCGTTCGTTGCCATATTTCCTCACGTCTTCGACCTGCCGGTCACATCTCTTCTTCAAGTTCTCAAGATCTGCCTTGGCATACTTCAGCTGCGTAAGGTACTCTTCTGCACGCTGCTTTTCGGTTTTCAAGCCCTTTTCGAGTACTTGGAGTTGTTCATCAGTATTCAGTTGTTCTTCCTTTTCTTCCGCCATTCGGTTAGTCTCCGTGCAAGATGTTGGTTTTTTAGCTTGTACAAACAGAAATATAACCATTTACCACATAAAAAAAGGCTTCACAGTTTAAATCCTCCTTGATTGATAATTGCATATTAGTGAGCTACTGGTGACAGAAGAAGTTCTGATCTGTCCTTTCTGTGGAGCACCGCATGGCGAGACTATCCCCGCTGGAATTGTCCAGGTGAAATGTCGTTATTGTGGTGCTGAGGTTCTTGTTCCACCCCGGTTGGGCGGGGCTATTCAAAGATGTCCAAACCACCCTGACTTCCTGGCTCTAGGCCTCTGCAACGATTGTAGCAACAGTTTTTGTGACCAATGTCTGTTTGTTTTCGAGGCTAACCATTTGAGACTAAATTTGTGCGCCAAATGCTTCAAGAGCCGAAATGCAATGGGCACAATTGTCTCGGTCTTCGGCCTCGTGTCTTCGGTTGTTTTTCTCCTCATGTTTATCGTCGCGATAGCTACTCCTTTTCATTCTGATGGTAGCTCGGCAATGGGGTTACTCCTGATAGGTCTTATCACAATTGCAGCTTCCTTGGCGAGTATGCGTATCCGAAAAAAACCAGTTAGTGTCCGCGAGTATCGAGCTCGAACCGGGTCGCAGGCGTTTATGAAAAAATGCGTGGAATGCGGTAAGGAGATTTCGATAGCATCCGAACAGTGTCAATATTGCCAGACAGTTCAGCCGGAGTATACGGGTTAGCTTTCGCTTGAAATGGGCAACCTTATTAGAGAACATGCGGGTTATGCCGTTCATGGAAACGGAACGAAGCGACCAGAAGTCAACATATCGGTGGGTCGTTTTAGGTGTCTCTTTGTTTGCCTTCGTAGCCTATGCATTTGCTTTTCAATCATTTCCACCCCTCATCCCTTCGGTCAAGGTCGAGTTTCATGTCAGCTCAGATGCTGTGATTGCTCTGGCGATGTCCGTAGTCTTGATACCGGGAATTCTATTGAGTCTACCTGCAGGTTTTCTCCTTGGAAAATACCGAGTTAGGACAGTTGGAACTCTGTCGCTGTTAGGAGTAGTCCTTGGCTCTGTGGTTTCTGCCTTGGCAAACTCTTTTTCCATGCTTCTTATTGGTCGTTTCATACTTGGTCTAGGAGGCGCTTTTGTGACAACAGCAACGTCTACTTTAATCGCTCAGTGGTTCTCGAGAGAGGATCTGGGCAAGGCCATGGGTCTTTTCGGAATCAACATGCCATTGGCAACGGTGATAGCCTTGCCCACATCTAGCTTATTATCGACAAGTTTTGGCTGGCGCTTCCCATTTCATATTAGTTCAGTCGTTGGCGTTGTGTCAATGATTGTCTTTTTGACGATGGTCAAGGCAGGACCATTAACAAGTCCAAAAAAGAAAGGACCTGCGCGGACAGCCCTCCTGAATACAGAGATTTGGAAGGTTGGGTTTGCATGGCTGTTCTTCAACGCTGTCGCCTTATCCTTCACAACATGGGCTCCAACTCTTTTTGAGGAGTTTAGAGGCATTCCCAGAGTCCAGGCAAGTTTCTTGGCCAGTCTCTTAATGTGGGCAGCGTTGTTTTGCGTTCCGATTTATGGTTACTTGTCAGACAGAACGGGAAGACGAAAGCCGTTCGCCCTACTGGGTTTCATATTAATGGCTGGTGCCTTGATCTTGACAGGCCTTTCCTCTGGGTTGATATTAGTTGCCTCAGTCTTGCTTCTAGGAATTTCCGCAGCAATGGTACCTGCAATAATGTCCACGTTGCCTCCACAAATATTGGGTCCAACCTTGGCAAGCATCGGATTCGGGATAACTAATACTTGTATGAATATTGGGGCGACAATTGTGCAGCCGTCGATAGGTCTTGTGAAAGACCTAACTCAATCTTATGCTCCGTGTTTCCTTGCAATGGCCGTTTTTGCAGCAGCCGGGATAGCTATGGCATATACACTTAGGATCCGATGAATGCCAAAAGGCCCTTCACTCTAGCGCGCGCGGTGCGTCTTCATATACGCAATTGTTTTCTCATATAGTATCTGGAAATGCTCCCCGAAGGTCTCATCGCCTCTTTCCTTCTGCATAGTCTTTATCCAAGGCTCCAACCTTTTCCAGTTTGAGATTATGTAAGCTCCGAGACGGTCCACAATTACGTCTAGGTCTACAAACTTTTTGTTGACCAGAAAACCCACTTCTTCAAAATAAGCTTCCACCTCGTAGGGGTAATCGCTGACTTCGAAGCTCTTGTTTTCTTCCGCCTTGTATTTCTGGTAATTTTCGAATTGGAAATCTTCTTCGACCCATCTGAAGGCTTTGCGAAGTCTTTCTTCCCCTGCCCATTCGAAAAGCTTCATAGTAATCTCGAGGTTCCTGAGTTGCTCCATGTGCCTCAGCTGCAGAAGAATGAATATTGTTGCAGAAACGCCTGCCAACGCCGACAATATGGCAGTCCATTCAACCAAAGAGACCATTGTGAACTTCCTTTCCTATACTTGCGAAAGACGGCTATATTAGAATTACATGCTGTGAACTTTGATGTAAACAATGGCGTGGAGGAACTAGGCCCCAAATCTTGTTTCTCCAAAGCTATTAAACAATATATAGGTGGAGCTCTAGAATCGAGGAGCAGCGACTTTGGTCCTCTAGAATATGAATTTGGCTGTGAATGTATGGGCAAGGCTGTTCTTTACCAGGAACCGGGTGGGCTTTCATATGAAGTCGATTTGCCCCTATCTTCTTTTGTAGATGTCAATGAGATCATGAAGGAACTTGGCTTACCTTCGTATATCGATCTGGATTATTTTCCAATGCGATGTGCGATTGTGACAATTTGGGCTTGTCAAAAAGCGCCGGAGCTTCGCAGGTTATATCCCAACGTGTATGAGAAGGAGGTCGACAAGAAATCTATTCCTGCGTTGCTTTTCGGAGGGGCAGCGATGAAGGTTTGTTGCGAGCATTCTAACGGAAAAGGTGCTCTGTCTAGGTCAATAAAGGACGTTGACTTTATAGTTCCCAAGAACCAGGGTTCTAACTTTTCAAGATTGCTTCTGGGTATGAGCAAAGCCTTCGGAACAGAGTTCACATATTTCAAGACTAAGGGGGATTCGCTTTTTATTGCGATGCGCCAAGGTCAAAGATACAGAGTCAGGACGATAAATGGCGTCACCTCAGAAGGGCTTCCGACTGTGACGGTTCTCGATATTTTCTGCGATTCCATAGATTTGCGTCACAAAATAGAAGTCAAGGATAGCTTCGAACACGCCAGGGAGAACCTGTTCACCATCGGTCTAGAATATCTCATTCTTTCGAAATCGCAGTTCATTATGGACGCTTCGAAGACCGACGTCGCTGCCTTGCTTGAAAAGCACGGGCAGGAGTTCAGAATCCTGCCATGTCCTTGGTATGCTTCCAGCCGAGTTGTCCTAGGCATGGAAGAAAAGGATATCAAAGATGTCTGCTCGATATTCGTAGACCATGCTGTAGGGGAAGAAGAAGGAGAAATCAGCCAGAACAAGATGCGTAGAATTTTGGGCAAGGACAAGAAGCTGGCTTTGACGGTCACTCTCAATCTTCAAAACATGGCTGCACGAACAGAACTCTTGGGAAAGTGGTTGAACGCTGCCGAGAGTGCGAAGGTTGTGGACAGGATCAATTCCCTCTTGGCAGCTTTGCCCAAGGTTGACAAGAAATGGGACAAGCCGTGGTGGAATACTGCTGTTGAGACTCCTCTAATCGGTTGACCACTATTTTTTCTGAATCAGGTTTTGGATGACATTGTAAATCTCTTTTCTAGAGATCCCTACTCTTGATATTGGAAGGTCAAACTCATTTTCTTTTGATTGGAGTCTCAGAAACGTCTCATGGTTTGGAGCGATGTATATGCTAAGATCGGCATAGTCTGACCATCTGCTCTCCTTTGCTCGTTTTCCTTGTTGGAGTTTGAATCCTTTGGTGTTGAATGTGAATGTCATATGGTAACGTGACTTGTAGACGCTGTAGCCGACTATGATTGAGAAGGCAAGCGCGAATAAAATAGTAATAAGTTGCAGTGCTTGCTTCAATCCTGAAAGAGCAAGGACCACTAGCAATGACGTACTGAGAAAGAATGTAATAATGAAGCTTTTCAGGTAGCTCGGCAGGTCAAAAGCTTCGAATTTTGCCTCTGTGAGTTTGAGGTTTTTGGCTAGCCCTTTTCCGAGAACGTTATTTGTGAAAACATTGTCTTTCGATTCCAGACTGTATGCGGTTATTCCTACCGTTTTCTCTTCCAATGCCGTGATTGCGTCTTTGAGATTTTTTGCTAATGGTTTACTTTGAACTAGGACGAGGAAAACCCACTCGTCAGGTCCATATTTGTCCTTGCATGATAGAATAATGTTTCTGAGGAGTTTTGGATCGACTTCCTGTGCCGTGTGCAGTAGGAAATTGATTTTGTATTTCGGAGTGACAAGAGTCGAATATATTCTGGAGAGGAAGAAACCTCTTTCCTGTAGGCCTCCCGAAGCGTATATTGGAAAACGGATGTTGTCAACGACATAGTTTCTGCGGATTTCATTGAAATTTGCCAGCCATCTGAGGTTTCCTTTTACTAGCTGTTCTTCGACCATGTCAATGATAAAGTTGAGTTCGTCCACTTTCACTGCACCAACAATGTTGATTCTAAAAAATAAAAAAGGAGGGTATTTAAGACTATTCTGGCGGAATGCTCAAGTATAGTGTACGCATGTCTACGCCTTTGGTCGTGTTGCGGTACATGAAGCCTACGTATAGCAGTATTCCTACTCCTATGCATCCCCAGAATCCTATCGCACTAGCTATGTCTCCCATTGCTGCGCCGGTAGTAAACAATGACCACATCCATGGCGACTCTTTGACAAATATGTAAAGGCAGAATGCTCCGCCGATTGTTGCCAAGAACCCGAGTGACACAACTGCGCCTATTGAATGTTTGACCGCTGCTCTGTCGTATATTTCCTTTCTTTCGAGTGGTAATAGCATGCATGACACGCAGAACATTGTGAGGAAGAACGCGTCGAAGATATCCGTTCCAATGACTCCTGCAAACGCTAGGTAGGTCCCTGCGCCCGCTGGCCAGTTTGCCTCCGTCATACACGCTGGTATAGCAGCGAGAGCGGTGATTATTATCGACCAGACTGGAGCGTGCCATTTTTCGCTTACGTAAGCAAAGCTTTCGGGCATCATTCTGTCAAAGGACATGGCGAAGAATGTTCTTGAAGCCACTAAGAGGAATGGTGGAATGTCGTTGGCGACCCAGAGGACTCCGCCTATCGCGATTACGTATGGGAGCCAGTCGAGGCCCATGCCTTTGGCGATCATTGCTGCAATGCCGGTGCTCCACGCGGTTTGGAAGTTTGGAATCGCGGCGCTTATCACTGATGAGGGCGCTCCGCCATAGCTGAGCCATGAATATGCTTGGAAGAAACTCCAGTCGTGTCCGCCCACGGTTACTTTAGCGACGTTCATGACAGACATTGCTGAGATTGACGATGCGGTCAAGTATACAACCATGATTATCAGCCCTGCTGACAAAACTACCATAGGCAGCTTCTTGTTTGCTTCTTTGACTTCGCCTGCCAAGAATGTAGTTGCGTACCAACCCATGTAAGCCCAGAATGCTCCGGCGAGTGCGTATGAGAAGGCGTCGAAGAATCCTGAAATGTTGTTTGCCATTCCTGTGTTCAGTGCCGTGGTCACGAATGTTTCTGGCGTGGCCCCCATTGATTTCAGTATTCCGTCTGAAACGACTCCTGGGTTCAGCGCGCCTGCTATCCACATAGCGAAGAAGACTACGGTTATCGCTGCAGGTATGTAGAATATCGCTTCCATAAGTCTTCCATACAACTTTGTACCTAGCAAGGCTAAAGCCGCAAATATCCAGACTATAATTAGGCCACCGAGGAAAAGTATCGATGCGTCGAAAGACGGTCCTGCGTTTGGCGCCATGGCTATGCCGAAGAATATTGATACTCCTTCAAAGACGGCGACTCCGATTAGTCCGTATGAGAATGCTTCGGCGAGGAACATCAGCCATCCTGACATGTAGCCTACTACGGGATGGATTACTCTGGAGATTGTAACGTAGCCTCCTCCTGAACGTGGCATTGCCGCCGCGACGTAGCCAGCTGCATAGCCTGTGACGAGCACTATGATGCCGCAGACAAGGAAAGCCCAGAAAATCGCTGGTAGTCCGAGAGGCATTAGATCCATAGGCATTGGTCTTGGTCCGGTGAACTGGAAGGCTCTCTTTTGCCAGCCTAAGCCGACGACATGGCTGAGTATGATGATGACACCCAAGGTAAAGCCGATTTCTCTCACTAGTCCAGTTGCTTCTCTTGCAAAAAGTCCTGGTTTTGTTGATGCCATTTGTAGCATAACACCCAGTTTTACACTTTTTATGCCTCATTGGATTTAAGACTTTGCATATTGACACATGTTTTAAATAACAGGCAAACATAGAAACCATGTGAATTGAGAGCGAATCACTGTTGAGTTTCTTGTTTGGAAAGAAAAAAGAAGATACAACTAAGATACTCTTTTCAACCGATATGCACGGGTCCGAGGGAACGTGGCGCAAGTTTCTGAACGCCTCAGCAATGATGAAGGTCAATTTCGGCATATGCGGTGGAGACCTGACAGGGAAAATGATAGTTCCACTAGTCGAGGGAAAGGACGGTAAATTCAACTACTACCTGATGGGCAAAAATCACACGATTGATTCTTCTGACCTGGAGAAGGCTTACAAGGACATTATAGGAATAGGATACTACCCACACAAGACCTCAGAAGAAGAATACAAGGAAATGACGGAAAACCCAAAGAAAGTTGACGAGGTCTTCCACGAAGTAATGCTCTCTACAATAAACAGATGGCTTGACCTCATTCCCGAGAAAGTTCCAAGCGAGACAAAGATAGTTGTATGTCCCGGTAACGACGATAGATTTGACGTGGATGAGCTTATTGAAAATCACAAGAACGTGATCAACGGGGAGAGTAGAATTATCGACATCGATGATTCTCACGAAATGGTGAGTTGCGGATGGGTGAATCCAAGTCCATGGAAAACAGCACGCGAGGAACCGGATGAGAAGCTTGAACAGCGACTTGAATCTTATATTTCTAAGGTAAAAAACGTGAAGACAGCCATATTCAATTTTCACGCACCGCCTTCCGAATCGAAGCTGGATGAAGCCCCGCTTCTTGATAAGGATCTAAACCCGATAATTCAGGGGGGAGCCGTGGTCATGGTTCCTGTAGGATCCAAGGCGGTTAGGAAAATGATTGAAAAATACCAGCCTTTCCTGGCTCTGCATGGACACATCCACGAATCAGCAGGATCGATCAAGATCGGTAAAACACACTGTGTCAATCCTGGCAGCGAATATGCTGAAGGAATCGTCAGAGCCTTTCTGATAGAATTTAAAGGTGACAAGCTCATCAGGCTTCAGAGAATAGAAGGCTGATCTATCGTTCATGAGCTGGATGTTGGACAGAGAGATTAAAAGAGAGCTGCCTCCTGAATGGAATGACCTGATACCTACTGAAGTTTTTATGCGAGAAGCCGAGGATTTAGTTGATAAGGCAAAAAGCGAAGGCGTCGTTTTGAGAGTGGTCGGCGGTCTTGGCATAGCGATTAAGTGTAAGAGTAACAGGGATTTTGGAACAAAATTGGGGCGAGTAGGGACAGGTGCAACGCAGCAGGAGTACAGCGACATAGACCTTGTGTCCTACAAAAGACACCGGGATCGGGTGAAGTCCTTCTTTGGTGGCCTGTCCTACGCGAAGCGAAGAGCAACACTGTCTTCGGCAGCCTCAGAGAGACAGATTTACTACCATCCGAAAGGCTGGTTCAGTGTGGACGTTTTCTTTGACAGGCTGATGGTTGCAAACCATCCAATAGACTTTGTCGGACGCTTGGAGCTAGATTATCCGACAATCACAGCTACGGATGCTCTGCTTGAGAAAATCCAAATGTGGGAGGCTTTTGGTGGAAAAGACCTCAAAGACTGCCTGCTTCTTCTCAAGTCTTGTAGAATGGATGAGGAAAAAGGCATCGACTCGAATTATATAGCAAAACTGCTCTCCTCTGACTGGGGGTTCTGGCACACTGCCACAACCAACCTTAACAAGATTCTTCGATTCGTTTCTGAACTAGACCGTTTTGGTCCAGATGCCGGAATAGATCCAGCGCAGGTTACAAGTGTAGACAGAACTGAAGTGTCGACAAAGATTGAGGCACTTCTGAAGACAATAAGCGATGCGCCCAAGACCTTTGGATGGAAAATGAGGGCGAAGATAGGTACAAGCAGGAAATGGTACAACCCCGTCGAAAGGCCCGACACGGTTGGTGGCTTCGGAATCTGGGAAGCTATTAAGTGACAGCGCTTGAGAAACTGAAAAGGCACACTGACGAAATCAAGCCGCGCTGAATTTTAGTCGCACTGTTTGTCGTCTTTGAAGCATAGGTTGTGTTTTTTCAATCAGCGAGTGGTTATGAGGTTTTTCTTAACGATGGAAATCTCTTGAGATCTCTGTGCGGGATAAACAACGCGTCGGCGAGTTCTTTTCCAAACTCAGGTCTCATTGCCAACTCAACATAGCGAATTTCATCTGACAGTTGCTCAGCCGCCTTTCTCATCTCCATCGAAAGCAGCGCCATCTTTGCGCCTTCGATTGCAGCGTTGCCTACGAACTCTATCTTGTCAGTTGGGACGTCTGGGACGAGTCCTATCAATCTCGCGTTTGTAGGGTTTATGTAATTGCCAAATGCACCTGCAACAAGAACCTTTTCCAGTTCCTTTGGATTCAAGTTCTGGATTTTCATTAGAATTGAAGAACCCGCGAATATCGCTGCCTTTGCTAGCTGTATCTCTCCGATATCCCTCTGTGTCATAACAATGTTCTTTTTCGTCGGGTTTTCATTTGCCCAAGCAATGACAAATTCTGTTTGTTTGTCTGTCTTCCTGAGTCTTCTTGTTTTCAAGCGTTGACTAAACCTTCCCTTCGAATCTATCAGTCCGCGCTTGAACATTTCAGCTACAACGTCAATCATCGCCGAACCACAAAGCCCAGTCGGCTTGACGTTGCCAATCGTTTTGAATTCAACTTCAAGATCAGGCTTGATATGAATACGTTCAATCGCGCCAACTTCTGCTTTCATTCCATGTTTGATCCTAGCTCCTTCAAAAGCTGGACCTGAAGCGCAAGAACAAGTGAGTATGTCCTGTCCATTGCCGACGAAAATCTCAGTGTTCGTTCCTATGTCTATGAGCATTGACGTTTTTTTCAGGCGGTGAAATCCAGTTGCCAGGACATCTGCCAAGGCGTCTGCGCCCACAAAACCTGCGATGTTTGGAAGAAAACTGATCACGCTCTCGGGTTTCGTGTTCAATCCAAGTTCTCGGTTGGAGATGTCCAAGCGCTTTTTGACTGCGGGTACGTAGGGGGACAAAGCGGTGTATTTCGGCTGGATTCCTAGGCAAAGGTGGTGCATCGCCGTGTTGCCGACCACGACGGTCTCGTAAACCTGATGCTGGTCGACTTTTGCCTCTGCGCAGGCCTGTGCAAGGATTTTGTTTATGGCCTCTAGGACAATTTTCTGCAGTGTCTGAAGGTTCTCTTTGTCTTCCATGGCAAAAGCTATTCGTGTTATTATGTCTGCTCCATACGCGAGTTGGGGGTTCTCTGTGCGACCCGTACTCGCGGTTTTTCCAGTATTCAAGTCGACGAGATGTCCCACGATTTTTGAGGTTCCAATGTCCACCGCAAAACCGAAAAGCGCATGTGTGGTGTCGCCTTGTTCGATGTCTATGATCCTATGCATGTTCCAAACAGTCACCGTTACATCCCAGTCTGCGTCGCGCAAAATGTCCGGCAGTCTTTCAAGAATGGCGTACTCGATATCTACGAAATCAGTGTTGGAAACTGCCAACAGGGCTGACTTGAGTCTTTCATAGTCCGGTACGGGATCGGACAAAGTGGGTTTATTCAGTTTCACGTGAAACTTTCTGACTAGTGGGTTCAACTTCGTTCGTCTTTCCACACCATGTGTGAGGATTCTACGCTCGCCAATTCTGCTTTCCAACGGGATCAGGACCTGGACATTTTGTCTCGGGACAGCTTGGCAGGCTAATCTGTAACCCGAGTTCAACTCATGCAACGACAAATGCCTCTTTTCCACTGCGGAAATTCCACTGAGTGCTTTCTGTCTTGGCACGATGACTTTGCATTTTCCACAAGTTCCTGTTCCCCCGCACTCGGTTCTCATGGCGATGCCAGCTTCTTTCGCCGCTTTGAGTATGTTCGTGCCTTTTACAACCTTTATTTTGAGTCTTGCTGGGTCAAAAGTAATGGTTACCAAAGTCATAACTCGATTGATCCTTAAACGCCCAGTTCGCTTGTGCCTCCGCGAGCGTTTTCAATCTTTATCACAGGCTGAGTCTATTTAGCTTTCTGAATGGTCAGAAGTTTTTTCGTTTGCGCCATAGTAGATTTTTTCATAATCTGGATAAATGTCGGTCTGTCCGTGCTCAGTCCGGCTTATTGACCCACGAGTTTCAGAGCTTTTTCAACCGCATCTTTAGCATCGAGACCGGCGGCGTCTGCGCCTATTTCCTTTGCCCATTGAGGGGAAACAGGTGCTCCCCCAACCATTACTTTGACTTTGCCTCTCAAACCCTGCTCTTTCAGTCTCGTGATGATAGTCCTCTGTTCGTCCATAGTCGTCGTCAGCAATGCGCTCAGCCCCAATATTTGAGGTTGGAGCTCCTTCACTTTTTGAATGAAGACGTCTGTAGGCACGTCAACGCCCAAATCTGTTACCTCGAAGCCAGCGACGCGAAGCATGGTTGCCACAATGCTTTTGCCTATGCTATGTACGTCTCCTGAAACGGTCCCTATGACGCATTTTCCGAAACTCTGCCGAGACTCGGCACGCCGAGCGATTTCTTCGCTCAAGACCGCAATGCTGGCTTCGCCTGCTTGGCTAGCCGCAATAAGCTCTGGCAGAAATAGTTCGCCGTTCGCAAATTTGTCGCCGATTTCTTTGAGTACGTTTGCAGGCCCATTCTTGATTACTTCTGCCGGATCCATTTTTGCTTTTACGGCTTCCTGTGAATAGTGCTTCGCCTGATCAATATCATATTCTTTGATGGCTTTTCTTATTCTTTCAAGGATATCTTCGTTCACCATTGAATGCTTTCTCCAAACTCTATGCGTTGAAATGAGCTGATTTACATCAAAAATCAAGTTCCTATTAAGATTTTAGCAACGATTAGCTGCGATTC
>Ga0315279_10006111_pt1 | contig 15318 bp, 15 predicted proteins | sample YL17G06_20_MG_FD_203694 | JGI IMG/M metagenome (GOLD analysis project Ga0315279, IMG submission 203694) | Sediment microbial communities from Yellowstone Lake, YNP, Wyoming, USA - YL17G06_20 | ecosystem: Environmental > Aquatic > Freshwater > Lake > Sediment | place: USA: Wyoming | collected... | reverse complement strand
TGGGCCACATGCAGTGACTATGTGGCGGAATGTATCGAAGTGATTGGCCAGTCAGCAGGAAAAAATGGGAAAGGATGGCAGGTTGACGCCACAAGTTCCTGGAATGACACACGGGGTTTACTTGTCAGCACCGACCCACCATACTACGACAATATCGGCTATGCGGCCTTGAGCGATTTCTTCTATGTCTGGCTCAGACGTATTATCGGGAACTTCTTTCCTGACCTGTTTAAGACCATTCTTGTTCCCAAAGATCCTGAGTTAACCGCTGCATCGGAGAGATTTGGTGGCGACAAGGAAAAAGCTAAAGAGCACTTCGAGTCCGGATTCCGTAAGGCGTTCACCGCTCTGCGCAAGAAAATGGACCTGTGCTTCCCTCTTACCGTGTATTACGCCTTCAAACAAGAGGACGAGGAAGCAGGTGAAAATAACGGCGAGGAACGCATCCCAAATGGCGTGGATCGCACTACTGGTTGGGAAACGCTTCTCGACGCGCTTCTCGGCAGCGGCTTCCAGATTACGGCCACATGGCCTATTCGTAGTGAACAGCGTTGGCGTACAAATGCCATGGGGACGAACGCTCTTGCTTCTTGCATCGTCTTGGCATGCCGCCCTCGGCCGTCCGACGCTTCACAGCGCAGTCGCCGCGAGTTCATGGGCGAACTCAAGAAGGAACTCCCGGCCGCGCTGAAGCACCTCCAGCAGGGCAACATCGCCCCGGTTGATCTTGCCCAGGCTTCCATCGGTCCAGGGATGGCAGTATTTTCCCGCTATTCTCGGGTGATGGAATCAAGTGGCAACAGTATGACCGTACGCACTGCCCTGGCGCTCATCAACCAAACCCTTGATGAGGTCCTTGCCGAGCAGGAAGGTGAGTTCGATGCCGACACACGGTGGGCATTGGCATGGTTCGAACAACACAGCATGGGAGAGGGTCCATTTGGTGTTGCTGAAACCCTGTCTAGGGCTAAGAACACGGCCATCAATGGCTTGGTGGAAGACGGCATGGTGTCGGCCCGAGGTGGAAAGGTTAAGCTCATCAGCCGCAACGACTTACCCGGGGAGTGGGATCCTGCCACAGACAAGCGCCCTACCGTGTGGGAGGCCACTCAGCATTTGATCCGCGTCCTAGATGAGAAAGGAGAGCAAGGAGCGGCCGACCTACTCCGTAAGCTCGGAGGACTAGGCGAGACGGCCCGTGACTTGGCGTACCGGTTGTACAGCATCTGTGAGCGAAAGAAATGGGCTCAGGAGGCCCTGGCTTACAACAGCCTTGTTATTGCGTGGCCAGAAATCACGAAGCTGGCGCAAGCGGCATTGGGACAACAGACAACCATGTTTGACAAACGATAGGTGAAGAATTATGGCAAAGACAAATCGAGACCGTGTAGGTGAAGGGCTGGAACTCCTCAATAAGGGACTACTCTCTTTTATCGAGCGGGAGATGAAAGCCATCCATGGAGACAAATGGAAGGATGAGGCGGCCAAGTCATCCGGCGTTGCGGGTGAAGGGGGAAAGAAGATCAACTGGAATGACCCCCAGACAGCCCTTGTGGTGATGTGGGATCAATGGAACGCAGTCTTTAGGAACACTCTCGGACACGCTGAACGAAGTTTGGTGAGCGAGCTTCGGGAGATCCGCAACCGATGGGCTCACATGGATGCCTTCAGCACAGATGACACCTACCGCGCCCTGGACAGCATCGGACGTCTTCTGACGGCCGTGTCGGCAACCGAATCTGACGAGATCGAAAAGTACAAGATGGAACTTCTGCGGGTGCGCTTTGAGGAACAGAGGCGGACTGAGGCCCGTAAGGCGGCTGTGGCACCGGTCGAAGGCCGGCCAGCCGGCAACCTCAGACCGTGGCGTGAGATCGTAACGCCGCACCCGGATGTGGCTTCGGGGCGTTACCAGCAGGCGGAATTTGCAGCCGACCTGTGGCAGGTCTACCTTGGGGAGGGTTCTGACGAATACAAGGACCCCACCGAGTTTTTTCGCCGTACGTTCCTTACCGAAGGTTTGAAGCAGCTTCTGAAAAACGCCCTGCTGCGCCTCAACGGTAAAGATGGTGACCCTGTTGTTGAACTTCAGACAAACTTTGGCGGCGGCAAGACCCACTCAATACTGGCGCTTTATCACCTCTTCTCTGGCACACCTACTACGGACCTCCCCGGCACAGAGGACCTGCTAAAACAAGCGGGATCTAGCGTACCAACGAGCGTACGGCGTGCGGTGATTGTCGGCACCAAGATTTCCCCAGGAAAGATATACAAGAAGCCTGATGGCACAACGGTGAGGACGCTATGGGGGGAGATTGCCTGGCAGCTCGGTGGCAAAGACGGCTACAAGCTGATTAAAGAGGCCGATGAGACTGCCACAAATCCCGGAGATGCCCTTCGAGAGCTGTTTAACCGGTATTCTCCCTGCCTCATCCTAATTGACGAGTGGGTGGCCTATGCGCGGCAACTTCATGATGACAACAGCCTCCCCGCCGGGACTTTTGACACGCAGTTCACTTTCGCACAAACCCTTACCGAGTCAGTAAAGGGTGCATCTAAGGCGTTGGTGGTGGTGAGCATACCGGTTTCTGACATCGAGATTGGCGGTCAGTACGGACAAACTGCTCTCTCACGTCTTAAGAACATCGTCGGACGTGTCGAGGCATCCTGGCGACCCGCCAGCCCCGATGAAGGTTTTGAAATCGTGCGTCGGCGGCTCTTTCAGCCCATCACGGATTCATCATTGTTCGTTGCCCGCGACCAGGCATCCCGTGCTTTCTCTGAAATGTACGGCACACAGCACCAGGAGTTCCCAAGTGAGTGCAGGGAAGCCAGCTATGAGCGACGAATCAAGGCAGCCTACCCTATCCACCCGGAGTTGTTCGACCGTCTTTACAATGATTGGTCTACTCTTGAAAAGTTCCAGAGAACGCGCGGGGTGTTGCGGCTCATGGCGGCTGTTATCCGCTGTTTGTGGGAACGCCAGGACAGCAACCTGCTCATTATGCCAGCAAATGTGCCAATAGATGATTCACGAGTGCAATTTGAGCTGACACGCTACCTTGAGGATCAGTGGGTGCCTGTCATCGAGAAGGACGTAGATGGACAGCATTCTCTTCCTCTGGCCCTGGACCGAGATAATCCGAACCTCGGTCGATATTCAGCGTGCCGCCGCGTAGCTCGCACAATATACATGGGGTCAGCCCCGACGCAGCGGGCAGCCAATCGCGGCCTTGATGATAGGCAGGTAAAGCTTGGATGTGTGCAACCCGGCGAGAGCGTGGCGACTTTTGGTGATGCATTACGACGTTTAACAGATCGGGCAACTTATCTTTATGTGGATGGCAGACGATACTGGTACTCCACCCAACCGACCGTAACACGTTTAGCAGACGACCGTGCGAGTCAATTACATGAGAGCGACGTGGTTGACGAGATTCAACGACGACTGCGCGACCAAGCAAGGACAAGAGGAGATTTCACCAAGGTCCATGCATGTGCACCGAGTGGCGATATTACTGATGAGCGAGAAGTCCGCCTTGTTATCATTGGTCCTGAGCATCCACATACGGGAAAGGATCAAAACAGTCCTGCTCGACGGGAGACAGTGGCAATCCTGGAGTCCCGAGGTTCCAGTCCTCGAACTTATAAGAATACGCTCGTGTTTCTAACTCCCGATGGGAATCGACTAAAAGACCTTGAGCAGGCAGTTCGACAATTTCTCGCATGGAAGTCCATCTGGGAAGAACGGGACGCACTGAACCTCGACCCCTTCCAGTCTCGCCAAGCTGAAACCAAGCGTCGAAGCGCGGACGAGACAGTCGACGCCCGGATACCTGAGACTTATCAGTGGCTGCTTGTGCCAGGTCAAACCGACCCGAAAGGTTCTGTCGAGTGGAATGAAATCCGCCAACAAGGCCAGGATTCGCTTGCTGTCCGTGCCTCGAAGAAGTTGAAGAACGAGGAAATGCTCTTGGTTCAGCTTGGTGGTACAAGGCTACGACATGAACTTGATCGCATTCCGCTCTGGCGTGGCAACCACGTTAGCATTAAGCAACTTATCGACGACTTTGCAACCTATCTATACCTGCCCCGTCTGCGGGATGAAGATGTCCTAATCGCAGCTATCCGAGACGGACTGGGACTCCTTACATGGCAGACTGAAACCTTCGCATATGCTGAGACCTGGGATGAACAGAAACAGCAGTATAAAGGTCTCCAAGCCGGGCAGAGCGTTAGAGTCTTGGCTGATGGCAAGAGTTTGTTGGTCAGGCCAGATGTTGCCACTGTGCAGATGGAGGCGGAAAAGAAACAAGCCACTGCCGGTGGCATCGAACCTGTGCCAGGGGGGGCCACAACTTTAACTCCCGATTCAGCCGTTCACAAAGTTACGTCAACTACCCCTGAAATTCCGGTTGCACCCGCGCCGCGGCGCTTCCACGGCTCGGTAAAGCTTGACCCGGTCCGTATCGGCAGGGATGCGGGAAGAATTGGAGAGGAAGTCGTTCAGCACCTTTCAGGTCTTGTTGGAGCCAACGTGGAGGTGACACTTGAAATTCAAGCAAGCATCCCTGATGGTGCTCCTGAAAAGACCGTTCGTGATGTCACTGAAAACTGCCGCACGTTGAAATTCGGGAGCTACGGCTTTGAAGAGAATTGATCCAACATGGGTGTAATTGTTGCTCTAAGAAGGCAGAAAGCTAATCACTAAGGAGAAATGGAGCACCAACATAAGAAAGCGATACTGCCCCCGGAGGTTAAGCAGCAATGAAGCCTCAGATTTCGTAGCAGGCTCTGGTGCGCAGGCTCTGGTGTCGTGTCTACACTATTCACTACTCACCCTCACCTTTCAATTGTTCTGGGAGGAGTCTAAAAAGATCCGTGGGGCTTGCAATATTGCAATTCGAACAGAAGGTCTCCCCCCACGGTTTTAATCATTCCCCTCATGTGCTCGTCTTTCCGAGGTCCGTATTCGGCTCCGGTCATGAATTGTTCCACGTCTGTTTCAATCACCCCCGGAAGTTGACCTATTTATACCAAAAATTTAATATTATAGCAATTTCCAGATGGTTCCACCTATTCCTTATAAAATAGCATAGCGCATAGAGCATAGCGCATAGCGTAACTACAGAAACCAAGAGCCATTTTCATGGTTCAAGGGTGGCCCTCCGGCCATGGGGTATTAGAAACGGAGGAATTAATGAGGAAGGGGGAAGATCCAGGTTTGATTAGGAATCCAACGTTCACTTTGGATCGAGGAGTAGGGGCTACTCAAACATCAGAAGATCGCCCTCCTGGAGCAGCGGGGCATTATTTCTAACGGGGTAAATATCGTCTATCTTCGCCTGAAGAACCCATCTCTTCTTAGCCAGGTAAAAACCAACATCGCAAGGCAGATCAACGGGGTTTCTGTCACGAGTTCCGATTCATCTCTTGAACTGATGGGAGGGGTCTCGAAGATTTCTGACCAGTTCTCTTTTATCGTGTCCCTCATCGCCCTTGGAGGTGCTGTTTTTCTGATTGTCAAAACCATGCTTTCGAATCTTGTTGAGCGATCCCGAGAGATTGGCATTCTGAAGGCGGTCGGCTGGACCGAGAGAGACGTTCAAAAACAGTTGATGGGCGAAGTCTTTTTACAATCTCTTGTGGGAGGTGTCTTTGGAATTTTGATGGGATACTTCTTCTCTTATCTTCTGGGTTTCCTCTCTATCCCTGTATCAACCCCCTGGGAGTTGAATCTTTTGCCTGCCTTCGCCAAAGATACGGCAGCCACCGCCCAAACCGTCCGGCTTCCAGTGAGCATTTCCGCCGGGCTAACCGCAGTCTCTCTGGCATTATCCCTTGTTGCAGGCGGCATGGCAAGTTATGTTATGGGGAAACGGACAGCAAGGATGAAACCTGCCGAGATATTGCGACAACTGTAATTCGCAGGCTTAGCGGATGGATGGTTTAAAACTTAGTTCGGTGCCTCTGGCCCCTGTACGACCGAGGTTTGACCTGATGAAAATTTGAAACGGCATCGGCCTTCCCGCCGCCTGTTGCCTGAAAAGGCTGCATCACTTACCTCCGAGTCGATGCCGACGATTCCATCCGAGGAAATATCGACCGCCATTCCCCAGAGTTCAAAAAACTCTATAACCTAAGAACCTCCTCAGAAAGAATCTTCTCTCGCCTTCTCTCCATCTTTATGCAATACCCCACAGTTAAAAGCCTTAACCCTACTGCTAATCTCTGCACCATCGCTCATATCACTGTCCTTGCCGTAGCCCAAAAAGATAAAATTCATTACGTCAAAACCCTCATTCCAAAACTATTTTTGTGAAGCCCTATTGATATTGAAATATGTCCCCCCCTGACTTTCACCACCACGGAAAATGCAGTTGTCGATCAACCTAACTTGCCCCACACATGCGGCAAGGGCGATCACAACATCTCCTCAATGGCCTCAAGAATTTTTAAAAAAGGAATCCAATTCCACGTTGGATTGTCAAACTCCTCAAGTGCCGCCGAATCCAACTGTGACATTTTCTCCATCGACCATTACCGGGACCAATCTCTTCCCTGAAATTCTTACCATTTCTTCTAATCCTTCAGCATCTTTAGAAACGTCGATCTCTTTATATTTTATACCTTTTCGATCCAAATCCTCTTTGGCTGCCTTACAAAAAGGGCATGTTGGCGTAGTATAGATTGTTATTTCTTTTTCCACCACAGCCTTCCTCCTTTTTCATTTGCTATACTTCATTGGTTTACCACAGTGTTTTGGCATGTCTATATTTTCTGTGTGACCCTCTGGCAGGCATGGGCAATAAAGTTTATCTATCTCCGGACCGGAGATTCCAGGCCCTCAATGTACAACAGGAACCGCTTCTTCAGCGCTACAGACCTCGCAAATTAATTTTGCCATTTTGCTCGCCTCCTTTTCAGGTAAAATAGTGGTCTCGGTGATCTGATTCATTAGCTCCAAGGCTCCCAATGGGAAACAACCTGACCCAATCTTGCATTGAGCCGCTGTCTTTTGACAACTTACCTCTTCGGCCAATTTCAAACCTTCAGCCGCCTTAAGAGAGGATTCAACATGAATGAGGGTCTTCTCTTTTTCCATTCCTGGAATCGAGGCTTTCTCTAAGTCCATCCTTAGTTTCCTCAGTCCTTTGATGACTTTCGTTTGAGCCCCTGAAAGGCCTATACAATTTTGGCAGATATCCTCAGAAAAGGCGCCAAGGGTGGCCAAAACCACATCATAGCCTCTTAATTGATTTTTAAAATACGTGTCCATTTTCTAACCCCTCTCACATAATTGATGGTAATGCTGGCTCAGTGACAAGTTTTAGCAAGTCCAGTGAGGCATTGGCAAAGCATCCAGAACCAATAGTGCAATTCCCTACGGTTTTCTGGCAGGGTTGACTCGTATCCTGGGGAAGGCCCTGGAGGACTCCCTCAAATTCATCCATTTCCCTCCGTAGTTTTTCCTTTCTCTTCTCGGGGAGAGATGATTTATCCAAGGACGCTTTAAGATTTTTCAGTCTTTTGCTGGCCGAGATCACAGCGGCCGGAAGGCTGCATCCATCGTGACAGATATCTCGGTCGAGGGCCTTAAACGCTGCCAAAACCCCTCGATAACCTCTCAATTGATTGACAAAATATAACTCCTCTTCTGTAAGAGGCTCCTCTCTGATAGGGATGGGTGGTTGGGGTTTTACCTCTTCCAACCTTTTCTCTTTTAAGGCTCCTTCAGGTCTCTCAAGTTCCTCGATACAGAGCCTGGCAATCCCAGCCAATTCTTCTGTAACCTTCAGGAGGCGCTTCGTCAAAGATAGAATTCTCTCATTTCCTTTCATCGGTTCACCAACTTTTTTCTCTAAGGGTTCTTCAATTTTCTTTAAAAATTCTCCATCAATTTCCCAACTCTCGATTTCCTCAGGATGCTTGACTCTCCAGGCGAGGTGGCAAGAAAGCCCTGTTTCTGCAAAAGTCCCTGGATCGCAGAGATTTAAACCTTGGAAAGGGGTCGGGTTCTCCTGATAGCAGGACCAAACCGCCTTTGTTATTATTTCTGGATTCATCTCACCTGTCAAATCCACTAAGGTCGTCTGCTCTCTAAATCTTTTAACAGCCTCCAGAGGGATATTGAAAAGGTAAGGGGTCTTCGCTTGGGATCGGACGATGGTCCTCTTGTCATTGATCCCTTCTCTTATCAAGGCTTTGAGCGCTGTACCCGTATTATGCCCGTTCACCTCATTACCACATAGAACAAGATACCGTATATTGGGATTGCCAACGACATTGCAAACGATCTTCTCGATGCCAATGTTTTCGGTCTGCAAGGTCCCAGACAAAGCTGCTCCTGTCTCTATAGCCACTCTAACCAGCTTTTCGATTTCCGGAGGAATGCTCTGCACTTCAGGAGGGAGTGTACCGTAGGGAGCGTTTAGGAGAACCACTACTGCCACTGGAGAATAATCATTCCCGCGCAAAAAGCATCCTGCTTCTGTGGGGTAATTGGGAACAGGACTTACTTTTAGCATCTTGAAATTCCTGTTTAATTTATAGCTCTTGACTCTAATGTACTAAACGGTTTCTAAATTGGCAAGCAAAAAAGAGGAATGAGGGAGGCACTTCGATGTCCTTCCCCCAAAAGGGGCTCTAAAGATGAGGACTCTGACCATCAGACTTCCTTAAATTTCTAAAGGAGATTCTTCCACCAAAAAAGAATAATACTTCTATGCCCATATTTCTTCATCTCTTCGTAGGCCTGCTGGACTGTCCAGCCCTCAAATTTTATTCGGTACGTGGCAATGACGATTCCTGTTCTGTCGCTGCCCCTGTCACAATGGATAAAGACAGGTTGGTTTACAGGGTCGGTCATTATAGCAAGGGCCCTCTCTACATCCTGCTTCTTGGGTGCGCAAATCGGGTGCATTGGAATGTGGTAAAATTGTATATTGGCCTCTGTAGCCCAGTTACGCTCTTTTTTAACCTCACCCGGTTCTTTCTCGAAAAGCTCACTTTCCAGATTGATAATCGTTTTAATACCTATCTGCTTGAGCTGGGTAAAACCTTCTTGCCTTGGTCGCCCACCGCGATATAACCAGGGATTGACCTGGTGGAAATTTGGAATGGTATCCGTCTTACCGTTGCCAATTGTCAGGATACTTAGAATAACCACGTAGACCAAAATCACACAAATTCTCACCAAAGTCATCCTTCTTTCTTTACAAAAATGTTTAAACCAAGAAGTGCCATGAAAGCCAAGATCGCTCCAAACACAAAAGGTGCTGCGGGGCCGATTTCTTGCCACAAAATACCGGCGATCAGGCTGGAAGGAAGGGCTGAGATGCCGATGGCTGTATTAAAAAATCCATAGGCCGTTCCTCGTGCATTCGCTCCGACAAGGTCCGCCACAAAGGCCTTTTCCACTCCGGCGGTCAATCCTTCATAAACTCCGTAAATCATGTAAAGAGCCCAGATCTGAACGATATGGGTTGCCAGGGCAAACCCCAGGTAGACGCCAACGTATACCAGCCATCCGAGGGAGATCAATGTCTTTCGGCCCAGCCTGTCTGACAGCCGCCCGGCAGGATAAGAAAAAAGGGACGAGATCAGGTTGAAGACCGCAAGGAGTGCAAAGATTTCTCCAATGCCCATACCCAGATTTTGAGCCCGCAGCATTAGAAAGGCGTCGCTTGAATTGCCAAGGGTGAAAAAAAGCATGACAGCAAGATAACGCTTAAAATTGGAATCGAACCTCGAAGCCTCAGACCCTACCTTTACCCCCGCAGCCTTTGGGGTGGCGGTCGCCACATCGTGAACAAGGGTAAGCAATAGGAAGAATGAAATGAAGCCGGGAATGATGGCCAATAGCACTAAATTTTGATAAGTGGCTCGTGTGAGATTGACCATTCCTCCCTGGCTGTAGTAGACCAGGAGAGCAGCGCAGACCAAACCTCCTACAGCACCCAAGGGGTCCATCGTTTTATTAAATCCGAAGGCTTTTCCCCGTTCGTTCTCAAGGGATGAGTCGGCGATGAGGGCATCCCGGGGAGAGGTCCGTATTCCCTTGCCAACCCTATCGAGGAAGCGAATAGCCAATACATGTAGCCAGCTCGCCGCAAAATAGAGAAAGGGTTTCGAAAAGGATGAGATTCCGTAACCCCATGTCACCAAAACCTTGCGTTTCCCGATTTTGTCAGAAATCCAGCCGGAGAAGAGGCGCATCAAGGTTGCGGTGGAGTCTGCAATGCCTTCGATCAGCCCAATGATAGAGGCTTTCACCCCTAAAACATTTGACAGAAACAGCGGCAGAGATCGAATCGCGACCTCGCTGGAGAAGTCCGTGAACAGGCTGACAAAACCGAGGAAGAAGACATTTCTGGGCAACCCCCAGATGCGCAATTTAGTTTCGGGGTGTTGAAACATTTTATCTCTAACCAAATCGTTCATGAGGCAATTTTTCCTTGAAATCCCAGTAGAATTCTACCTTCATGGAAATTTGAATAGCAGAGGATCAACCCTCGCTCTCGACTATTCCAGAGCTGGAGGGCCACGAATGACAAGATAAAGAGAGAAGCCAACCCTGTCTTTATGGGGTGTTCTTTGAAAAACATGGGTTATCCTTTAAGGAAGTGGCGTAACATCAGGCATACCTTATTCTTGAATTGTATCGCTCCTCAGGGCTTTGTCAAATTGTTCCGTTGGAGTTCTAAATAGCGTTTTGCGAAAAAGAAATAACACTACGGCTACGCCAATAATGAAGAGGACTTCAGAGCACTCTTCCCAGAACTCTCCCCAGAGCAGATTTTTTTGAAATCCCCAATAGGTCATAAAAGAGAGCAGACTGTAACCGACCGGTCCAATCCCGATAGCGAACAGATTCTTGGAGATGGATATTCCTTCTTCCTTTTTCCAGAGCAGCGTTAACCATGAGATCAAGATGAATATTAAACCTATGATTGGAAAGACCCGCAATGCGAGAATCTGTTGAGACAAGGGCATTCCAAATACTTCGGATTCACCAAATACCGCGCCCTTATAATAGATATTAATGAAGTCCGCCGTTAATGGCATAAGAGATATGATTGCTGCTCCTGCTAGGGTAAATAAGAACAACAAACGAAGATTACAGGGCGTTGCAGAATATTTGTGACATTGGCGGCAAAGACTTAACAGTGCGCATTTCTCGCCCTCACACGAGAATTTAATGATGCGCTCATCAAGCGCAACCATAAGCGCATAAGTCACCAGACCAAAGCAAATTGCCTCTCCTGCACCATAGATATATCCAATAATCAGACTCTGTGCAGGACCAAGAAAATCGACTGCACCGGCAATTTTAATCAATTCCGCCAATAAAGAGGAAATTAGCCCGCGCCTTAGAGCCATTAAATCCGGATTGCGCCTTCGCCAGAGTAGTATTATCAAAACCAGAGCCATGAGTTTGTAGATAGTTGAAAACCCGTATTCCGCGATTGCACTTGCTGTCTGTTCAATTAACGAAAAAGTCGTTTGCGGTATTGAGTGGCTATCGGGAAGGGATAAAAGAGAGATTGCTTTATCAGAGGAAACATGTTGAAGGTTCAAATAGGCAAACCAGAATATGATAGGCGCGGCAATGCCGGCCATTATTGCAGAAACAGTGATTATCGAGAAACGTTTAGTTCTTTTCATTACAAGGCTCCTTATGCACAATTTTACGATGTTAATTAACTACCTGTCGGAACTTCTCCCACTCTGGCCATTTAGAAAGGTGGCTTGAAGAGAAATGTGAATCCCGTTGTCACCCGATAGTCAGGCGCCGCTTTATTCATCCCGATCTCCACACCGGCATCCCAGATGATGTTTTTGCTGAGGAGATAATACGTGCCTATGAGACTCGAAAAGGGACGATCCTCTCTCCGGCCATTCAGTTTATTTGAACCGCCCACTTCTCCCACCAGAGCCCACTTTTCCGACATGGCAAAAACTGCCCCGAGGGAGTAGGTCAAATCGTTATCCACGTGATGTTCTCCAATAAACGTATAGCCGAGATTCAGGCTGACGGCCAATCGCTTGCTGAGGTTCTTCGTGGCGATTCCTTTTATGTTGAAGTCCATCTTCCCTGAACCTAACTCCTTTGACTCACTCGCCGTGGGTGTTTTCAGTGTTCCCTTGACCCCGAAGGAGGGTACCCAAGGTGTCTCATCAGTCAGCCGATATTTCAACTTCAGCTCTGTATCGGCAAAACCATTTTTATTTTCACCCTCATTAGGGCGAAAGAATAGATATCCACCCGTTGCTGCAACCTCCATCCTTTCCAGTAATCCGTAAGTCAATGTCAGGACAGGTTTATAAACCATGTCATGATTGTCAAGCCGGATGGCATCAAAACCGGTTTCCAAAACGAAATTGCCCTTCTCCGTAATCCCAACATCATCGGTTGAGAGAGGACGGGCTGAGAGAGAAGTTGAAAAAAGGATCGTTACCAAGCTGACAAGGAAAGACAGTCCGATTTTAACTCTTTCTCTCCTGATCCACTGAAATGGATAATGTTCTTTTTTCATAAGTTCCCCCCTGACAGAAAGTGAATTTGGGATCGATGAAATCCTGTTAAAATTTAACATGGGGGAGTTAACAGGAAGATGAAGGTAAGATTAAGAAAACATAATCTTTAAAGTTGGGATTTGATACGAGGGAGGACAACCGTAAATGTGCTACCAGCACCAGGGGAGCTGCTGACTTTGATCTCGCCCCCGTGCCTCCGGACAATCGCCCGGACAAGACTGAGGCCCAGGCCCGCTCCGGGCTGGGAACGGCTTCCGTCAGCACGGAAGAAACGGTCGAAGATGTGAGGGATTTCGTTTGATGAGATCCCTATACCGGTATCACTGACAGAGATAGCCACCTCTTTCGGACCCTCCTTAACAGCGACAGTGATACTTCCTCCATCGGGTGTATATTTGATCGCATTATCCAGGAGGTTGGCAAAGACGCGCTGAAGCTTAGCCTTATCAGCCTGTAGGGGACATTGGGGAGGAGTATTTACCTCAACTTGAAGACCCTTTTCTTTGGCAAGAGGCTGAAAGAGGTCACAGGCTTCTTTCACGAGTACAGAGAGATCTATTTCGTCTACGCTCAAAGGGCTTACCCCAGCCTCAGCCTCCGAGATATCGAGCATTGTATTGATCATCGTCCAGAGACGATCACACTCCTCCGCAATGCTTTCAGCCATTTCCTGATACTCATTGAGAGATTTCTCCCTGGTCAAGGTAAACTCCGTAAATCCCTGATCCTGGTGATAGGCGTTTTAAGGTCATGAGCGATGTTGTCGGTGACCTCCCTCATTTCGGTCATCAGAGACTGAATGCGGTCCAGCATACGGTTAAAGATCCCTGCGAGTCGATCGATTTCATCACCCCGGCCTGACAGGGGAACCCGCTTCTCCATCGCTCCATCAGTGATCGCCATGGCCGTCTTGGTTACTTCCTCTACACCAGAGAGGGCTCGTCTTGCCATAAACCATCCCCCGAGGGTTGCGAGGACAAGAACGATGGCCATGCCGGTTCTGAAGACCTCTCTGAATTCCTTGAAGAGACGCTCATCCTCCTTTAATGACTGACCAATCTGCACCACAATCCCTGGTCCTGCAATTCCATAGAGAACGCGAACTTTGTGTTTCGATCCCGGTAGCCTCAGGGTCTCAAGAACGGGTTCCTCCTGAGTCAAGTGCTTTAGGGCAATTCTGCTTACACCCGTGTTCCTCCATGGACCAATATCCGAAGATATAATTTCCTCCCCATCCATTGTGAGGCACCGAAAAAACACTTTATCAGGTCCAATGGCATTGGCCTCATGAATCATTTCCTCTTTAAGGGAACCTATTCCCTTGGAGGCAATCAATAGAGAGAATTCTTTGGCCTTCTCCTTAAGACTGTTATCTGTGCGGTTATGAATACTCGATGTCATTATCTCATAAAAGATAAGGAAGGCAATGAAGGATGAGATTGTGAACATCGCTGTATAGAAAAGCGTCAGGCGAAATGCCAGGGAGCGCCTGAACCTATTCATCCTCTCGAAGAACATAGCCAAAACCCTTTACCGTGTGGATGAGTTTCTTGTCGAAGCCTTTTTCAATTTTTTCACGCAGACTGCATACCCGTGCCTCCACCACGTTCGTCCCCGGGTCGAAATTATAATTCCACACGTGCTCCATGATCATTGTCTTCGAGACGACCCGGCCTGCATTTCGCATTAAGTACTCAAGAAGAGCATAATCGAGGGGCAATAGATCAATCCGCTTTCCCGAGCGGGTGACCTCCCGCCGCAGGAGGTCTATCGAAAGATCGCTGATGGCTATATGAGTAGGTTCAGTAGCTCCGGTTGCACGACGGATCAGGGCCTGGACCCGGGCCAGGAGTTCAGAGAAGGCAAATGGCTTGACCAGGTAGTCGTCGCCGCCAGTCTGGAGCCCTTTGACCCGATCGTCCACCGTGCGCTTGGCACTCAGTATGAGCACAGGGGTATTCACCTTATTTCGGCGTATCTCCTCGATGAGACTCAGGCCATCCAGTTTGGGAAGCATGATATCAACGATGGCCACATCGTAAGGCTCATGGAGCGCGAGATGAAGACCGTCCTCACCATTGGCCGCATGGTCCACAGCAAACCCTTCCTGTTTCAGCCCTTTGACAAGGAAGGAAGCAATCTTTTTGTCATCCTCTACAATTAGGGCTCTCAAAGTTTATCTCCTCTTTGACCCCGGTAAGAACTCCCATGAAATGTTGAGACCTATTCTGTATAACGTATTTGTATCACTTTTTCAGGTCATTTCATAGCTCTTGGTCTTGGAAAGGACTCTAAGAGAAAAATCAACCCACTCTTGACAAAAAGTAAAATGTCTTATATATGTTTCTTACATATAGAGGCAAAAAGCATGTGCCATTCTAACCAGCAAGAGTGCGGGCGGGTAAATTCTGACCAAAATGCCTGTGGGTGTTCGGAACGGCGAGTTCCCAGACTCCTTCAGCCCTTCATTCTTCTTGTCTTGAAAGGGAAGGATTCGTATGGGTATGAACTGATCGAAAAGATCAGCGAATTTCAATTTCACAACAGTCCACCGGATGTCGGGGCCATTTATCGCAACCTTCGAAGTATGGAAAAGGAGGGATGGGTAAAGTCGAAATGGGATACGAAAGGATCTGGTCCGGCAAAAAGGACCTACCGAATTACCCCGCAGGGAGAAGAGATTCTTCATGGGTGGGCAATCACCATTCGAAAACGGAAGGAGGCTCTCGGCCAATTTTTGAAGCTCTACCAAAACCATTATGAAAAAGAATCAAAGGC
>Ga0315279_10006109_pt1 | contig 15319 bp, 14 predicted proteins | sample YL17G06_20_MG_FD_203694 | JGI IMG/M metagenome (GOLD analysis project Ga0315279, IMG submission 203694) | Sediment microbial communities from Yellowstone Lake, YNP, Wyoming, USA - YL17G06_20 | ecosystem: Environmental > Aquatic > Freshwater > Lake > Sediment | place: USA: Wyoming | collected... | reverse complement strand
CGGTCGAGATCTTCCAGAGCGTCGGCTTCATCGCGCCATCAACGGCATTGGCTATCTTATCGAGTTTCCACGTAAGCGCTCCGATATAAAAGTTGTAGGTGTTCTGGAGGAGCTCCCATTGGAGCTTCAGCCAGTAAGTGACATCGGTCTGCTTCTGCGGGCCTTTGAGCAACGAAATGATGCTCGTGATCGCGGTGATGATCGATCCGACGGATCCGGCCGCGCTTAGAAATCCCGATGCGGCCTGGCCAGCAGCGCTGGCGATCGACGAAACGGGCGTGGCCACGTTTTTCGCGATTGACGCTCCGACATCGAAGAGCCCGGATATCATCTTCTGGATGAAGCGCGTGAGCCAGATTGTCGCCATCTCCTGGACGGCCGTGGCGAAAATCCCCTTGACCTTGAACCAGAGACTTTTCTGCCGTTCCTCCTCTTTCTTGGCCTGCGCCTCGCGCGCTGCGTCCTCGATCGCGCGGATCGCGTCGAGATCCGTCTGATGCTTAACTTGGAGATCAAGAAGCTTCTGCAGGCCGGCGGCGCGGATCTCCTCGAGCTTCTTCTCGTGCGCGATCTCCCTCTTGAGTTTCTGGTCCTCGCGCCGGCGCTCGCGCGCGACGCCCTGGTCCTCCCGACGCTGCTCCCTGGCGATCTTCGCGTCCTCGTATTTCGTCTCGAGCGCCAGGAGCGCGTCCTCCTTTTGCTTCTCCGTCATCTTGCTGTTCTGGATGGCCCGCTTCTGGTTTTCGTACTGGCGCTCGTACTTCAGGTCCTGGGCCGCGTATTCCCGGTCCCTGGCCCGGTCCTGGTCCTCCTGGGCGCGGGTGAGGAGAAGCTCCTGCGCGTCGTAAGCCTTCGTGGCCGACCGGATCCGCGCGTCGTTCGAGGCCTCGATGAGCGAGCGCTCCCTGTCGTAGGCGGCCTCGGCCGTTGCGACCATCTGGTCGTAGTAGGAGGTGTCGAAGGTCACGGTCTTCGGCTTCGCGCCCATGAGCCCCTCGAGGTTGAATAACTTGACGACCTCGGAGGCGATATTTCGCATAGAATCGGCGATGACCGTTGAGACCTCCTGCCAATAAGATTGCGTCTGCTCGGCGGCCGTCTTTGAAGCCGCCGGGATTTCCGGCATTTTGCCGATGATGATCCCGTAGGCCGCAAGTATGTCGGCGGCCATGTTCCACATCTCGGTCCTGACCGTCGCCGCCGAAACGCCCATGGATTCGCCAATCGCCTGGAAGACGAGGTCGACTCCCCTGGCCGCCTCTTCGGTTTCGTTGAACGCTCCGGGCGCCGCTGCCATGACGAGACTCATGTCCCTGGCGGCCGGCGTGAAGGTCTCCGAGATCGCGTCGGCCGTCCCTCTCAAGGATTTCTCGCAGGCGTCCATGCCCGTCCGGTACTGCGCCTCGGTAATAACTCCGGATTTATATGCTTCCGTTAATTTTTGTTGATCCGTGATAATGGCATGGATTCCGGCTCTCAGGGGGTCATATTTGTCGATAATTTCCTGAGCCGCCTGAGCGAGTTTCTTTTTTGCCTCGATCGCCTTTTTCTCTTCCTCGGTCAGAACGTGGTGCTTTTTCCCGGTCTCGTCGATCTCTTTCTTGAGCGGTATAAACATCTCGATGAGGTCGCCCAGGCCTCCCCCGAAGATCTTCAGCATAGGCGCGGCCTTGCCGTAGACTTGGCCGAGAATTCCAACGGTGGTTGCCAAGCCCTCGTTGACTTTCTTCGCGTGTTCGGCCTTCGTGGCCTCGAGCTCGAGAAGGACGGCCCACTCCTCGATCCCGACGAGGAAGTGCCGCAAGATCGGCGTGTATTTGATGATCCCCTCGAGCCATTGCTTGAACTTCCCGGAGGCCACGAAGTCGGAGAGCGCCTTGTTGATCTTGACGATCGAATCCTTAAGGCCTTCGGTCTCGAGCAGCGCACCGCCGGCCTGCTCCTTGAGTTCGCGCCAGTTGTTCCCGAGTTGCTTCAACGCGCCGCCGAAGGTGTTGGTCTCCGCGGTCGACCGGGAATAGAGCGTAATCAATTTGTCGAGCAGCGCGGCCTGCTTCTCATCACCCTTCAGATTCTCATCGACCTTGATCCCGACTCGGCCGAGCGCCATGTAGTTCCCTTCCATGGCCTTCGTGACCATCATCGTCGCGGAGTGGAGGTCGATTCCGAGCGTGGAGGCAAGGCCCATCGCTCCCTTCGTCGCCTTGTCGACGCCGTTCTGGTTTAGGTTAGTGAGCTGAAGGAGCAGGGTCTGCGTCGCCTGGACCTCCTCGTGGGTGTATGTCGTGTACTTCATCTGGGCCATAGCGAAGTCGAGGTAATGCTTGAGGTTCCCCTCGATCGTCCGGCCCGTGATCTCAAGCGTGGCGCGGAGGTTGTTCTCGGCCTTCTCCTCTTCGATCGCGCCCTTGATCGCGTCCTCGACGACGCCCTTGATTCCACCGATCCCCTTCGTGAGCATCTGCGCCGCGAGGACGCCTGCGGTGAATCTCGTGAAGAGTCCGGCGAAGGGTCCGCTCGCCCCACCGGCCTTGGCCGTCGTGCCGGCCGCGGCGTTGATCGTCGCGTCGACGTCCTTAATGGACTTGATCGCGCCGCTCGCGTCGCATTCGACAATATATCTAACGTCAGGCATGTTTCATTCTCGTCCCGTTTTCTCCGATTCCGCCCTTTCCTCGGCGACGTCCCTGAAGGCCAGGTAGATCGCGTTGAGACCGGCGAGCACTATCTTCCGGAAGATTCTCGTCGGGCTCGCTCTCCGGAACTCCTCGGCGATGATCCCGGTCTCGAGGGTGAAGCGGTTTACGTTCTCGAAGTACCAGTTCCATATCCCTGTCTCGAATGCGCTGAAACCGTCCTCGATCCCGGCGAGCTGACAGTTCACACAATCCTCCGTCGGTTCGCCTATCTCGTGCTCATGGTCCTCCGGCTTCAGGATGGCCTTCCAGCGGTCCGCGTAGAGAGCGAGATAGGCGTTTAATTTTTTAGGAAATTCTCGGGCCTTCCCGCGAAGTCCGCGAGGACCATGACGAGTACGCGGTCAATGGCCTTCGTCGTTGGCAATTCCTCGTCGTTCCCGGAGCCTTCGATCTCGGGCCCTTGCTTCGGCTGCTTCACCTGGAAGCCGAAGAGGAGGGGCAAGTGCTTCTCCTTGTTCTCCTGCGTGCAGGGGATCGGGACATCGCCATCCGTGAGGTCCCATGCGTGGATCGCGTCCATGACAGCCCTGCGGATGATGTCGGAGATTCTCGGTCTCTTCGCAGGGGCCGCCAGTGCTTCTGGAGCAGCCGTCTCGTTCCGGCCCGGAATCCTGCCCTTCGGCTTCGCGGGCAGCGTCGGAAGGTTGAAGTCGTAGATGTAGTTGGGGATCTCGTCGATCGGGATGAATCCCATCTTAAACGTGAGCGTCAACGGGTCGCCCTCCTTCTCGATCTCACAGATGATCTCGGCCTCGGGCTTGAGTCTTCTTATGTCCATGCTTTCTCCTTATGCCAGGTAGTCCGTGCTCGTGAGGTTCATGACGCTGATATAGACCGGGAGCGTCAGGCCGTCCATGCCAGTCGGCCCCGAGTCCGCCATGGCAGCGCGCAACACGATCTTCGACGGGATGATCTTGCCCTCCGGATACTCGACGTCCTCAATGATCAGCCGCGGGAATTGGAACTTGATGTAATAATGGTAGGCGCCTTCGATGACAGGGCCCGTGATAACGAGCTCGGCCTTCTTCTCCGCGGGCGCTATCCAGTCGGCGAAATACGCGGCGTTGACCGTGTCCATTCGTGCGAACTCGAGCGTTATCTTGATGCCCGGCTTTTCATTCTCGACCGGCTGCACAATCGACGTGCTGCCGGCGACGTGCTCCCCATCCATCTTGCGCTCGACCTCGACCGTGAAAGCCTTAGGCCTCACGATGTCTGTGTCGCCGTCGAAGTCTGCGCCGTCCTGTGCATTCATCTGGAACCGCGCCTGCGGGAATATCGCGCGGTAGTGCGTCCCGCCCGGGACCGTGACCGATGTGAAGCCGACGACGATCGCCGAGTCGTCGATGACCTTGTTGCCTCTGAGATTGAAGCTTGCCTTAATCAGGCCCCCGCTCAGCGAGAAGGTGCCCTTCAGGACCTTGAAGGACGGGACGACGTGGATCTTCGCGCCCTTCTCCGTCGCGTAGGTTCCGAAGATCCCGTACGCGGAGTTGGCGAGAGAGAGCGAGTGCAGATAGTTGAGGCCTCCGCCGACTCCGGCGACGTCCGAGGTGTAGGTCGCGGCGCCGGTCTTGTCCGCGGCGTCCGAAAAGCCGATGAGCGTCGAGCAGTCCGTCGCCTTGTGCGTCCCCGTGTTCCACTTGAGCTCGAAGTTCCCCGTCGCGGCGATCGTGAATTTCCTGGTCGTCGCCGAATAGGTCACGGTATAGGTCAAGGCCCCGCCCGCGTCGAGCTGCGTCTTGATCTCCGCGGCCAGGGCCGCGCCCGTGTACGTGGCGTTCGTGAGGGTCGCGGTGATCTCCGCCCCGCCCTCGCCGAAGTCGAGCTTGTTGTTCGCGGCGCTCACGATGAAATACATCCCCGGCAGTCCGGCCGTCCCCATGAGCATGGCCAGGAGCAAATTCTCCCGACCGCCGTAGCGATAGTCGAAGTCGAGAGCGAAGTCCGCCGGCGCGATCAGCCCGAAGTCGAGGTTCTCCTCGAAGGCGCCGTAGGACTCGTCCTCCATCATGTCCGCCGAGAGCTTCGGCGCGCCCGCGTTGAGCGGCAGGATTCCCATGCCGGCGGCGTCAATGTCGATCTCCGTCCCCCAGTCTACGCCCTTCTTGACCGCGGCCTTGTTCAGCCGCTTCTCAATGTCTCCCATGTTGCCCTCCCTTTATACGATGAGGCTCGCGATGCGCGTGTTCGTCAGGAAGATCCCGATCGGCAGGACGCCCGTGAGTCCGGTCTGCGCGACGTCCGCGACCGCCCCGCGCAACACGATCTTCGCCGGGATGATCTTGCTCTCGGCGTACTCCACGTCCTCAATGATCAGCCGCGGGAATTGCATATTGAGCGTGTAGTAGAAGGCCCCAGAGATCTGCGGGCCCGTGATGACGATATCCGCCTTCTTGTTCGTCGACGCGATCCAGTCCGCAAAGTACAGCTTATTGACGTCATCCATGCGCGAGAATTCCATGGTCAGCTTCACGGTTGGCTTGTCCGTCTCGCGCGGCTCGATTATGATCGTGTCGGTCGCATGGTCGCTGTCCATCTTCCTCTCGAGCTCGAGCGAGAACGACTTCGGCTTGATGACGTGGCCGGCGCCGAGGGTCGTGCCCCCGCCGGCCCAGGTGTGGTCGTTCATCCGGAAGACGGCCTGGTTGTAGCGGGCCCGGTAGTGCGAGTTCGCCGGCACCGTCACCGCGGCCATCGACGTGAGGATCGCCGAGGTGTCGATCAGCCGGTCGCCGCGGAGATTGAACGCGGCCTTGATCAGCCCTCCGGATCCGGAGAGCGTCATCTTCAGGACCTTCGCGCTCGGCACGATATGGATCTTCGTCCCCTTCTCCACGGCGTACGTGGCGAAGAGCGCAGCGACCGAGTTCTTGAGCGTGATCGTGTGCAGGATGGCCGCCGTGCCGCCCTGCACCGCGGGGTCCGTGTCGACGCCCATGAGAAGCCCGAGCAGGACGTTCTCGAGCCCGTCCCACCGGTAGTCGAAGTCCAGAGTGAAGTCCGAGACGCCGTAGTTGCCGACGTCCAAGTTCACGTCGAAGGCCGAGTCGCTCTCGTCCTCGAGCATCTCGACGTTGAGCTTCGGACTGCCGGCGTTCAGCGGGAGGATCCCGCAGTTCGCGGCGCCCGCGTTTACTTCCGTGCCCCAGTCCGCCCCGACCTTCAGGGCCGCCTTGTTGAGTCTTTTTTCGATATCGCCCATGTCATCCTCCTATCTTTTTCCGTCTCTTGTATTTAGACGATCCGGTCGAGTCCGCCTCTCTGCCCGCGGCCGCCGGGATCTCTTCGATTGGTTCCGGGAACGGTTCCGGCTCGAGCACCCGCTGAGCGAAGCCTTCGGAAATCCAGGCCCGCGCGGTCTCGTCCGAGATTCCGAGCTCGGCACTGTCCAGGACGTCGCCGACCTTGAGCAGCCTCATCACCGGCTGCAGGTGCTGGTCGCTTTTCTGCCATCTGAACTTCATGTCACACCCCCATGGGGCCGGCGATCCAGACCGTGATCTTCTGGCTGAACGCGCCGAATCCCCAGAAGCTGAACTCCCCGTCGTCCGTCCAGGGCGACTTCTCGATCCGGCATTGAACGCACAGGGCGCCGAGGCTGCCGGGGGCCCCGCTCCTGGAGTCCGCGTCGATCGCCTTCCGGACATCTGCGAGGCAACGCTCGAGCGGCGTCACCGTGTCGAGCGAGTCCTTGACGACGCCTTTGACGGTCACCGTGAAGGCTTGCGTGTATTCCGAGTCGTCCCCCGCCGCGCCGCTGCACTCGATATCGCCTTCCGCCTCGCCGCTGAAGACCATGTAGGTTGGGAAGTGGACGATCTCCTCGAGGACCATCATCCGCTTGATGACCGCGCCGGCGTCCGGCGTGTACCAGTAGTCGGGCCCCGCGACGATCGCCTGGAGGACCGCACAGATCCGCTCGACGACCTGGAGCCGGAGCGGAGTCGCCGGCGTCGTCATTCTGTTCTCCCGGCCCTGGCCAGCGGCCCGCCCGAGCTCGAGGCGAGCATCTCGGCGAGCCTGAGGACCGCGGTCTTCGACATCATGTCCGCGAGGATGGGCTCGCGTCTTTCGACGATCTCGGTGAACCATCTCGATGCCGGGATCGTGACGTCGAGCGTCCCTTTCTTCGTGAGAGCGAGCCACTTGAACCGCTCTTCTTTCCACTTGCCATACATGAACCAGGCCCAGGCCCTCATCCGGGCCGATACCGTCGGGTGCGTCACGCCGCCGACGTCCTGGATTTTCGCGTATGGGACCGTCTGCTTCCCGCCGACGCCGGTCCCGAGCGTGATGATCCACTTCCCGTCTCCACCGACGATCATCTGCCCGGTATTCCTGCCCATCATGCCGGTCTTCTTCCCATGATGAACTCGGAGCGCAATCTGCCGGTCCGCAGCCGACTCCCGGAGCAATTTCAGCGTATCGCCGCTCCAGATCGTCGCCTGGAGCTTGTGCGCCCTCGGCAGGGATTTCAGAACCTGGGTTTTCTTGATGGCCCCGGAGAAGTCTGCCCTGAGAGTCATAGCGTTGATCACGCGGTAAACCTCCTGTATTTCCAGAGGACGGCCATCTGCGCCTTGTTGAGCTCGCCCTCCGCGTTGATCGAGGTCACGGATCCGTCGCTCATGGTTCGGGCGCCCTCGCCCCATCCCTTCTCGTTCATGGTCTTCCACTTCCGGGCGATGACCTCGTAGGCGACGAGGACGATGTCGCCCGGGATCGCGTCGAAGCCGGCCTCGTATTTCACGGTGTAATTTCCGAACCCGGAGGCCCAGGTCGACGCGTTCATCAAGAGACTGAAGGCCATTGGCCGCGGCGTGATGACGAAGTCCTCGTCGTCGCCCTCCACGAGCTCGGTCCTCAATTTCTCGACGACGGAGAAGACGGCCTTGATCGGCCAGTTCGGAAGATGGAGCAGGGACCCGCCATGGCCGCTCGCGCGCGCCTCCTCGCCGACCCGGAGTCCCGTGTAGCTCTTCGCGCCGGCCGAGTTCGCAGAGTCCTCGAAGCCGACGAGCTCCGAGATGTCCGTGGCCTTCAACGTGCCAGTGTTCCACCGGATCGTGAAGTTCGCGCCGGCCGCGATTGTGAATTTCCCGGTCACCGATGAGTACGTGCAGGTATAGGTTAGGGCCTTCCCCGGGGCCGTATTCAACGCCGCGGCGATCGCCGTGGCCAGGGTCGCTCCCGTGTAAGTCCCGGCCGTCACGGTCCCGGTGAGCTCGGCGCCTCCCTCGTCGAAGTTGATCTTCTGGTTCGTCGTGTCGACGACGAAAGACAGCCCGGCCTTGGCCGTGTAGAACGCGAGATCGAGCCGGCTGCCGATTTCCCGTTCGATGATCTCGGAGACCGCGGTGATGATTTTCGCGAGAATCGTGTCCCACTTGGTTTGGGTCTCGTCCGGGAAGAGATAGGCCTTGACGTCCGTCAGTTCGACCAGGTCCATGCTCGGCTCCTGTTATTTCTTCTTGCCCTTCACTTTCGTCTCGGGCGCGCCATCGATCGACTTGTCCTCTTCGGCAGCGTGGACGTCGAGCCAGCTCTTAGCCATGTGCTCCGGGATGTCTTCCGGGACCCGATAAGCGCGGCCTTGCTCGTAGAGGGCGTGGCCCGTCGCCAGGCTTCTCAGCATCCGAATTCTTTTTATGTCCATGACTCCTCCTGTCTATCGAAGCGGAAAGGGACCGACCGAAGCCGGCCCCCCGCCTTTATGGCTATGTACTCCGCTTTACCGTTCGCAGCGCCTCGTCAAGGCGCGATCGTCAAGAAGCAAAAGACGGACCCATAATCGTTCTTCGTGCAGGGAATGACGAATCCCGCGATCTGCGAGGCCAGGGCGACGACCGTCCCCGAGGATTTTGTCGTCCTGAGTCCGCCCTCGACCGAGAAGACCACTTGCCGGTCGTTCGGCCCGTGGTTGCCCGGCCATTCGGTCGCCCCGCCAGTGTAGTGCCCGTTTACGGGGCCCCAAGTCTGAACCCACCCGAAGCCGTTCTCGGCGTGCCACGCGTGGGCATAGCCGACGAACATCTCCGCGCCGCCGCTCGAATGCCCCGGGGTGCAGACCTTCGAATAGGCCGACGCGTAGACGTCGACCGTCGCGGCCGGGACGCAGGTGAGCGGATAGTCGAGGGTCAGCGTGATCGACGTACCGTTCCCGACCGTCGAGCCAATGATCCGCCGGAACTGGTCGTGGTTTATTGCGCTTTGCGCGATGGCCGGGTTCCTATAGATCATGCAGTATCCGCCCTTATAGTAGTCGAGCGGCCTGTCGCCGGCCGCTCCCATGTCGGCGACGACAAGGGTCTTGTCCCCGATCTTCGGCGTCCCGCCGTAGGCGACCTCCGCGCCGTCGTCAGGGATGATGTTCCCGTTGACCATCGCGTAGCTCAGCTCCCCGACGGCCGTGTGAAACTTCGCGTACCGGAACGACCGCTCGCCGATGACAAGCCGCGTGCCGATGTCGAAGTTCTGGACCAGGCTCACCTCGTTCGGGTCTTGGTATTTGCCTCCGGCGATCATGCTCCCGTCGGAGATCATGTGGCCGAAGATGAGCCCGGTCGATCCCCTGTTAGGGATGTAGTGCTCTTTCATATTGTCCTCCTGTTTTGCCTCGCCTCAGGTGTGCTCGCGCAGCACCCGGATGGCGTCGGCTCTGATGACTCCGCCCGTGACCCGGCTCCCGACGAGGATCCCGACCATGCCCGCCGTCGCGTACTTCTCGATGAGCCTCTGCAGGGTCATCCCTTGGCGGTCGAGAATTCTGTAGCCAGCCCGGAGATCTCCGAAAACCGCAATATCGCAGGCGAGGCTCGCGCCGATGGCCGGGATGTCCTCCTGGTTCTCGATCGGATATCCGGCAAATGTCGCCGGCTTGCCGGCCTGGACGGACGGCTGCCAGAGGTACTCGCCGTATACGGGGCCCGCCGAAACGACCCGGAGTTTCCGCAGGGCGAGCTCTGTCGTCGAGGGCACGAAGAAGACGCCGTTCTTCCGGTACTGCCGCGGGACCGCGTAGCAGAGATTGAGCATGTCGTCGATGGCGATGGCGTCGGCCGCGGCCGTCGTGATCCGCGCGACCGTGGTTCCGTTGAGGATCCCGTCCGGCTGCTGATAGGTGTGCCCAGTCCCAACCATGAAGCCCGTCTCTTCAATCTCCGCTTTCGCCCGGGAGAAAGAATCGACGACCGTCGCTTCGAGCGCCGTGTCCGTGTCCGCGAGTTCGTCCTTGCCGATCTTGGCCAGGCCGTTGAGGTCTTCGACGTGCTGCCATTCCTCACTCGGAACGACTTCTGTCTCAGCCGGCACTCCGCCGGTCTCAAGCTTTCCCCAGGCCATCGTGACCTCGGTCAGGCTGCGCCGGCGCCGACGGTCCCGGATCGTCGTCTGGACGAGCGCGTACTCGCGGATGACGTTGATCTTGGGCAGTGCCCGGTAGATCTCCGACTCGAGTTCCTCTGGGATGAGGATCTCGCCCGTCGCATCGGCGACGAGCGCCTTTCGCTCGAGGATGTACCTCTGCGCCTTATCGCAGAGTTCGAGCGTCCCCTTCTTGACAAAGCCCATGAAGGATCTCCGGTATTCGGTTTGCCCCTCTTTCACACCCTCGGCGATGTGGATATCGTCGGAGATGAGGCCGGGTCTCCGGATCTGCGTCTCCAGCGCGTCAATCCGGGGCGTGATTTTGGCCTCGAATGTTGCAAATTCCGCCTTCGTCATACGTCCGGCTTCGGCCGACTCGTACTTCGTGCGGAACTCGGTGACAAGCCTGTTCAGTTCACCGATTTGCTGTTCCATGTCCATGATGTCTCCTCCGTTAATTGAAGATTCCGACGAGCCTCTTCAGCTCGCCTATCGTCTCCGCCATCAAGTGGAGGGTCTCCGGCTTGACGCTTGGAGTGGATTTCTCCGGCTCCTTCGCGGGTTCGAAATCCGTGTATTTGACCTCGTTATCCTTGAGCCAGGCCTTCGCCTCAGCCTCTGTCCAGTCCTTCGTCGGGAAGCGCAGCGCCTGGGCCGCCCAATCGTCGTCCTCCCCGTCCTTGAGATGGCCCCAGATGACATCGATCGTCGCCGGGACCTTGATCGAGTTGTAGAGCTTGCCGTCGGCCTTCCGGCGGAACTTATCGAACTTGGCTGGATCGACGAGCCGAGCGCTGTGCTCATTAGGGTACGGCTTGACCTCCTCGGGCGAGATCTCCGGGCCGTATGCGAACGTCAGAAGTTTGTCCATCGTTAGATCCGGGCCGTAGAGGTCCTCGACAATCTTCATCACGCTGCCCATGGCCTTGACCTCCTCGACCTCGGCCTTCGGGCAGGCCTGAAAGACGCAGGGCGAGATCTCCCAGAGGTTGATCTCCTTGAGCGTCCGAGCCTTGCTGTCGTCGTCGACGCCTTCCTTGACCGTGACGAAGCCGATCGACAGGCCGTTCACGGCGCGCTGCGCCATGAGACTCCGGACTTCGCGGCCGCGTTGTACATCGCAGTTCAAATGCCCGGCGACCCGGAGGCCCTTCTCGTTCTCCTCCCCGGTAATGACGCCGATCGGCTCCCGGACGTCGTGGGTCCAGAGCATCGGCCATTCTTTTTTCTCCCGGATCGTCTTCTTGAACGCGCCCGGAAGGACCATGTCGCCGTAGCTATCGACGACGCCGAAGATCGAGGCGTAGCCGGTGAAGTCGCCTTTCTCCTCATTCATCGAGTCCATGACGAATTTGAACTCTTTCGTCTCGGGTTTAATTTTTCTTGCCATCGTCTTCCCCCTTTTATGGAGTCGCCACGATCGGGTACTGGAAACAGTTGCAGTTGCAGCAGTTCTCCGGGCCGCCCTTCGGGTCGCCCGGGAACATCATGAGCTTCCCCCCGATCTCGTAGTCCTCGTCAAGAGCGCGGACTTGGCCGTCCGCTTCCTTGTGCGCGTCCCTGGACAGCGGAAGGAAGGAGCAGCCCCATCCCTTCTCCTCGATGAACTCGGTCTCCTTGTAGCCCTCAAGCTCGCCGTAGTTGTCGACCTTCGCGGACTCGGTCTGGCTCCAGAGTTGGCCCCTCCACCGCGGGAAGTCGCTGACCATGTTATAGATGTCCTGGCCGAATTTGCTCACGGTCAAGTTCGCCTCGTTCGCCGCGAGGAGCTTCTCGAGGATCGCCTCGACCGTCGTCTGGTTCACCTTCGTCCCGGAGTTCAGGACCATGTCGCGGAGTTTCGCCTTCTGCTCGTCGGTCATGTGGAAAGTCCAGGACGTCGGCTTCTTGGGGTCGTCCTTCTGCCCATCCGACCCGAAGAGGATTGAGGTCGTCTCGGCCTCGTCCAGGATCTCACCCTTTGACGCCCGCATCCCGGCCTCGCCGGCCCGGATGAAGTGGTCGACGTACCACGGCCAGAACTTTTTCTCGTAGACCTTCATCTCCGCGGCGACGTCGAGCAGGGTCGTCGCGCTGAGCTCGCTCAGGCTCGAGGCCGCGAGGATTTTCGTCCGAATCTCCGCGGCCTGGCGCCTAAGGTATGCCTCGGCGATCTTGTCGTAGCTCTTCTCGCGCGCCTTGACCCGGGCCTCGAAGGCGAGCCAGAGCTGCTTTCTCCTTGCGACGTCGCCCCAGAATCCATTCGCCTTGTGCGTCTTCCCGCGGAGCCTGCGCTTGCCGGCGTCACCGCCCCCGTCGCCCGCGTCACCGTCGCCCGCCGCGCTCTCAATTCCATCCGTTTCGACGAGGCCGATCGGAAGGTGGTACATCTCACCGATGGACTCCTTTACTGGTGCGTATCCGATGGCCACGCGCTTCTCGTTGAACTTTAGCATCCAGGCCCCGCCCATCCGGGTCCAAGCCTTATCACGCTTCTCCTGAAGGGCGTCGACGTTGTCGATGTCCACCGCGAGCCGCAGTCTTTCCGTCGATCCTGCCGCCGAGAATTTCGGTGCAAGCCAGGTGGTGAACTCATCCAGCATCCAGACCATAAGCGGAATGGCTGCTTCTAGGTAAAGCGCAAGCCGCGCCTCTTGGAAATTCGAATAGGTCTTGTTCTCGCTGTCGCCGATGATTTCCGGGGCGATGTTGAAGACCCGGCAGATCTTCCGTGTAGTCAGCTTGTCGAGGTTCGTCCAGTCGCCTTCTTTGGCGTTGATGGACATCTGCTTGAAGTCTTTGACGTTGTCGAGGATGAGGAAGTTCCCGCCCGTGCCCTGCTGCGTCTCCCGGATGTCTTTCTTGAAGAGTTCTCGGGAGTCGCCAATGAGCGGCTTGTCAAAGATGAACCCGCCGGAAGGCCTCATGTCGTTCGTCAGGAGTTTCGCATTCCATTTCATCCCGAGATTCGAGATATCGATCCCCCGGGCCGCAACCTCGATCGGCGCCAGACCGTACCAGTCGTCGGTCGGATGGAAGGTCCTCATGTGCAGGACGTCATCCGCATCGAAGTCGGCCTTGCTGCCGGCGGCCCGGTACCGATAGCCTTTGATCGGCTGTACAGCGTCACCCTTGATAATGCTCGTTCGGTGTGGCTTGAGGATGTAAAGCTCGCGCGGTGGGCCTGTCGTCGGGCCGGCGGCCTCCGCGTAGGAGTTCCCGGCGATGAGGAGGAAACGCGCGAAGCTGCCCATGAACTTGGTCTGGCCCTCGCGCGGGTTAGGCCGACGCATGAGAGTTAAGAGCGGATGATCCTTGACCTCGACGGTCTTGTCGCCTTCGCCGCGGAAGAGGATAATCGGCAGGGACTCGATGGCCTTGGCTATCGCCTCGATGCAGGCGTAGGCGTCCTGACAAGCCATGTATCCCTCTCGCGCATACGCCTCGAGGTCCTTCGTCATCCAGATCGTCTCCTGGCCCATGTAGAGAAGGAGCGAGACGGCCATGGATTGGCTCTGCTTGATTTCCCGGGGCCTGATCCTCAAGGCTTCTAGGAGTCCCATGTCACACCCTTTCGATCCGCGGCTGCGCCGTGCCGGCCGGATTGTAGAACGCAAGAAGGAACGAGTCGGCGACGTCCGGCGACCGCCCGGGCTGATCGGGCGAGCGCGTATTCCGTTCCTTGTACTCCTTCTTGCTCTCGACGACCCGCCGGCCCTTCTTGTCGAGACCCTTCGAGCGCCGGTTCACGAGTTCGGCGAGCAACCTGTCATCCTGCGGACAGGCGATCTCCTGGACAATCTTTCCGACCTCGAACCACATCTCCGAGACCGCGTTCGGGTACTTGTCAGGGTCGCTGGCCTTCTCGCCGAAATTGACGGGGACCATCGCATACTTCCGCGACTGCATGATATCCGTAAGCCCGCCGCCAACACCGGTGTCATCGATCTTAATTCGCATCTTCTTGTTGTGCTCGAAGAAGTTCTCGGCCTCGTCCGCGATGAAGACGAGTTTCTCCTTCTCTGGGAGCTGGCTCGACGGGATGATCTTCCTTTTGACGACCTTCAACCCCTTCCGGTAGGTGAACGTCGTGTCGTCATCTCCTCCCCGGGCTACGTCGATCCCGCCCTCCTCCGCGCCCTCGGCGTTGAAGTCTGGTTTGTCCCAGTTTCTGAACATCGCCATCGCCTGGCTGAGCTTGATGATCGAGTCCGCGCCCGCGTCGACGATCATCCCGAGGACTTTCGTCAAGTAGAGGACCGACTCCTCGCCCCAATCCTTTCGGCATTGATCGATGTACTTCGGCGTGGCGATCTGGATGTTGAGCTCCGCGGGATCCTTCCACGTCCGCTTGAACCTGTCGGGCCGCACCGGGTCCGGGAGCTCGATCCCTCGGAGCTTCTCGCCCGTGACATATGGCGAGTCGAAGGCGGAAATCCGAATCCTGTTCCACTCGCTCGTGTCGCCCTGGAAGATCTTCCAGTACTCGTCCCCGACCTGGACCCCGTCCGTCGTCGAGATGACGAGCCAGCGGCAGAAACCTCCGGTCATGCTCCCGCGGACGGAGTTCCAGAGCCAGGTCGGGATCCCCTTGCCTTCGTCGAAGATGAAGAGGATCGCCGGCGCGTGCCAGCCTTCGCTCCGGGCCGGCGTGTCGGTCGAGAATCCGATCGCGTAGTGATCCGCCTCGGTCGTCTTTATATTCGTCGTGAGACATTCGCCTTCGAGCTCGAACCGGCTCCTCATATAGTCCGCGTTGATCTCGGACCACAAGAGCTTCTTAATTTGCGTGTACGTCGGGGCGGTCGTAACGACCTTCGAATTGTCGAAGCAGTTCAGGAACCAGATGGCGATCTCGGCTGCGCTGAAGGTCTTCGAGACGCCGTGGCTCGACTGAACGGCCGTCTTCTCGTTGTCCCGGACTGACCAGAGAATATCGCGCTGCTTCGACCATGTCATGTGCCCCAGGGCGTGTTCGACGAAGAAGACCGGGTCCTTCCGGTACCGTTTGAGCAAGGTAGCGATGACTTCGCGCGTCTGGGCGTCAATCTCCATCATCCATCCTCTTGAGGCTCTTCTTCATCTCGGTCATCGAGAGCTTCGCCGTCATGCTAACGCTGCCCCGGACGTCGTGCCGATCCTTCCATTCCCCGGGGCGGCGGTTCTTGAGCCAGAAGATCATCGCCGTCGTATCTCCGGGCACGTCGATCTTCTTCTCCTTGAGATCTGTGAATGAATAGCCCGTCGCCTTATGATAAAGCGCCGCGACGACT
>Ga0315279_10006108_pt1 | contig 15320 bp, 15 predicted proteins | sample YL17G06_20_MG_FD_203694 | JGI IMG/M metagenome (GOLD analysis project Ga0315279, IMG submission 203694) | Sediment microbial communities from Yellowstone Lake, YNP, Wyoming, USA - YL17G06_20 | ecosystem: Environmental > Aquatic > Freshwater > Lake > Sediment | place: USA: Wyoming | collected... | reverse complement strand
ATCTTCGATCCAGCTGTAGTTCGGATGCCTTTCGTATAGAAGAGATCCTTGAGGCTGATCGGAATTCCATGCAAGGGCCCGCGGTATATACCTCTTAGAATCTCCTTCTCCGCACGCTTCGCCTGCTTGAGCGCCAGGTCGGCCGTGACGGTAATGAAGGCGTTCAGTGCGGGTTGCAGTCGCGAGATGCGTTCTAGGATGAAACGAGTGAGCTCGACCGGCGAAAGCTGCCGTCTGCGAAGGAGCGGCGCCAGACGCGCAATGGTGAAATTGGCAGTATTCGCGAGTTCCATAGACTCCTCTGAAAGGATCTCAAAAACAGGCCACGAATTGCACACATCTCACTATCTCAGCATGCGAAAACACACCCTTCTTCATGCAATTTGTGGCTGGCGCGCGGGCCGAACTTACTCGCCGCTGCTCCTAGGGTTAGCCATTGGAGCCCGCGGAGTGAGCCAAGGGCCTGCCACTGAATAACATTTGCTCTTTGGCGCGAGCGCCGGGCGGGCAGATGCGAGGGGCCGCGACGCAGGCGATGTCGGTGTGCATCGTCGAGGAGCGACAACGAAGCAGATGCCCGCCCGCCGCCGCGCCCCTTCGGGCTGCGGCCCGCAGGCCCTAAAGTCTTTCGAGATGAGGATCCTCCTCGATGATAGGCTTTGACTCGACGCGCGAAAGCATTATCGTCGCGATCAGCACGGCCAAAAACACTCCGGCTAATAGTGCCATGAATTGCAAGCGCAGCTCGGGCAGCGGACCCAGCATATCCTTTGTTTTTGCCGTGCTAAAGACGATCCAATTCAGGTGTGGATATAGTTGCAGAAAGCTCCTTTGCGTAAGGCCGAAGATCGTTCCCGGCATGCCGGTGGAAACGAAGAAACTCCTGCTTTTCTCGCGCGCATTCAGGATTTCCAGAGTAGCAGGGAAGGCGGTCTGTTGAAGAACGCTGTAGCCGGGTGCAGAGATCACGTCACCCTTTGCGTGAATGAGTGAAACGTTTGTCCCGGAGCCGGCCTGAATGGAACCCAGAAGGCTATTAATACCTTGCGTATCCAGAACCACCTTGATGACGCCAATGACCCCACCGTCAGGCTCCATGAAAGGCTGCGCCAAATCCATCAGGTACGAGTGAGCAGCAGTGTCGTAGTGGACATCTCCGATGTAAACCGCTCCCCTCTGGCCGTCTCCATAGGTTTCTTTCCACCAATCATCCAAAGCCCTATAATAGCGCGCGCTTCTGGTGGAGGTGGCGACCAGCCGGCCCAAGAAATCTGTGACGATGATTTCCCGATAGTTTTTATATGTCTCCGTATATCGTCGGAGGAATTTGGATCCGCTGTTGTCGAGAATAGCCTTTACCGTAGGCGACTCCCGGTCGAGCTTGGGCCATGCCGCATCCATTTTAGGAATGGCTTTGCGCACTTCTTCGAGATTTTTCTTGAGGTCCTGGTTCCCCTGCACCACTTCATCACGAAGGCTGGGGCTCTCGGTCAGCCCTGCAACCGTGATGATTTGATCCTGGAGGTGGGAGTTCACCATACTGAAAGCCGTCTCGGCCGTATCGCTCAAGTGCAGCCCTGCCAGCTCTAGATAGGAATCTTGGTAACTATTGAATAGCCACCAAGTCCCAACCAACATGGGAATGGCGGCGATAAGCATAAGGATGAAGAAGGTCCGAAAATCGATCCTGAGTTTGCTCTTGGTATTTTTCATATTACCCCCCTTTCGGGAGTTAGGCGGAAAAAGTCGAAGAGTCGTGCGCACCATCAGCAAAAACCAGGTTTAATGTAGCCCATTCAACCCCCTGAAGACCGCGCTAAATTTTACGCTAATAATACACCGGCAGCTATATTCATGGCTACGATATAGGGAAAAAGGAGTAGGGATTTGAGCACCCCGGATGTCAAATTTAGAAAACTTCAGGAGACCATCATCGAATGTCGGAAATGCCCTCGCCTGGTGGAGTGGCGCGAGAGGGTGTCCCGCGAAAAGGTGCGCAGATTTCGGAGCGAGGTTTACTGGGGATGCCCGTTGCCGGCATTCGGTGAATCCGACGCCTCTCTCATCATCGTCGGCCTTGCTCCGGCAGCACATGGCGGGAACAGAACGGGACGCATGTTCACAGGCGACCGCAGCGGTGACTGGCTTTTCGAAGCGTTGCACGGATTTGGCTTTGCAAACCAGCCATCGTCCACCCATAGAAACGACGGCTTGCATCTGATCGACTGCCTTATCACCGCGGCGGTCCGTTGCGCTCCGCCGCAGAACAAGCCGTTGCCCGATGAGATGGATAACTGCCGGACCTTTCTGCGCCGGGAACTGCAGCTGTTGAAGTCACAACAGGTAGTCGTTGCACTGGGCCGGACAGGCTTCAAGGCATTCCTCGAGGCCTGGCAAGAGAACGGGGGCGCGCTTCCTGTCCTGAAACCAGAGTTCCGGCACGGTGGAGAGTGGGCTCTTCCCGGAGGACCCATTCTCATTGCCTCCTATCATCCGAGCCAGCAGAATACCCAGACAGGAAAACTCACTCGCTCCATGTTTCACAGTGTTTTTCACAAAGCCCGCCGGATCCTTGGCCAGCCGCATCATTAGTGACGAATGACGAATAAAAACAACCGTTTGAGTATTCGTCATTCGCAATTCGTCATTCATTGCTCCAGGTGCATTTATCTGCCTAATCTCCATTTCATTTACCCCGGTCAGCCACAGGATCCGGGATAAGTCGTGGTGTTCGTTGATTCTTAGTTCCAATCTTGGCAGAATGAGGGCTGCGTAACCTGTCTCGTTAGATGCATAACGTTACCTTCTCGAGGAACACTTTGCCTCGAACAGAATTATCCGGAGAGGAAAACATGAGAAAAAAACTTTCATTGGCAGTTCTCTCACTCCTTCTTGCTTGTGGCTTCGCTGCTGAACCAGGGCTGGCAGGGATAGAGTCCATTCTGGGCAAGTGGCTGATAAAGGCGGAGACGCCCAACGGTCCGATCGAAGTGGAGTTCGAAATGAGGCAGGAGGGCAACCAGCTCGTTGGAACTGCCGCCATGATGCAGGGAACCATTCCTCTTTCGGCCATCAAATATGAGGAACCGAACCTCACTGTGGAGCTCAGCCTGGGCGGTAGCAGTTACAGACTGTTGGGCACCCTCAAAGACGGCAAGTTCACTGGTACCTGGGAGCAGGTGGGCGGAGACATGAAAGGTACCTGGAGTGCCGAGCGCAAGGCTGGAGGGGCGCTGGCGGCTCCCGCCGGGGCAGCGGGAATTGCAGGCACCTGGAACAGCATTTCGGTCACGCCGAACGGCGATCTGGCACTGACGCTTGAACTCAGGCAGGAAGGTGACAAGATCAACGGCACACTCAGCTCGGACATGGGTTCTGTTCCGATTCAGGCCGTATCGTACAAGGAAAACAAGCTCCAATTCGACGTGGACCTGGGAGGTACTGTCTATCGCGTTGAGGGCATCCACAAGGAAAACAAAGTCGAGGGCAAGTGGTATCCCGCAGCAGGCGGCGAAGGCGGATCTTGGAACGCCACGCGCAAGGCCGCGACACCAGCTCCACCCGGAACGCCGGCACCTGCGGTTGCCGCTTCCAGTGTCATCGAAGGAACGTGGAATACGGTGGCTGTCTCACCAGATGGCAATCTCTCCTTTCAATCGGTTTTCAAACTGGTCGGAGGCGCACTCAGCGGGCAGCTGGTGACACCGGACGGAACCATCCCGGTTCAGAAGCTCAGCTTCTCGGATAACAGGCTGTCCTTTGAGGTTGACTACATGGGAGGAACATACCGGATCGAGGGCGTTCTCGCCAATGGCAAGCTGACTGGCAGATGGTCGGCGGTGAGCGGATCGGAGACTGGCACGTGGTCCGCGGAGCGGAAGCCCTAGAAAAACAACGCCACGAATTACCCGAAGGGTCTTTGGATCCATACAGAAGAGGGCTGTTTTAAAGATTACATCGGCACATGAGGCACGTGCTCCCCTTCTCCATAAGTCCCCTGCATCCTTCGCTGTTTTTATTTCTTAAGTTTGGTGTAATTCGTGCGATTCGTGAAATTCGTAGCCGTTTTTGATTCGTTTCCCACAAACATCGCTGAGGGGTGTGGTCGGGAAGGAGAAGCAGAACTGAGACGCTTTATGCAGATTGCGATGGGCTCGGCGAGTGAGCTCGAATACGAGGTTCTGCTCGCGCAAGATCTTGGGCTCTTAGAACATGACGAGCATGACCAGCTGCACGAAGGCGCCAGTGAAACAAAACGGATGCGGACGCCTTTTGTCCGAAAGCTGATGGCTGATGGCTGACAGCTCGGCGTGGCCGGCGGTCACAATTTAAAGCCCTGTTTGGATGTGGCCGCCGGCCACGCCGTGTAATTCGTGGCCTGTATGACCTCTCATGAGAGCAGAATTGCCGCCCGCCTCGAATCCAAGATCGAGATCGTCGAGGGGCTTGCTATTTTCAGGTTCACCTTATCCGAGGACTTCCACTTCAAGCCCGGCCAGTACGCCACGCTGTGGCTGACTCATCGAGGCAAGACTCTTCCCCGTCCCTATTCCATCGCTTCATCGCCGTCCGAATTTCGGGTGCTGGAGTTCTATATCAACCTGGTCGCGGAAGGAAAACTGACACCCTCGTTGTGGGACCTCGAAGTTTTGCACGCTCTGGCGAATCGGCACCCCGAGACGGAGTTAGCCGTGACGGGTCCTCGAGGCCGCTTTGTGCTGGATTTGGACGATCCCCGTGACTTGGTGTTTGTGGCTTCCGGAACCGGATTAGCTCCCTTCATGAGCATGATTCGCAAGCTAAACGAGGACTATCAGGCCGACCATGAGGGTTTTCAGGCACGACGAATCTACGTTGTGCACGGAGTCAGTCTTTCAAGCCACCTCGGCTACCACAAGGAACTTGAACGCATCGCTGCCGAAACATCGAGAGATCCCACACGGAAACTCGCTATCATCTATCTCCCGACGATCAGCAGGCCGCACATGGAGCCGTCGTGGACCGGTCTCAAGGGAAGAGCCGAGACAGTGTTGGAACCCTGCATTGCTCCGGGCAACGGAGCGCCAAGCCTGCAAGACATCGTGAAGACCATGCTGGGAACGATTCTGCGACCCGAAACTCAAGTTGTATACGTCTGCGGTCATCCCGGCACGGTCGACGGCGTGATGCGAGTCCTGTCGGCACGAGGATTCAGGCCGGATGCAGACCTCAAACGGGAAGAGTACTATCCCTAGAGTCTGTTATTATAGGACGCAGCCGAGCGTGCCCTTTTATCGCCCCGTGATTCATTCCACCCGCCGAACCGCCATGATGGCAAGATCGTCCGTCTTCGAAGCTCCCGAAATAAAAGCCCTCAGGTCATTCAGGCAAACGCCGACCACGTCCTGCGCGGGTGCTTTATAGTTCTCGCCGAAGGTCTTTGTCAGGCGGGGAATCCCATATTCCTCATTGGATTTGTTTCGAGCCTCGGTGAGCCCATCCGTGTAAAGAAGCAGGCATTCGCCGGGTTCGAGTTGAACCTTCTGAACACCATAGGGGCTGGAGCAGAACAATCCCAGCGGCACGCCAGTAGCCTCGAGGCTGCGGATGCCCTTGGCACAAGCCAGCAAAGGAGGACAGTGACCCGCGTTGCAGATTTCAATCGCTCCTGTCGGGCTGGCCTTGCCGCAGACCAGGGTGGCAAAAGACGAGGATGTCGTGCTGTCGCAAAAAACGCGATTGGCTCGTTCCATCAGTTGATCAAAGGGAAGGCCAACACTCATCAGGCTGCGGAAGATAGCGTGGAGGTGGGACATCAGAATGGAGGCAGCGACTCCTTTGCCGGAGATGTCTCCAAGAAGGAAGAACAGATGGCCGTCGTTTGTGGTCATTAGATCGCAATAATCTCCGCTGACCGGTCCGATCGCCTCATAATGGTAATAGGTCTCCCAACCGCCGAACCGGAAGTCCCGCTTTGGAAGAAGTCCACTCTGAATCCTCCCCGCGAGATCCAAGTCCTGTTCCAGGGCGTATTGCTCCAGCGGTGTCAAGTGATCGAGGCAAGTCCTAAGCAGTGGATTTCTCAGCAGACGGTCTTCTTCGATTGGATCGTGACAGATCTCACAGAGGCCGTAGGACCCCATATTCATGCTCTCAAGAGCCAGATCCACCTCGTGCAGCAATCGAATCAGAGGGGTATTATCCGGAGAAAGCGGAACCGCAGCCTGCAATTTCTGACGTCGATCAAGCAGCTGCTCGCGCAGATAGGCCTCTCTGCCTGCTTCCATTCGTGAACTCCTTTCTACCTGATAAGCCCGGCAGGACGCAGATGCGCTCATCCGAACGCCCGGCTTTTTTGTCCGGCGACGTGAAGGGGGGTTCAAGTTTCGTCTGCTTCTTATAATCTGAAACTACCTGGATATATCACGCATATAATCTAAAAACCTGCGAGCGGTCCTGTCGAGGTTTTCAATCGATCCTCCGCCTTCCAGGACCTCGCACAATTCATACGCGACGTACCCCTGATAGCCGGATAACTTCAGCGCGTCGAAAAATGCCTTGTAGTCGATGAATCCCGTGCCCATCGGGACCGCACGCACAACGTCATCCTGGCGGATGTAGTTTGTGATGGTGGCATCGTATTTGAAGCGTGGCTGCTTCCTGTAATCCGCAACAGTAGTATAGACCATCAGAGGCGCCATCTTGCAGGCCGCATCCGCCAGTTCCTTGCCGTTGATTCCCTGCAGAGCCGGAGACCAGGCGTCGAAGGCCGCCTTGCAGTTTGGCTCGCTCACTTCATTAATGAGCCAGTAAGTGGAATCGGGGTGGATCGCGATGTCGTGGTGATTCTGCACGGCAAGAGTGACACCATACTCGGCGGCTTTGCGCGCTGCCATCTTCAGACCCTGGACTACGATTCCATACTGGACGTCGTAGGGCACTCCGGCCCGTTCGTAACCCGTAAAGACCCGAACAATCGGCACGTCAAGATCGTGGGCAAGGCGTGCAAGTTCTCCCACATAGATGGCGCCCATCTCCGCACTTGGAATGCCGGGCTTATCTGCACTCGCGGTGAAGTCCGAGTAGCCAGCAAGGCACACCAGTTTCAATCCTAACTCCTGGATTCTTGCTTTGAGCTTCTTCCGGGCCTCAATGTCGTAATCCAACGGAGAAACGTGCGGCCTCTTGGCCATCAGTTCAACGTGAGAGAAGCCCAATTCTTTCGCCTTGACTAAAAACTGATCCACCGTCAACTGCGTCTGCCCCCTCCAGACTCCGGCGTAGCTGACTGAATGAAGCACGGGGACGAAGGAGTACTTCTTCAGAGGAGACTGCGCACCAGCCATCCCGGCAACAACAACAAGAGAGAGTCCTGCAAATAAGATCCGGGCAAACCGGAGACATCGATTAGCCATGATTATCCTCCCGTAACCTGCGCCGATTATACTACTCACTACCTTGCTGCTCGCAGCCCGATTCCTGAGAGCGAAATTACCAGAGGAACAACTTGAGCGAGTTTTTAGCCTTCGCTCCCGCTGGGCCTTCGTCCTTGTCCCCCAAATCTTCCAAGCCTTTTGGGTCTGATTCTGAAGTTGCATTTAAAGGCAAATGTCTGCAACATTAGCCGTTTGCCTGAGTTTAAGATGATCATTGTCGTGGATGAGGCAATCCCATACTGGGACGAAGCATTTCCCCGCCTTGGCGAGGTCCGCCCATTTTCCGGGCGAAAACTGCGGCCAGCCGACGTCAAGGACGCCAACGCGCTGGTCGTACGATCCATCACACGCGTGGACGCATCTCTGCTGGAAGGAAGCTCCGTTCGTTTCGTGGGGAGCGCTACCATCGGGATGGACCACATGGACGTGGAGTACCTGAAGGCGCGCGGTGTTTACTTCACCAACGCCGCAGGATGCAATGCAAACGCGGTGGCCGAGTATATCGTCGCAGCGCTGCTGGTGATGGCAAAACGCAAAGGATGGAATCTTCGGAGCAAATCGATCGCGATCATTGGCGTCGGGAATGTGGGCTCGCGCGTGGAGAAGAAGGCGCGCATCCTCGGAATAAGAGTGCTTCTGTGTGATCCGCCGCTGCGGGAGGCCAGGAGCGACCCGCGATACCTGTTCCTCGATGATGTTCTCGACGCCGACATCCTGACTTTTCACGTGCCGCTAACCTCGGACGGGCCCTACCCAACCTATCACATGGTCGATAAAAACGTCCTGGAGCGCCTGTCCCCAAAGCAATTCCTCATCAATACCGCCCGGGGCCCCGTATTCAACGGCCGTGATCTGAAGGAATCGTTAAGGGCCGGCCGGCTTGAAGGCGCCGTGCTGGACGTGTGGGAGGGTGAACCCGATATCGATCTCTCGTTACTTGATCTCGCAGAGATCGGAACCCCTCACATCGCGGGCTACTCCATCGACGGCAAGATCCGCGCAACCGAAATGATGTTCGAGGGAATCTGCCGATACTTCCAACTGCAAGCATCATGGGATTCAAGCAGCCTCTACCCGGCAGCGTCAGCGATCCGGTCAGAGGCGGGGTTGAAAGGCGATGACGCTCTTCGTTCTGTGGTTCTTCAGGCCTACAACATCCTCCGTGACGATGGCAACCTGAGAGCTCTCCATTCTCTGCCTGAAGACCGCGCCGGCGCGGGCTTCGACAGGCTACGCAACGAGTATCCGCTGCGGCCGGAATTCCGCCACTTCGTCGTCGATCTCCCGAAGGATCAGACCGGCATCGGTGGAATCATCGGCGGCCTGGGCTTTCAGGTTTCGAACGGCGGGGGCGAGTAAAATGACCGCACATTTGATGGCCGCCTGGGCGCAAAGAGTATTGGAATGGGCTTTCCTGGTTCCCGCCATCGGCGGCTCTGTTTATGCGGTCCTTTGTCTCCTTGCTGTCGTCAGGTTTCGGATGCGTCGGCCCAAACCGCTTAAGAACTCCTTCTCATCCTGGCCCAAGATTACCGTTTTGAAGCCGGTGCACGGACTCGAAAAGAACCAGCTCGAAAACCTGCGCAGCGCCTGCCTTCAGGATTACCCGGAATTCCAGGTGGTGTTCTCAGTGCAAGAATTGAACGATCCTGCCATTCCCCTTCTGAGGCAGATCCAGGCGGAGTTCGGTCCAGAACGAGTAACCCTAGCGATCGAAAACTGCAGGGCAGGCACGAACGGTAAAATCAACAACATGATTGGCGGCCTCAAGCACGCCAGGCACGACTATCTCGTGATAAGTGACAGTGATGTCCGGCTAGGGCAGGACTATTTGAAGAAGATTATCGCTCCCCTTGCGGATCCTGATGTCGGATGCGCTTGCACGCTTTACAAAGCCGCCTGCGCGGACACCTGGTTCGAGAAACTGGAGTTGCTGACCCTGAACGCCGACTTCATGGCGAACGCCGTTTTTGCACATGTTACCGGGGCATCGAAGTTCTGCCTTGGCGCCTCCGCGGCACTGCGCCGCTCGACGCTGAATGAGATTGGCGGGCTGGAGACCCTTGCCGACTACTTGGTCGAAGATTACGAGATGGGGCGGCGCATCTGGGATTCAGGGAAGACGATCGCAATCGTACCTTATTTCATCGACACCATGGTTGATCTAAAGAGCGCCTCTCAGTGGTGGAATCATCAGGTCTATTGGGATCAGAATACGCGAGCGGCCCGGCCTGTGGCATTTTTTGCCACGGCGGTGATTCGGTCTACTCCCTTTGCCGTGCTCTACGCCCTGGTTCGTTTAGGGGATATCATCGGGCTGGCAGTACTGGCGGGAGCAATCGCTCTAAGGATGGCTACAGCTGCCATAGTGCTTGGCTGGGGATTTCGGGACCGTGAGGGGCTGCGAAGCCTTGGGCTCCTCTTCCCCCGGGACCTCGCATCTTTGCTCTCCTGGCTGCTCGCTTTTACGAAGCGCACTACTGTGTGGCGCGGAGCCGAGTTCATTCTGACCCGTGATGGCCGGCTGGTAGCCCGAGGGGCAGGATCGTGAAGAGGATTATTGTCACCGGCGACGATTTCGGGCTTGCCGCTCCAGTAAACGAAGCAATTGCCGAAGCTCACTGTAACGGAATCCTCACCACGGCGAGCTTAATGGTTGGGGCAGGCGCGGCCCAGGATGCCGTCAATCGGGCGCAGATGCTGCCATCTCTCCGAGTAGGACTGCACCTAATGCTTGTGGAGGGAAAGCCGGTATTGACGCCGGCGGAAGTCCCCGACCTGGTAGATGCACGAGGCGAATTCTCCACACACCTTGTCCGCGCTGGGTTTAACTATTTCTTTCGGCCGGGAATCCGAAGGCAGCTCGAAGCGGAGATTCGCGCTCAGTTCGAGGCCTTCCACAGAACCGGCCTGGCGCTAGATCACGTCAACGCCCACAACCATATGCACGTGCATCCGACGATACTTGGCCTGATACTCAAGGTCGGACAGGAGTATGGGCTGTCTGCTGTCAGACTTCCGTACGAGCCGCCCATACGCTCCTGGCGCGCTTCCGGAAAAGCACTCCTCGGTAAGATTGCCGCATGGGCATTTCTTTCACCTTGGATGGGATTGATGAGAGCCCGCCTTCGGCGCGTCCAAGTGAGATTCAATGACTTTGTTTTTGGCATGGCCGACAGCGGGGCAATGACCCTGGAACTCGTCCTCCGGTTCCTGCGGCTGCTGCCCGACGGAGTCACAGAGATATACTTTCATCCTGCGACTCGACGCTGCCCGGAGATCGACCGGCACATGCCAGATTACCGGCACGTGGAAGAGTTTAGGGCACTGACCGACAAATCGGTGATCGAGGCACTGAAGGCGGCAGGAGCGCGGCGGATCGCCTTCAGTGACCTTTGAAATTGGTTTTGTGCAGCTTCTATGCAAACAGGAGGGAAAATGCTTCGAGTGATCGTTGCCATGACGATAGCGGGCGGTTCCGCCGCCCTCGGGCAGATCCTGGTCCGACGCGGTATGCAGCAGGTCGGCAGCCTGGAAAACTACGCACCGCTGGCATTGGTTCTCTACTTCTGGCATGCCCTCTGCAATCTGAATGTCATCCTTGGCACTGTCCTGAATGCCGTGTTTTATTTCCTTTTCCTCGCCGCGCTGTCTTGGACGGACGTCACGGTGGCTCTGCCTATGACAGCCATCGAGTACTGCATCGCCCCCTTCCTGGCTATAATCATGCTTAAGGAAAATGTACCTCCGATTCGATGGGCCGGGATTGCTATAGTAGTAATTGGAGTTATACTCATCGCCCGTAGTGGCGGCGAGACTTAGGAATCAAGTAGACGGAGTCGTATGTTTCATCTGCCGAGCGATCGTTGATCGAATTGGGAAAGGACTCATAAATGAAGAATATAATGACGGATGCAAAGACTGCCACACCTGAACGCAAGATCCCTGCTGCGAAGATTCAGTTCACGCCCGAGGACAGGACGTGGATCGCTGATCGGATCCAGGAGGTCCTGTCAACCGGACAGTTGACGCTCGGCAAGTACGGAGCCGAGTTCGAGCAGAAGTTCGCCCAATTCTGCGGCGTTCGCCATGGAATTTCCGTTAACAGCGGAACCAGCTCCCTCGAAATCATTCTTCGCGCGCTCGGCGTGGAAGGCAAGGATGTGCTCGTGCCCACGAATACATTTTTCGCAACCGCAGCAGCGGTCGTGCATGCAGGCGGAAACCCTGTCTTGGTTGATATGGATCCGGAGTCTTTCGCGGTGCGCCCGGAGGAAATGGAAAAGCGCCTGACGCCGAATACGGCTGGCATGATTGTGGTGCACATAGGTGGAATCGTTTCCCAGCAAATGCCCGCGCTTGTGGAACTCGCGGGCAAGAAGGGAATGTGGCTCGTGGAGGATGCGGCCCACGCCCATGGCTCGACGTATCATGGTACGAGCGCCGGCGCCTTCGGCATGGCAGGCTCCTTCAGCTTTTATCCGACAAAAGTCATGACCTCCGGTGAAGGCGGCATGATCGTAACCAACGATTCCAAGATCGCCGAGGAAGCGAAGATTTACAGAGACCAGGGTAAAGCCAGCTTTACCCAGAACGCACACATCCGGATGGGCTACAACTGGCGCATGTCCGAACCACACGCGATCATCGGTCTTCGACACCTGCAGCGCCTCCCGCAGATGATCGCGGAGAGACAGGTAATTGCACGCATTTACGACCAGGCCCTCGGGCAGTTCAGAAATCTTTACCCTTTGCTGGTTCCCGCCGGAGGGACGTGCAACTACTACAAGTACATTGCAGTTCTGAAAGAGAAGAGGGACAGGAAGGAGCTGAAGTCCCTGTTGCGCGAACGTTACGGTGTGTCTTTGGCAGGAGAGGTGTATGAGGAACCCCTCCACAAGCAGCCGGTTTTCGAAAAGTACCATACTCAACCCTTGCCGGTCTCGGAAGACCTATGCGCACGGCACATCTGCCTTCCCATCTTTTCCGGAATGGAGGAAGCGGACGCGCATCACGTAATGCGCGCATTGAAGGAAGTCATAGGCTGATAGGAGCTCATAATGCAAAAGGTAATCGTTACGGGCGGAAGTGGCTTCATAGGATCTCATGTCGTCGATGCCCTGAAGGACGCAGGCTACGGCGTCACCGTGATCGATTATCGCGTCCAGCCTCATCGGCAGGATGTCGGCTTCGAAAATGTGGACTTGATGGACTTGTCTTCTGTGCTGTCGGCAACGCGCGGTGCGGAGCACATATTCCATCTTGCGGCGGTGTCGAACGTTAATTATGCCTACAAATATCCAGTCTACACCACCGCACTCAACGTGGTCGGAACCGCAAACGTACTGGAGGCGGCTCGAATCAATGGCGGCGCTCGGGTATACCTGGCGTCGACCGTGTGGGTCTACAACGGCTGTCCCAATGACAAGGTAGTGGACGAAGCCTCGCCTTTCTACCTGGATGGCGCAGGTCACATTTACACATCGACCAAGATGGCCTGCGAGATGATTTGCCACAACTACGCACAGCTGTACAAGGTACCTTTCACGGTCCTTCGGCTGGGAATCCCTTATGGACCTCGCATGCGTGAAGAGTTGCTGATTCCCATCTTCATAAAGAAGGCGCTGAACGGACAACCCCTCACGATCGCCGGCAAGGGGGACCAGTATCGGAACTTCATCTACGTGCGCGACCTGGCGGAAGGCCACGTGGCTGCAATGAAGGATGCCGCAATCAATCAGACCTATAACCTTGAAGGGATCCGAAAGGTTACGGTACTGGAGGTTGCTGAAGGCATTCGCAGGAACATCGGCGAGCACGTAAAGATAGAGTTCGTGCCGGAACGACCGGGAGACTTCGGGGGGAAGGAGATCTCGGCCGTTAAGGCGCAGCGCGAGCTGGGATGGGCCTCGACCGTCGAATTCGAAGACGGATTAAAGTGGACCGTCGAGTGGTTTCGCGCGAAGTGGCAAAAGTAGAAAGGAATTACGAATGATGAATCATCAACCTGTTTTTTCATTCGTCATTCGTTCATTCGTAATTCGTCATTTGTGAAGCGGTTGGTTGCAGACGAGTGTGCGGCCGGCCGACCGCATTACAGGATAGCTTTGACCCAATCGGAGCGTCGTGATCCTGCTATCCGGGCCCAGCAAGAAGGTCCGCTGGGAGCTGTTCCACCGCGTTTCGAGGTCCGGCCGAGACAGGATCCGGGCCGGAGCGTCTGGATACCGTAATCCCCACTGAAGCACAGCAGCCGTCCCGCCATAGACCTCCAGGGGAATAGGCGAGTAGAAGTTAACCGAGTTCGCGGTCTCGAAATCCCCAATCGTGATTGCGTAGTCCCCGGGGCGGTAAAGCTGCGTCAGCTTTCGCCCGAACTGCTTCGAGCTGAGGATTTCCTCGCACACTCCCAAGCTCTGGATAGAGGGCACTTCGAGTCCAAATCAAAATGATTCCCGGGGTGACCCAAAGCATTCTTCCTGAGTCTTCGCGTCGTTCGTGTCTTAATATTGGTCTTTCAAATCGCACCACAAAGACACGAAGGGCACAAAGACTCACAAAGAAAGCCGCTGGACAGATGAGCGTCGAGATTGCAGCCGGATTATCCATTGGAGAAACGCGATGGCCGCACAACTCACAACGGTCACCCAGAATCCGGCACCGACACCATGATTCTGAGCAATCCTGCCCACCAGCCACGGGGCACTCATACCCCCTGATAAGGCCATTACGAAAACGATGCTGAACGCGGTTCCAGAATAATCAGCAAATGCCGTGCCGGCTTGAGCCAGCGTAGTCGGGAAGATCGCCGCAAAGCCGAGACCGATCAGCAATGCGGAGACAGCTGCTGCCGCGGCGTTGCCCGAAAAAATCAGGCCGATGGAGGCTGAAAGAGCCAGCAGCGCACTTACGATGACAAGGAACGAGGAAGAGATCCTCGATCCCAAACGACTGACGGCAAACCTTCCCACCATAATGGCTGTCCAGTAGCCCGCCAGGATGTAAGCAGCGAGCCGTGGATCAACGGCAAGGCGGTCACCAAGGTAGGTGGAAATCCATCCTCCCATAGTGAACTCGTTTCCGCTTTCAAAAAAGAGCAGAAACCCGAAAAGCAACAATAGGGGGCTTTGAAGGACCTTTCGGCATGCAGGCCAGGAGAAGCCACCTTCGTGCTTGGCAGGGGGGAAGCGCGCGGCTAGAAACAAGACAAAGGGCGCCATGGTCAAAAGCACCAGGCAGTACAGTATGTGCCGGAGGCCCAACTTCTCCAGCAGGAACCCGATCAGAAAAGGAGTGAACAGGGCGCCGAAGCCGAAAAAGATCCCCAGAAGATTGAGAGCGCTGCCGCGCCTGTCTGGACTGATGTCATTGAGAAGTGCATTGGTTCCCCCGTTGAGCGCACCGCCCCCAAATCCCAGCACAGCCAGTGCCAGGAGGACAGTGCGGTAGCTGCCGGCGCCCGACAGTGACACGAAGGCCGCCGCTATCAACAGTGTGCTCACGAGCAGCGTGGCGCGAAAGCCGAACCGGTCGCAGATCGGGCCGAAAAGGAGCGAACTTATCAGCATTCCGAGGTTCATGAATAAAAAGAGCCTTCCGGCATCCAGCTTCTCGAAACCGATTGCTCCAAAGAGCGCCGGGAGCAGCGAGCCAAGTGAGGACATCACGATTCCAAAGACAAACGCCCCCGCAAAGATCGAGAGCGTGAGTGCGGGAAATCTGTCGGCAGCGGTTTTCATTCCAGCCTCGATATCCGTATTGTGTTCATTCCAATGAGTGGCTGGCCCTTAGGGTCTGTCACAGAATAACAGGTCCACTTTGGCGCGAGCGCCGGGCGGGCAGATGCGAGGCGCCGCGACGCAGGCGATGTGGTGACATCGTCGAGGAGCGGCAACGAAGCAGATG
>Ga0315279_10006105_pt1 | contig 15328 bp, 10 predicted proteins | sample YL17G06_20_MG_FD_203694 | JGI IMG/M metagenome (GOLD analysis project Ga0315279, IMG submission 203694) | Sediment microbial communities from Yellowstone Lake, YNP, Wyoming, USA - YL17G06_20 | ecosystem: Environmental > Aquatic > Freshwater > Lake > Sediment | place: USA: Wyoming | collected... | reverse complement strand
CATTTTCAATGTATCCAGTATTGTGGCATGGACTCTCAGCGTATCCTTGATCCAACAACATAAACCATGCCAACCCTATACGCCACTTTTCGGCCAGATCTCTAGCTGTGGCAAAGACTCATGAAGCCTTTTCGCGCGGGAGGGAGAGGGCTGAAATGATCTTGTCTAACTTGATTGCGAGGTACGATGCGATCAAGAGTATCGAAGAGGTTCAGAAGTGGTTCTTCCCAAAAGACCAGTTTTCCAAGAGATTCTACGACCACATGATCACGATGGTTCTAGGCAATTTGTCTTCAGAGGCGGTTGATTCACCCAGGCCGGCGGAGAGCTTGACTCCCAAGGGGTGGGCCGAGCTCAAGGAGTATCTGCTGATTGCAATGCTCGAAATAGGTACACGAGACGAACAGCAGGGAGCACTCCGGAACCTTCGTCGGAGGACAGCAATGGACTTTCGCTCACCCAAGGAGTGGATCGACTGGTGGTATGGAAAACACAGGTGAACTGTAAGAACGATTAGCAGAGGTCTCGCAAGAAACGGTTAATCGCCTGTGTCGAAGTTGGAGCACGTGTGGTAGTTTTTGGTTCGATGGGTTCGAGGCGGCTGCAAAGACTGTGATCCCGCTGAACGGGACTCACAAAACGCGCAGCCGCCTCTTTGTTGACGGCGCTGCAATTACGCGGAGACGAAGGAGCGAACGGAGCGGAGTGACTGAGCTGAAACCAACTATCACAAATGACTGGGAGGTGGAACGAAGCGAAGTGAGCGACTGAGTGGAGGCGTTATTGCGACTGGAATCTTTTGGCGAGGCGGCATGTAGTGATCCCGTTTGGGATACTCCCAAACGGGACGAAGCCGCACGTGATTGAAAGACCACCAAATTTCACGTGCGGGCGCTTCATGCCGCCGGGCGAGGGGAGGTCTCCGCTGTCCTGCAGACTCTTTTCGACTTCTCAGTGATGCCGTCCCTTCTTCAAACCGGTTGATCAGAATTAACCCTATGCAGCGAGTGAGTCATTCGTTGGTGCGTTCAGACTTTAGTCGCATAGATGGTCTCCAGAGCAAAGATGTTCACCCAATGGGTGAAAGAATAGGCGTGACGTGAACTGCTTGGGCTCTTTCAGCAGCAACAAATGAGGCCGTTATTGTTCTCCTTGACGCGCTCACCGTTGGCAACGTTTTCAAAATACAAGAAAGTACTGTGCTGTCTGGGGTCTAGGGTATGGGATGCGTGTTGACAGTGAATGAGGTTCTGGGTACATTTTAGCGAAGACGTTTGATGTTTTCGACGCATCGACCGACGTGATGAACGTCTCTTGCTTGAGCGACAGTTAATTCACCTGGTGAAGGTATGGATAAGAGAACGCACACCGGGACCTACCTTTGGTGCATCATGAGGCAATTCTCTACAAACCAAACATGGCATTGCAGCCTGCCTCTGGCAATCTAGTCTCCAGAAATCCATCGACCTAAACGGAGGTGGATTCTATCCGACAGTGCTAGATGGACGCTTGTTTCAGACGCTGTCGGAATCAACGGAGACGCGCGTATTCTGGAACGACACATCTGTACATCTTCTTCAGCGAACGGCCAAATGGCCGAAGATCACAGGATTGAATGATGTCATCCATTTCTCGTCTAACAAAGTCTGAAAGTGAGGAGATCAACTGGTCATGGGTCGCTTCGAGAGCTTGAAAAAGAAACTTTGCAGAACTAGACGTGGAGTGCTTCTGCTGAACGAAAAAGAAAGCCGTCTCATTACTACCAAGTGTGAGCAACTGAAGCAAATCGCTGCTGAAGGCCACATCGAACACCCGTTGGTTGGAAAGCTCCCACCTGATGCTTTTGTCCCATTGAACGCTTCAATTCCAGTTCTGGCTGACGATGACGTTCTATCTGTGTTTCGCAAGTGCCATGCTTGTTCACACTTGCCGCAGTTCTCCCTAGCTGGTGCTCGTGAAACATACAAATTGGACCCTTCCCGTCTCAGCGTCGGTGTACTGACCGCTGGTGGGAATGCTCCTGGACTCGACGCCATTGTTGACTCACTCGTTAAACGGCAATTCTCGCTCGGCACCGAACAATGTAAGAAGACCGACATAGCGTTGACTGCAGAGAAATACCCTCCGGAGTTGAAGTTCTATGGCATTGTTGGTGGTTATCGGGGTCTCCTGGAGCTTGAGGATGCTACGAATCGCCGTTGGGTCAGGCAACTGCACCCTCGTGAAACGGACGCGTGGGCGACACGGGGCTGCAGCACTCTCCACGCGCTGCGCACGAACTCATACGCCCTGGAGTCGGACGATGAAAAGGAACGGGAAAGTGCGCAGAAGGAGTTCGAGGGTTTCGTCAACACGTTGGCGGAGAAGGTTCGTAAGCTTCGTTTGGATATCCTCTATACCATCGGTGGCAATGGCACGTTGATGGTTGCTGATGCCCTAGGGAAAAAGCTCTTGGACGGCAGTGGCGCGCCATGCTTGATTGTGGCAGGACCAAAAACGATGGACAATGATATCAATTTCACTGACGTGACATTTGGCTTCCGGACCACCGTCGACAACGCGATTCAGTTTCTGCGAGACTTTCATCGGGAGGCGGAGACTCTCGAGCGTGTGGGTATAGTGGAATTGTTCGGCGCCGACAGCGGATTTGTTGCGCTGCACGCCGCGTACGCGAGTGGTGAAGCAGATTATGTCCTGATACCGGAGATGATGGGAGGGACTATCAAGAGCGCGAGCGATGAGCTTCAGAAGGCCATCGCTCACATCAGAGATCGGTTAGAGAAGAAACGTCATGCCATGCTGGTGGTTGCAGAGGGGGCCACAACCAGGGCGTACGAAGCGATGATGTCGGACGCAGAGGAACGCAAGCGTCGAATTTGCGCCGGACTCGAGGAAATGGAGAATCTGGCCGGTCCGCTGATGACTGAGCAAACAGCTGCTGCGCGTGAAAAGGTTCGGGCAAGCTTTGTAGCGTCAGCGGAGTCGATAAAAGAACTGACGCCTGGCCAAGTCTCCGATACTTCGGCACTGAAAGGATTTCAACACGGGCGAAAGAAAGAACAGGAGAAGGCTTTTGCGGAGCTCGTTGAATATATCAAGAGGATAATTGGCCACGATGTGTTCTTCAGCCAACCGAGACATCTCATCCGTGCCACGCCGCCAAACGGGTTTGACATGGATCTTTGCAAGTATACCGGGAAGCTCATGGTCGACACCGCATTGTCCGGTTTCACGCGTTGTGCCGTCCATCTTTGGCAGGGCAACTACGTGCTCGTACCACTCGAGACTGCAGTGGCGAAACTAAAGAGGGTAGATACGTCAGGATACTACTTCATGAGTATGTGGGAGAAATACTTGTTGGATTGAGGTCTCACTGAACATTGGCAAGAAAGTTGAAAATGAACGAACAAAACCAATCAGATCCACAGCAAGATCGTGAGGCACAGCAACAGCATAGAGATGGGTGGGACTCAGTAAAGGCAGAGCAGGAGCGTTTTGCCCGGTTCATCCAAGGGGAGAACGAGCGTCTAAATCGTCTCATCCGAAACCTGTATCTCTATCTCTTGCAGTTCAAGCACTACAGCGAACGAGACCTATATGATCGTATTTGTCAGGAGGTCGCAGAATATTTTCGCGCTGACAGCTGTGAACTCTACCTCGTTCGTTACGAGGAGAGGGAAAACGGTGAGAAATCAGAATCCGAGAAATCTTCCCCTCCTACGCCGGACAGCAGGGATAGGAAGCGACTTCTCATCAAGTGGTTGGAGTTAGTCGGCGCCTATGGGCCAGCGCGTCGGCTTCTACGTCAACAATATGTGCGCGAGCGGAGTCGCACCCTTTATGAGGTCCCCATAGTCGAACTTAAGCATGAGATTTCCGGCATGACGCGTCGTGGATTTGTGAGTGAGAACCCCACGCGCTACGCCTCTGCTTATGACTTCCGGCGAGGCCGCGATGAGGGCCAGTTACGAAGAGAGTCCACACGGCAAGTTGTGTGGTATCAGGACGGACTCTATAACTCCTGTCGGTGCAGTCTGATGGTACCCCTCGTGCGGGAAGGCAAAGAAAGCGAAAAGAATGAAGCCACACGTTACTACAGAAAGATTGGTCTCATCAAAGTCGAAAACCGTAATCCCTATAATGTGCCCGGATTCTTGGATGCGACTCCCAAGAGCACCAGCCTGAGCCACTTATTCTTCACAAAGGAATGGAAGATTGCTGCTCTGCGTCCGTACATTCGTGACCTGCAGGATTCGACGAAAAAGAACGGAGACCCGTTCTATCCACTGAGCAACAACGAAGGCTGGCAACAATACTTTGATGACCACCCGATAGGAGCGGACTATTTCAGTGATTTACTTCAATGGTTACTCAGTCGCCATGATGCGCATGATGCAAGAGAAACCAAAAAAGAACTGCCTCGCAGATACGATGATCTGATGCGGTGGTTTGAAGAACTCGTCGAATGCCTCATCCGGATGGAATCATGGCTTCAGCATTTGCAGTATGCATGTCGTCTCATATGTGGCGTAGGCGAGCGTCCAACGTTGGACAAACCAGCACCATCACTTTTCAACGTGTACAACCTTCGCGCTGCTTATCTCAAGTATTTCTCTGACAACTCATCGTCATCCACTCCCCCTGTCTCCAGCAGCGAACAAGGCAACCAAGGAGAACAGATTCGCTATGCCTACGATTCAGTTTGTGATGCTTTGCTCGACTGCCTCACCGCGGGAGACACAGCTGCTAAAAAAGACCTTCGGGATCTGGCAGACGAGATCGCCAAGCGAGCAGATGAAGACGCCAAGCGAGAGGTCGAAAAGCGCATACAAGACCTTTGCCGGAAACGCGCAGAAGCAATGCGCCAAGTGCTTGGTAGTAGCGGCGAGCAATTCAGTATTGTTAAGTGCTTGGGTCAAAACCCGCCTGACTGGAAATTCCAAGATGGAATGAATATGCTGATAGCGGATTTGAAATCCATCTGCAAGGCGCTTGAAGGAGTGCAGAAGTCGACGGAGCGAAAAGCAGAATATGAACTTATGTCTGAAGAGGTTGAGGTGCGCCGAATCTGCAAAGTCGTGAGAACCATTCTGAATGGGAATGGAGAAGAAGAAAAACAGCATGGTGTGGCCTGCCCATTGCCAGAATTAGAAGGACACAGTGAACTGCCTGCTACAGGGTGCAAGGCGGCGAGGGCGCTAGCTGCCGCAACCATGTATGCCGATTCCTTCCACCAAATAGATGAGAAACGACTCGTTTTTGTTGCGAGCCATGTCGTTCATGTTCTAGACAACCATCTGCTCTATCAATCACGGCAACGTAGATTAGATCTTGATTCAGACGCCTTCAATCTCCTTGGCTTGGAACATTTTGGCCTGGAGTTGATGGACACTCTTCACTCGTGCTCCCAGCGAATTGCGCACGCCTTAGGCTACCTGTTGAAACGAGAGGCATATCGTAGAGGGAAGAGTGACCTCCAGCTGGCAATCATCCTGACGCCGCTGAAGGAATTTGTGAAAGAGATCATTGGTACTTCTGGGACGTCTTCCACTTGGGACAACGGGGTACCTCTTGTAAGCCTCGAGTATCCCGTTGCACGCAGTGATGATCGTGCCCACAAGAGAGCAGGGACATGTGTTTTGGAGGAGATTGCGAAAGCCACCTCCCTCTTGAATAAGCATTTGCACCTGTTGAAACTCGAATCCGTCACCCCGATCTCGGAGGGAAAGACAACGGCCATTACGTTTCTTCCGAGCAAAGACCTGGTTCCGAGCAAAGACCTGGTTCCGAACGACGATAGGTGTCTTGCCAGGATCGTACTCCTGGAGAGTGCAAGAGACACCGAGGGGGATAAGAAGGAAGAGATGAGGATGTTCATGTGGCTGAAGAGGGAGAATCTTCAAAAATGCGACCTTCGCGTCCTTTGGAGCGCGGTAAGAGTGCTAGAGGAAGTTGTGAAAGTCACTGAAGCAACCGCAGGAGGTATCCCCAATGTCACAAGCGCGTGATCTACAGCAAGCACTGGATAGGCTCCTTAGTGAAGTCTCTATTAAGGCAAACCGAAAGGAAGAGGATTTCTTTAAGGAGATTCGGGAGCAGCTGTGCGATCTCTGCAGCAAGATTGCAGATGAAGTTGGTGCTGACAGCGCCGCTATTTTTTTCATGACTGAAGATAACCGGAATGATCCAACGACTTACATGGTAATGCGAGGAGCCTCAGGGCAATTGCGATGCACTTTTGACAAGAGGGTTAGGGACTGGGACAAATGGCGGGGTGAATTGAACAGCGCTAAAGCGGAAGAGTTAGCTGATCTCAAAGGTTTTGTCTATTCATCTAAACTTGAAGAGACCATCGACCCGAGGCAACAACCGCGGGAGTGGAGCGTTACGAACCAAATCTGGCATTTGGCTGAGGGACGGATTGCCAATTCGAACCGAGCCATGGACGAGCTGCACGGCGGTCGGAGCCGTACGGGGCGAGCGGATGAAATTGCATATCCCGGGAAAAACCTTCATACAACGTTCCGCACGATGGTGGGGATTCCGATTTTTGCTCAAGGCGAGAACATTCAAACAGTCCAATTGGAAAAAGACCAGAAGGGAAACGACGGATATCCTTCCTCCGCTTCCGCAAGCGCCGAGTTTCTTTCTCGATATCGTGTCATCGGGATCCTCAAGGTTGAAGGCAAACGACCCCTTGACGAGGAGATTCCCGATACTATGGTTTTAGAGAGGATGCTCAACGAGTGCTACTCAGACGAGGAAATCAAGAAGCAGATCTCTGACTGTGAAAAGAAGGAACTGCTAGGGTGGTGTAAAGAACTATGTGTCAATATCAAATCGTTGAAAGCCGGATTCCAGTGCGAGGGCACGGAATTTCCCCACTTTCTTCAGGATCAGTCCGCGAACCGTGGCAGGAAAATCGACAAAGAAGAGAGGAAACCTCTTCTCCTGAGAAAAGCAGTCGCAGATATCTTCAGCCGATGCTGCCACGCAGAGTTCACCCGCCAAGACATTGAACTTCTGGTCTTGCTCGCGATGCAGGTGGGGCGTTTGATGACACGCCGGATCATGAAGCATGCTGCCGACAATGGCATTGTTATCAGTGAGACTGAATTGGGCTTGCTTAATGTGCGGTGGCGTGACATCGACGATCTTGTTGCTTTGAGGATGGGAGCCGAGGCAGCCATGAGGAAAGTGAAGTTCCACCTGGATGCGCTGAAGGCGGAGTTAGATTTCCACAGGCGTCAGGAGGTCTTCCACGCTCGGGTAAGTGAGCTTCTCGATCCTCATGGTCCGATACGCGAAGTGACGGAGCGCTGCAAAGAGTTCATCAGTCTTATCCGTAAACTGGTACGAAAGGAGCGTCGCCTTGAAGATGATTCTCCCAATTGTGAGATATCGTTCACTGCCTTCAAATGCGAGGTGGCAGGTTATGGCAGTCGGTCAGGTGAGCGGTGCATGATGCAAGGCAGTACCAAGCTATTCATTCATCCTTCCGTGGGGGGTGGACAGGTGGATATGACAATGAAACTTGGCATAGAAGACGCGCCGCGAGTGGTGGTGGACAGTAGGAATCTGCCGGCTACCCTGACCGATCTTCAAAAGGCGCATGATCCTCACGCGCCACTCGTCCAACGCATCCTAGATCCCAAGTGCTATGATGTTGATGACATAGGTGGTACACGAGTTATTACAGATTACGACAGCGACATAGATGAAGTGCTTGATGAGTTGCAGATACATGAGAGGGAGTGGGGCATGAAGATAGGGAAGGTAGATGACTTGCGTGAGGGTGAAGAAGGTGGCTATCGGGGTGTCCATGTTCGCCTTCTTGTGGATGTCAGACAATTGCTGCCTGAGAGTGATCTTGAGACGTTACGACAAGCGCTTGGCCGTCAGGATGAACCATTAGAAATTCCTGTGGAAATCCAACTCAGGACAGCCTACCAGCACTCGTGGGCGTTAAAGACTCACGCAATCTCTTACAAACGCGAGGAGCGGATTTCTCAAGAATTGCGTGATGAGCAAGAGATTCTGTCCAATGTGCTAGCGCAAGCCGACTGGCTTTCTGGCATTGTCCGCAGCCGCATTGAAGACATGCTGCTACCACCAGATTACGGAGAGCGCAGATTGCTGGACTTCCTTGAGCGCCGAATTCCACCCGACGATATGAGGATCGTCAAGTTTGGCCTTGCTTGCGCCAAGGAGATTCTCAAGGATCAACTGCGCTATAATGGGCAGCCGGAATATAGCTTCGCCATGGAAGTATGCGAACGTCTGGTTTACAGCTTTGGTGTGATAGATTCAAGAATGCTCCTTCTGGCACTGCTGCGCAACATCTGGCGGCTCGAACGCAGGGGAGGTGAACCAACACAGACAAGCACGGACATTCAACCGCAAGACGGAGAGAAGGCCATAGATATTATTGATCCACTCATCGCTAGTCTCAACGAACGGTTGGAACAGACCTGCCCTTTGGTTTGGCAGCGTTACAAGCAACGGCTGGGTTTACCATTCGAGCGTGAAGCGTATGAAGACTGGTTTTGGATCATGCAGGCCAATTTTCGTGCGTACTTCCGGCGAACAAAGAAGAATCGACAGAGAGAATGGACAGAACGACTGCAAAACGTTTACTCTCAATTACAGAGTCTCTGCCGTGACAAGCAGCAGAAGCAGGAGACGCTTGACGAATGGCTTGAGCGTGCCTACCTGATGGAAGCAGCCGTCCTGCAAGCGAATCTTCTTGAACTACCATTCGAACCGGGGACGATGCGACGGAAAGGTCTCCATGACAGCTACCTCTCTCTCTATCGCGAAATCAGAAAATATTTCCCTAACACACCAACAAAAGCTCATGTTGTTGAAGAACTTGAACATACGTTCATGGAAATGGAAACGCTGTTAGACCTGCCAAGGGAATCTGAATGGTGGAGCAGTTAGGAGAGATGCGATGACGGACAATGGAAGAGAAAAGCCCTGCACCAGTTTAGAGGAACTTCGCACCGCATTCTTGAACCAAGAAGCTCAATATTTTGATGAGCAATGGGGGAGAAAGTTAAGACAAGCGTTGGAACTTGCCGAAGCTGCTCACTCAGGACAAACGCGTGATGACAACACGCCATACATCCTGCACCCTCTGCGGATCGCACTCAGCCTTATGCAAGAACTTGATGTGCGTGACGCGGAAGTTCTGTGCGCGGCATTGCTCCACGACGTAGCAGAAGATCAGGAGCGATTTACTCCTGATGACATAGAAGCAGAATTCGGCGGTAGAGTCGGTTCCATCGTTCGCACTCTAACAAAGCCTGATGAACCTGGAATTACGCGCGAAGAAGTAAACAAGATTTATTTCGAACGGTTACGATTTGCAGACGAAGACTGCAAACTGGTAAAACTTGCCGATAAGCTTGATAATGTACGAGATGCAATCAATTCTCCTGACCCAAATAAACGACAACGAACTGCTGAGGAAGCCAAGAACTTCTACGTCAAGGAACTGCTCATGACCCTACTAGACAATCAACGACGGCAAATAATGTTGGGACTGTTCAACCGCGCGATTGAGATTCTCACCAGTCAGACCATAGCCAGAGACCGATCTTGAAAGCGCGTTCTCTCCCAGAAGTCACCGCCTTTGGCAATGGTCTTCCACAGTCCCTCTTCAAAAGTCCATCCGGGGCAAAACTCGATCATGTACCATGCGATCAAGGGGCGATTTCGTATGGAGAGAATAGATTGGAACGAGAATTGTTTGATTGGGATGAACAGAGTGTGAAGGTATTTGCTGCGAAGGGTAGTTTGTTTGCCAAGGAGGATATGGATTATCGTTGAGCTACTCGGGCAACAGTCGCACAACAAGTTCCTGAATGACTCTTACGCGGCTTTTCTAAAGTAGAAATGATGCAGCCCGTTTGCCACAGCCACGCTATCAATTTCCCAGTGAGCTTGCACTCGTCTCGGTTCAGGTGTGTCTTTGCTCACCCCCCAAGTGAGTCCGTTGAGTGTTGTAGTAGCGGATGTAACTCTGCAGAATCCACCGCAGATGCGTTTCCTCACGACGATCACGTGATCGAGACATTCCCTGCCTGTTGATTGAGAGAGGACAAAAGTATCGATTTCAATTTGAATTTGCTATTTTGTGCGTGGGGGGGTCTTGACGGGGCACAAGCAAAATTAACTTGACATTTGTCGGAAGAATTTGTATACAATATCGGTGTCATAAATAGCAGAGAAAACTGCTATCAAATGAAGAACAAGCATGCAATACCGGACGCCGTCCTCGTAAATCTCCCCATGCCCGCTGTCGTGATCCAAAAGCCAGCAAGGACCCAGCGTGCCTTTTTTGTCGGCATTATGGGGCTGGCTGTTTCGGTTCGTGCCCAATTCATGCGTTTCTGGAATATGGGGATTTCAGCGCGTCGGACCCCCTGTGCTGGGTTCGATCAAGAACAAACTGAAAGAAGAAGGGCAACTATGACCGGAAAGGAATTTGCCGAACTTCGTAGGAAGGCCGATATGACCCAGGCCGATATAGCAACTGCCCTAAACTTAACCGCTCGCACCATCAGCCACTGGGAAGCCAACCAGGACCGGGTGTTATCAGCCATTGAAGAAGGCGCAGTCTATGACGTGTTTCGATCCAAGATCATCGAGGGGCAAGTCTCGGAGATGTGCGATGTGGCCTTTGCCGCCATCCCATCAGAAGTCGTATCCATATGGGTGATGGAGCGCGCTGAATGCGTTCTTCTGCCTGGTGCAAGTCGCATTCACGACTTGGTTAGAAACGCTCGTTACAATGTGCCGAGCATCATGTGCGTTTCGCCACTGGTAATTGAATCCCTGACAACCTATCCCCTGCGCACAGGAGAGTTGCTGAACCTTTCTGGAAATAAGATACTCGATCACCCAGCCAAAAAGTATAAGAAGAGCCGCGCCGCACAGCACTTTGCCGGAGGTATCTGTGAAAGCCTGCTCCATATGCCGGCATTCACGCCATCGCCACATGGACCTCTCCCTGTTCTCCTTCTGAGCTTTGAAAACAAGTTGGACAAGCAAAACCATGTCCTGATCTGCCAACCTGGCAACACCTCGCTCTATACCAAGGAAGATGAGGAGAAGGCATATAAATTGGTTATCGGGTTCAGAGATCGACTGTTACCGGATCTTAGGTTGCTGGGCATGTTCGACTAGAGCCAAAAACTGCTGCCCAATGAAGGCAGCGCGTTATCCCCAACTCTTAGGGGCACCTAACTGCGTACCAGAGAAGGTGCTTCATGGTAGCCAACCTGTGTAATAGATTTTACAGATCGTGTGTCATGCTGGATTCCTGCCTGTGGGCCCAAGGCACTTGCGCCGGCGGCGGTTCAACATCCGACGATCGCTGGCAGCAGACCCCGAACCGAGCACGGGGCGATTTTTTTGGAGGGGGGAGGAGTGAGACAGCCCAAAGTTGTTTGCCAATTAGTCCGCCATCCGAGGTTAATCACCGGTGCGATCTGCACTTCCCAAGTCAAGCAGCGAACTCAAACCTGGGATTGTTCTGCCCGCGCAGATCGATATTCCCGACGGAGGAGATATGTTTATGAAGATTGCATCATGTCTTTTGTTGGTGATGGTCATGAACTATTCGTTGAGTGCGCAGAATGGAAATCTCCTGAATTTTCAGGCGAAGCTGACGGACTCAGGAGGTCATTCTGTTCCTGACAACAATTATACAATAACATTCAGAATCTACGATTCAGCAACTAGCGGAAACGCTCTTTGGTCAGAAACACAAGCTGTATCTGTTTCGAATGGTATACTCAATGTATTACTAGGTAGCATCAGTCCGATCAGCATTCTGTTCGACAATAACTGCTGGATAGGCGTTCAGGTAGGTTCAGATGATGAAATGTTACCTAGACAACGAATTGTGGGTGTCCCTTTTGCTATCACATCCTATGATTCTAGAGATGTTACAAATCAGGACATCCATCCTAGGTCAGTTAGTATTGCTGCTCGCGGCAAGGTAATCGATGAGACTGGAAAATGGGTGGGAGATCCGACTGGTCTGACAGGCCCGCAGGGCCCTAAAGGGGACAAGGGCGATACCGGAGCTCAAGGCTCACAAGGACCGGCTGGAACACAAGGCTCAAAAGGTGATGCTGGAGCTCAAGGCTCACAAGGACCGGCTGGAGCACAAGGCCAAAAAGGTGACATGGGAGCTCAAGGAGCCAAAGGGGACAAGGGCGATACTGGAGCCCAAGGCCCACAAGGACCGGCTGGACCACAAGGCTCAAAAGGTGATGTTGGAGCTCAAGGCTCACAAGGACCGGCTGGACCACAAGGCTCAAAAGGTGATGCTGGAGCTCAAGGCTCGCAAGGACCGGCTGGACCACAAGGTTCAAAAGGTGATGTTGGAGCTCAAGGCTCACAAGGACCGGCTGGACCACAGGGCCCACAAGGTGACACGGGAGCTCAAGGAGCCAAAGGGGAAAAGGGCGATACCGGAGCCCAAGGCCCACAAGGACCGACTGGACCACAGGGCCCGCAAGGTAATACGGGAGCTCAAGGAGCCAAAGGGGACAAGGGCGATACCGGAGCCCAAGGGCCACAAGGACCGGCTGGACCACAGGGCCCACAAGGTAGCACGGGCAATACGGGTCCCCAGGGACCGGCTGGACCAGCAGTGCATACATTTGCTGTTTGCGCCTATCAAGGTGGTTGTTCCTGTTCTCCTAGTAGAACTATTTCATATAATACTGGCCCATGCTCTGTTACTTCAGATACAGGATCATGTACTAATGGTAATTCCGCCGGTAGTTGTTGTGTTTGTGCACCCTATTAGGTAGAGAATAAGTAATTGGATAGAAGCAGGATAAGCGAAATAAGATGATCGAAGTTCAGTCATTTGACAAGTCTCAACCTTGGTTCACAAGACCTCACGCAATTTTTTTCAGTGTGCATTGGTAATCGTTCAAGTACTGGCTCCGAAGCCTGTAGGATTTCCCGCAAGCATGGTCATATGTGTGTAACAATTTGAGAAATAGACTTTGCGTTCATAGCAATATCAGATGTCGGATGTTTTAGAAAGATTGACACAGGTACTGGTTGTGTGTGCTCAATGAAACTATGGATTTATTTTGAGATCTCATGAGGAAATTGACCATGAATAAGTCTCATCACAAAAAAGCAATTCTCCTTCTAGTCTTTGTTTTTTCTTCTTCAAATATTCCCAACAAATTATTGGCACAAGAGGAACAACACCAGAATAGGCTTAGTTCTCAAGTACCAAGATATGAAGTTAAATTGGATATGAATGAGTTCTCCCTTCTCAATAGTTCGATAGTGGATGGCATTAACAAGTATGGTGGTACAATTGAATTTGACCTAAAAATCGCAAAAGAAGAAAACGAAACAGGCTGGACAGTTACCACCGGAAATCGAGTACTTATTGAGGTGTTAGGTCAATATATTGCTGAAAAATCAATTGGTGTATTGAAGAGCATTGATCCTGAGAATCTGAATTCAAATGCTAAGATGGCATTCAAAGTTGTAAAATCCTTAGCGGAAAAACTTGAGTATACACAGAAGAATCCAATTTGGGATATAGTCAAGTATTCTGGTCGTGTTTTTGAAGAAAACGGACTATGGTTCATAAAAGGAGCCCAAGGAAGTTATCAGATTGTCGGAAACAAACTCGAAGAATTGAGGAAAATAAATTCAAGGGACATCATCGCATACGGATTTGTTAAAGTCAAAGATCAAATAGAAATCACGAGATTTGTAGAGAGAAAAGACAATACCCTTGAAGTTTTTGTGATGAGTTCTTGTCCTTTTGCCCAGCAGGCAGAATGGTCGATCATCAACTTTCTAAAGGACTACTCTGAGAAATCGAAGCCAACAGTTGAGATACACTACATCCTTTATGAAAAGAAGGGAAATGGCCATGAGATCTTTACTTCACTTCATGGTGAAGAAGAGGTTGGTGAGGACTTAGTCCAAATTGTAATTAGGGATGTATATTCTAAATTCTTTTACGCTTATCTTCTCGGTAGAGTGAGAGATCCCAATATCCCATGGGATAAGTTATCAGCGACCATAGGGTTAAACCATGAAGAGATAGTGTCTATTAAGCACACTATTGCTAACGAACGAGAAAGGCTGCTGCAAAAAGAACATGATTATGTTACTGGGACATATGGGATTTACGATGGAAGTCCAGCTTTCGTGTGGGAAGGAGAAAAGACTACGGACATTGGAAAGGTGGTAGCTTTTAAAGGACTGTCAATATCATCAGCGCAAGATTGTTCAAGATAGATCGAAAAATCAAGAAGGGTATTTCAAAGTGAACAACTATTTCTTCAAGGGAAATTTCCTCCTAGGGACATTCTTGATATTGTACATGCATTCCTTTATGGTTAACCCTATTGAAATGTATGCACTTAGTCCTACGGATTCGATAAAGAACAAAGTAAATCAAACGTCACAGAATGATTCAAGGCTTTCTTGGTCCATTTTCCGTCCTGCATGTATTGATGCAAGTTCTAGTAATCACTCAATAGACGGCGCAGTGGGAGAACCGTTTATAGGTATTGCACGGAGTCATAACTACATTATGTCTAGCGGGCGATACTATTATTCACAAATCATGACTGGAATCAAAGATGATAATGTTGTTCTCCGAAAATTTGATTTGTTTCAAAACTATCCTAATCCCTTCAACCCCAGCACGACCATTGGCTATTCCCTGCCAAAGACTGCAAACGTATCGCTCAAGGTTTTCAACACACTGGGTCAAGAAGTCGCAGCGCTCGTGAACGAACTGAGATCGCCCGGATATTACAAGGTTCAGTGGAACGCATCGAACGTCACCAGCGGCATCTACTTCTATCGTCTGCAGGCGGGAGAATTCGTGGAGACCAAGAAGATGGTTTTACTTCATTGAGTCTTTTGCTTGTTAGGTTGCCGATGAGCGTGGGAGAAATTCCGCTCCTGACTTTGGAAGTTGCGATTAAGCTTCCTATCTGGCTACAATGCGAATTCAAACGATTTTTCAAAGGTTGCAACTGCTGAAAGTAGCCGGCCCCCGCTACAAAAAGAAAAACGCCCCACGCTGTTGGGGCGTTTTTCTTTTTGGCAGTACCAGTAAGAACCTGGTGTCCTGTTTACCCCGACGAAGCGCAGCGCAGTCGGGGCCCCCGCTACTCCAGAAATGCCGATCGACCAATGTTGATCGGCATTTTCTTTTGTGCGCCCGGCAGGGCGCACTTGCTAGGGAGTGCAAGACTCCTATGACCCCGGCAGGGGGAATCATGAGCCGAACGGCAAGGGTGTCCACCGTGAG
>Ga0315279_10006103_pt1 | contig 15329 bp, 14 predicted proteins | sample YL17G06_20_MG_FD_203694 | JGI IMG/M metagenome (GOLD analysis project Ga0315279, IMG submission 203694) | Sediment microbial communities from Yellowstone Lake, YNP, Wyoming, USA - YL17G06_20 | ecosystem: Environmental > Aquatic > Freshwater > Lake > Sediment | place: USA: Wyoming | collected... | reverse complement strand
CTCGAGGGGGGGTCCAGTGAAAGTGAAAGTATTCGTATTTTTTCTCCGTCGATAAAAAGGAGTAGTTTCAGTCAAGAGTGAAAGTAATCCTAAACCTTTGGTTCTCGTTAAAAGGATTATATAGTGCTTTTTAATATGAACCGGAGGTAAACAAATATGTGTAGTATATAGATTAAGACAGGTTCGAGGATTGCTGATCGAATCCCGGGCGCCTGGACCTATGCCATCAGTTCGTTGTTGCACCATGGGCACTTTGCCATCCTCGCGTTGGGGTCCACGATGGTCCAATAGAAGGTCTTGCCGCACCGGGTGCACGTGACGTTCTTGACGTTCGACGGAAGGGGCTTCGGCGGACCGCCTGCCGGTGGCGGCCCCATCGGTTTTGGCGGCGGTGCCATTCCCTGCTGCGGTGGATAGCCAGCTGGCGGTGGCCCCATGGGCTTCGGCGGATAGCCTCCAGGTGGCGGCCCCATCGGTTTCGGCGGCGGTGCCATGCCTTGCTGCGGTGGATAGCCTGCCGGCGGTGGCCCCATGGGCTTCGGCGGATAGCCTCCGGGCGGGGGACCCATCGGTTTCGGCGGTGGGGCCGTGGCCGGCTGCGGCGGATAACTAACTGGCGGAGCCTGTGGCGGTGCCGCGCCCGGCTGCGGTGAATAGGGCTGGTAGACCGGCGGCTGCCCCCCGGGCCTCGGCGGCGGTGTCGGGGGGAGGACCGGTTTCTCCGGTGCCCTTGGCTTCGGTACGCCCTTCGTCAGGTGGATCTTGCAGGTCGGGCAGTACCAACCTCCGACCTCCTTGTCGAACTGGACCGGCTGGCCGCACCGCTCGCATATCGGCGTCGGGACCGGCAGCGTCGCAAGGTATTTCGGGTGGTTCTTGAGGTGCGTCCTCGAGGCTGCCAGTAACATCGCTCCCGCCCCAAGGCCGAAGAACAGACCGATGAAACCTAAGAGCAGGCCCCTGTTATAGGCCGCATCGTACCTGTCCTTCTTCATGGCCCCTAGAATAAGCACGACGGTCAGGATCATGAATATCAGTGCGACGATCCCGAAAATCAGGAATACCGTGACCAGGGACAGGAAGAGGCTCTTGTTGGCGGCGTTGTACTGCGGGTCCTTGGACTGGCGGTAGAAGAAATACGCTAGTACGCCCCAGATCACGGTGGCCGCCAGGAACCATCCCACGCCGATGTTCAATGACTTCTTTGCCTTGTTGGTCATCTCTTCGGGATTGATGGTATCGCCCCCCCCATTCCTAGAGCCCCGATTGGTGAGATGGGTTGAAACCTACATAAAAATATCGTTAAGCTATAATTTCGTACATGCCTCACATCTGGTACCTGTTGCACGAGGAGCAGAACCACATGCGGGTCTGCGGGTTGAAGGTCATCATCGAGTTGCAGACCTGGCATCGGTGCACCTCACCGCTCGTGCCTGACCCGGTGGAACTGGGTGTTACATTCACATTCGTCGGCGACATGCGCACCGCCGTCTTCTTCAGCAGATCCCTGGCCTTGAAAAGTAAGACGCCCGCAATGACGATGCCGAAGATGAATCCCATGACCGTCAGTATATTGAGGTATCTCCCGGCCTCCTCGAACTCTCCCCTGGCCAACGGCATGAGCGCCTTGGTCCGCGTGACGAATGCGAAGACCAGGCCGATGATGCCCCAGATCAAAAGGACGACCCCTCCGGCCAGGTAGGCAAGTATGGCCAGCTGGAGGTCGCCGCTCGTGGCGTTCCTGTAGTCAGGGCCCAGGAAATCCTTCTTGTCCTTATCGTCCAGAGTGTTAAGATGGGCATAGGTGGCCATGTAATAGGTCCCGAGGATGATGAACACTATGGCTGCTATGAAGAAGAATATCATCGCAAAGGTGATGTTGTTGGTGATCTTCTCCTTCTCCGATGGTGGGGGCTGCCTGAACTGGGGCTCTCCTGTTATGTATTGCGGATTGTAGCTCACGACGGCATCGCCACCCGGGCAGACCCCACCCACCATCGTTATCCTATTAGGAGGCTTCCGATGGGGTGTCCCACCAATGGACGTATATGGATTATTGATTATAAAAGAATATTTGAACGACTTTGAAAGTGTACCGGGGCCAACGAAAATATTTAACGCGTCGGAGCCCATCATCCCAGCCATGTCCGGCTCAACTGGACCGGCCTCGGCATCGGCCATCAGCCCGGCGAAGTTCATATTGTTCGGGGAGCACGCCGTGGTCTACGGGGAGCCAGCCATCGCTGTGGCCATCGAGCTCCCTTTAAAGATCTCCGTGGCCCCGGCCAAGGCCTTCACGGTCGACGGTGAATCCCTGAACCAGAAGGGGCACTCCTTCATCAAGGCCGCGCTCGAATCGGACTGGAAGGGCGGGCCCGTCGCGATAAGGACATTCTCCGAGATTCCCAGGGCCAGCGGCCTCGGGTCCTCGGCCGCGGTCGTGGTCGCGACCCTCGCGGCATTAAGGAGGCTCGGGGGCGGGACCGGGATCGATGAGGAGGCGCTCGCCAGGACCGCCTTCGAGGTCGAGTACAGTGTCCAGGGCCGGGCCAGCCCGACCGATACATCCGTGTGCACGCACGGCAAGGCCATCATGCTGGCAAAGGACCGCCGCGAAGGTCTCCTCTGGCACATCAAGAAGGGCGACAAGGAATGGTTCATCCACCACCTGGACACGCCGGCCATGACCTTCGTCGTCGGGAACACGAACGAGCGGTCGGCCACCAAGGACATGGTGGGAAAGGTCCGGCGCTACTACGAGAAGAGCGGCCACGCACGCGAGACCATCGAGGAGATAGGCAGGATAACGGTCGACGGCGCAAAGGCCCTCCAGCAGGGCGACAAGGTCGAGCTGGGCCGCCTCATGGACCTGAACCACAAGCGCCTCGTGTCGCTCGGTGCCAGCAGCCAGCGGCTGGAGAAGCTGGTCGAGGCCTGCAGGCCACATTCCTACGGCGCGAAGCTGACGGGCAAGGGCGGCGGCGGCTGCATGGTGGCCCTGACGGACAGACCGAAGGAGACCTGCGAGGCCATCAAGAGGGCCGGCGGGTTCCCGCTCGTGGTGACGCCGGCGCAGAAGGGTGCAAGGTTCGCGGACTGATCAGGCCGTGAGGCCGACGAAATATATGTCCATTCCGTTCGATTCGTAGATCTTATTGAACGGCGGGGCATTGAACTTCGCCAGGGCCTCCTTTGACATGGGCCTTGCGTTCTCCCATTGTTTGAGGGCCACGCCGTTCCTGATCGCATCGTCGATGAGGACGTAATTTATCCTTCCGTGGCCCGAGGGCGCCCTGACCCATTTCAGCTCCTGCCGCGAGCCGTTAAGGTCGTCATGGAAAGTGTGATAGGCGTAGTCCCAGGTCCCGTTGAGGCCATCGAAGCCGAACAGCATCGAGCTCATCCTGTGGTCCGTGGCCACCAGGGTCTGCCGGACCGGGACCTCCTGGCCTGCCCAGGCGACGCCGTCGAGCTCATTGACCGTGGTCCCCTCCTCGAAGCCGCCCAGCAGCCCCTTGGGCGGGTATGCCACCGCAGCGGACACGAGCAACAGCGCCGAGACACCCAGGGCCAATGCGATCCTCGGACCTTTCCTTGTACCGGGCCCGGGATCCATGGACAGATCAGCCATGTAGGCGATGCCCCAGCCCGTGAGCAGTGCCGCCGGTAGCGTGACGTACTCGAATATCCTGTACGAGATCAGGACGGTGTTCTTCGTGAAGATGCTGATCAACAGGATGATGGAGACGGCGGCGAGCCAGAGCCAAACGGTCATGCCCCGCCGGCTGAACTCCCCCGCGGCCACACCGACGATGGCCAGCGTGATGATGATGGTCGTCGGCAGCAGGAGCAGGACCTGTTCAGGCGGGATGGAAACGTTGGTCCCAGGGGCCTGTACAAAGGCCGTGAACGCCAAAAATGCGAGGACCACGGCGAAGCCCACACCGAGGAACAGCCACAGGCGGTCCGGGGTGGGCAGCCTTGGTGTATACCTGAACTTGATGCTGCCCCTTCGGTAATGGACGATCAGCGCCGCTACGAGCAACATACCCATGGCGCCCGCGACCACTATGAACGGGCTGACCCCAAAGGCCTCCGACATGACCTGGTCCCTGAACGGTATGGCGATGCCCAGCCAGTAGACGAGGTTCGCGGCCAGCATGAACCCCAGGTAGAACGGTTCCACGGGGACCATGACCGTATGCTCCTTCGAACGTATGAGCTCGCGCATGAACGACACGAACATCAGCGGAACGAAGACGAAGAACGCCGACAGGTGATGCGTCGGGACCAGCGCCAGGGACGCGATGACCAATGGTATCAGGGCCGTGCGGTTCTCGTAGAGCTTGAGGTAGAGCAGGATGCATATCGCGAGCAGGAGGTCGCCCAGCGACCCGGGCATGGGATGCGATGTGGCGAAGACATGGGGCATGGCGACGGCCACGATGCCCGCCGCTATGAGCCCCGCTCTTTCGTCCCGGAAGGCGGTCCAGCCGATCAAGAACGCCACAACGGTCGTGAGGGCACCTAGGACCGGCAACACCAGTTTGAGCATGACCAGCAGGTCCGTGCCCATCGTGATATTGCAGGTCCCGACGAGGACCTCGGCGCCCGGGAAGTACGGATAGCCGAAGCCCCAGCCGTTGTATACGGTGGAGATGTAGCCCCGGTCGACGATGCCCTTTATGAGTGTGTAGTACTCGCCCGTGTCAGAGCCCCAGAGCTCGAAGCGGAACAATGGCTGGAGCCTAAGTATGACCGCCAGGAAGAGGGCGGTCAGCAGGGCCGGGACGGTCCACTTTCGCATGGGTGCAATAAAGAAATGTGACCTTAAATAAGGTTATTGATGGAAGAACGGCCCTTAAATTGGTAGGGGCGCCTTGCGCCCCTCCGTTACCAAGGGACCCTCTTCCGGCCTCACTGGAGGAGGCCAGCGTCGCGGAGCTCCTTGGTCACCTGCTCCACCGCCAGCTCGACGTCCTCGGTCTTCCGGGCGCCGGTGCAGACCATCTTCCCCGACCCGAAGAGGAGCACCACCACCTTGGGATTGTCCAGCCTGTAGACCAGCCCGGGGAACTGCTCGGGCTCGTATTCCACCTTCTCGAGGCTCAGTGAGATGGCGATCGCCTTCAGGTTGATGACGCAGCCGAGGTCCGCAGAGGCGACGATGTTCTGCACCTTGATCTCGGGCTTCTTGGTGACCGGCACTCCGGCGGCCTCTATCTGCTTCACCAGCTTGTCTATGGCGGTGCGCACCTCCTCGAGGCTCTTGGCACCGGTACAAACCACTTTCCCACTTCGGAACAGCAATGTAGCGACCTTGGGGTTCTTCATCCTGTAGACGAGGCCGGGGAACTGTTCCGTGTCGTACTGGGCCCCTTCGAGGGCTTTGAATATGTTCTGGAGGTCAAGCTCCTTGCCGAGGGAGGTCGTAGCCACCACATTCTCAATCTTGATTTTTACCACGGGTTCACCTATTTACCCAATCGAATAGGGGGGCATAATGGTTACCATGGTCGATTTGGCCAGGCAAATAAGGCCTAAGATGCACCTCTCGAGACCGCAAGTGTCAGCAGAACTGGACCTTTGCCTTCTTCATCAACGCTCTCAATTTCGGTCCGATCTTCGTTCCATCCTTCATCACGGCGACGATAAGTGACGCGATGGTGGACATGTCCTTCTCCGTCATTCCTAGGCGTGTCACCTCGGAGGTCCCCATCCGGCCGGCGCTGTCGATTATGATGTCGCTGGCCTCGAGCCTGGCCGCTAGTTCAGGGAACGGGGCCCCGTACAGCATCGAGGCCTTCTTGTTGTCCATCAGGACCTGGTGGCTCTTGGTATAGCCACGGTGGCCGAACCTCAGCGGGACCTTCAGGTCCGCCAGGGCCAAGGCCAGGGCCTTGGAGTTCTTGACCACCTGGCCCGCATAGGCCTTACCGAACCGCTTCATCTCCTCCATGGCCTTGCCTAGGGCCGCGACCCTGTTCCAGTGCGCGTTGTCTATGGACCTCCAGGTGGAGTTCTCGACGAACCTCTTGTAGATGTCCTCCTCGTTCGTCAGGACCACCCCGCCCTGGGGCCCGAAGAAGCTCTTGTGCGTGCTCCCTATCATAAGGTCCGCACCCTCCTTGAGCGGGTTCTGGAACTGGCCCCCGGCGATGAGCCCGAGCACATGGCTCGCGTCGTAGCAAAGGTAGGCGCCGACCCGGTCGCAGGCCTCGCGGACCGGCGCGATGTTGAACGGGAACGGGAAGTAGGAAAGGCCCAGGACGACCAGCGCGGGCCTCTGCCTTTCGATGTCCCCGACCGCGGCCTTATAGTCGAGGTCCCAGTCGTAGGCATTGAACGGGAGCCGCGAGTACCTGAGACCGAGGGCATCCGGCAGGTACTGCCCGACCCAGCCGTGGTAGCCGCCTGCATCGTCGTCCGGGGCCATGACAAGGTCCCCCTTCTTGCACAGGGCCATGAGGGCCGTCATGACCGCGATGTGGCCCGAGAGGGCGTTCACGTATGCCTTCTTGCAGCCGAAGACGTCGCAGGCGAGCCGCTGCGTCAGGGCCTGGGCCTCATCGGTGAACCTGGTCCCCATGTAGGCGTTCTTGACGTGGGCCCCGTCAAAGTTCTTGTTCATGGGCAAGGTGTACCTGTGGCCCAGGTCGGAGCCGAGAATGGCCCGGACGGCCGGGCTGGTGATGTTCTCGGATGCTATCAGGTTCAGGCACGAGCCGCGCCAGGCCTCATGGTCCTTGACGATGGTGGAGATGTTCCTTGCCATGGAAGACACCAGGGGATGCAAGGCCTTGGCATGAGAAATAGGTTATCGTTCGAAGCCCTTGACGGTCCTCACATGCCCAGCGGGAGCCGGTTGTTCTTGTCCATCCGGAAGTCCCCGTAGTCCACCTCGAACTCCTCGGGCTCCCCGTGCTCCATGACCATCTCCATGAGCAGGTTCACGGCCTCGCGGAGCTCCTTGACCTCCTTTCGGAGGGCCACGATCTCCTGCTTGAGCTGCTCCTTCTCATCGGGCCCCTTCATCCTGGGGATGTTCCGGGACACCTTCCGCTTGGCCACGGATGTGCGTATGTTTGTCGTGGTTCTTAAATTTTTATGTGACGGTGGGTTGTAGCATAATTCTCAATCTTATCAATTATTTGTGAAATTCATCATCTTTCGACATGGCAGAGGAGATAAACTGGTTTTAGTTTCACTGCTCCAGTTCGATTTTTACTTTTACTTTCACAGGACCCTCCCTAAACCATATATATCACCAACGATAAAGTCTCAATATGGTCAGTAATGGGGTGGTAAGAGGGGTCGTATTCTACATCAAGGACCATGCCCACAACCAGCTCCCTGAGGAGGTCTTCTGGCTCATGAAGGAGTTCCGGCTCATGGTCAACAAGACCATCCGGACCGGTAATCGGTGCGGGCTCACATCACGCAATGCCCTCTGCAAGGCTGTGTATAAGGGCCTCAGGGAGGAACACGACCTGTATTCCCAATACATCCCATCGGTATGCGAGGTCGCCGGGGCCATTCTCAAGAACTATAGGAAACGGCTCCGTAAGGGTATGAAGACCAAGGCCCCGTATGCTACGCGCCTAAATCTCAAGTGTGAGAACCAAACCTATCAGCTGGACCGGAAGACCGGGGTCATCCGATTGCCAATCCGGGCCGGAAAGCACGTCATGCTAGAGCTCGAGGTCAGCGATTACCACCGAAGATATCTTGGCGATGAGAAACTGGCCTTAGGCGCGATGACCATCACACCAAAGAAGATCGTCATCGCCTTCAGGAAGACGGACATCAAGCCGTTCGTTCCCGAGACCGTCATCTCATTGGATACGAACGAGCGCAGCCTGGACGGGGTCCTGGTAGCTAACGATGATGAGCCGGTGGCCATTCGTCTGGACACATCGGATATGCCGGTCCTTCAGGAAAGGCACCATGAGCGAAGGCGGCGGCTGCAGAAGAAGAAGGCCCACGACCGCAGGATGAAAAAGAGGCTGTGCGGCCGGGAAGGCAAACGCGAGCACGACCGCATCGAGGACCGATTGTACAAGGTGGCCAAAAGGATCGTGTCCATAGCAAAGGCGCGAAAAAGCGCCATCGTGCTGGAAGACCTGACCGGGCTCAGGCACAAGGGCTGGTCCAAGACGCTCAACCGGAGACTAAGTTCCTGGCCCCGGAGAAGGTTGCACGAGATCATCCTGCACATGGCCAGGTGGGAGGGCGTCCCGGTCATTTTCGTGGATCCTTGGAATACTAGTAACGACTGTCCGATATGTAGGAGGCACAACGCCAATTCCCGAATGGACAGCATGTTCAGGTGCGAATGCGGCTGGGAGTGCGACGAGCATCTCAACGCGAGCCTGAACATATTCTTGAAGGCCGTCGCCTCGAGCGAGGCGGTGGCTAGGGCAGTTCAGGGTAGGCCCGATGCATCCTGGCATGACCTGATGATGTCCCCATACGACCTCTTCGGAGGCGCACGGACGGAGCAATCTATATAAGCATAACGCATCGAGATTTGGCCCTGAATTCGATTCCTGGTTACCACTAACACATCAGAGCACAAGATATTACTGTCGACGGTATATGATGAGACTATGTTTCTGTAATGACTATCGATTTTGGCACGAAAAATGGTTTATTATTTTTCAATACCGAATATACGATAGTCAGGAGTTTTCTCGCAACAGCGACGATTATCACCTTATTCTTCTTCCCCTTGTTCTTAAGACGCTCTGCGAAGGCTTTGCATACTGGGTTACAGCGTATCGCTGAGACGGCCGACAAGTACATGGCAGTTCGAAGGTATGGTGATCCCCGTTTGGAGATGTGTTTACTTACCGAGTGAAAATTGCCACTATCGTGCACCGACGGATCCAGACCGGAGAACGCGACCAGTTCATCCACATCATCGAACTTTTCGATGGAGCCGATCTCTCCAAGTATGATGCCTGCGTTTGTTTCCCCTATCCCATTTATCGTCATTATCTGTGTATTAAAATTACTGACCAGTCGGACAATCCTTTCTTCTAAGGCCTCCTTCTGTTCTGATAGCAATTCATATTGCTGAATCAAGAATTTAATCTCGAGAACACAGGATTCCAGATACCCATCCGGGATAACAGCCTTGTCGAAAACGGCCCTAATCTCTTTCGCTTTCCCAGCGGGATCTGGATGTCGAGCAACTTTCAATATCTCGCTAAGCTCATTCTCGGAGCGGTCGAACGGTCTAGTCAGCTGGATACACTTCTTCATCACGGCGATGGAGCTAGGATACATTATGTTACTGAAAAGCTTCGTATATCCCCTGCAGATTATATCCAGGTCTTTATCAATCCTTCTCTTAATCGTGGATATCTGATCTGCAATCCTCGTTCGAACTCGTGTCAGTTGTCTCAGGGTTTTTACTTCAGGAGATATCTTGAACTCATCCGGGAAGTCTCCTTCAATGACCATCGCCTTTGCGATGGTCATGGCATCGATGGAGTCGTTGCGAGTCTTTCTTACCCTGGACTTATGATACTTCTTCAGTTCGATGGCGTTGAAGACCCGGATCTTCAGACCGTTCCTGTCACAGAACTCCACGAGCGGTAAATGGTATATTCCCGTGGATTCACAGCCGAGTAGGATATCGGTCCGCATCTCTTTTGAGTAGATCTCGATGTCGGTTTTCAATTGTTCCATGCCCGTTTGATCCTGGGCGTATTCCTTCGGTCCGAAGACGGACCTTCCTTTCCAGTCGCAAATCGCAGCATCGAACTTGTCCTTCGATATATCTATGCCCACAAACAGATGTTTCATGTTCATTTTTCCCACCTCCCTATGTTTTATAAGGGCTGAGGTGGATTGTAACCCCCGTGGCCTATGCGAACTACAGGCTTGTCACTTATGCTCGGAGTCCATGTATAATGGGCGGACACCCATTATGGCCCGTGACAATCTTTCCGCAGAGGTCGCACAGGCTGGGGCCCCGCGCTCAGTCACTGGGACTATAGCCCTAGGCGAACGCAGTCGGGAACACCTCAGCCTGTTATTCCATTTATTTCCGAGGACTTAACCTCTGCCACCCCTATATACAAGGCGAACAGGATGAGTGGCACGGTTGGGGGTTGACATGCGATGAATGGAACACGAACATACGGTCAATCCCGAATCATACTACAACCCTTGTGATGGCATGGGGCTCACAACAGGTCCTCGAGCTCCTTGACGAGCTCGGGGTACTTCCTTTCCAGGGCCTTCAGTATCTCGTAGGTCGTGATCTTCTCCAGCGAGGTCTCGGACAGGGCCTTGACTGCCTTGTTGAAGATGTGGTCGGGCAGGTCGATGAGCTTCTCCTTGGCGACGTAGTTCCTGATGAGCTTGTTCTCGAACCTGGCCCTCCATTCCTTGTCGTATTTGAGGAGGAACTTGGCCGAGAAGTCGTTGGCCTTGACGGCCTCGGCACAGACCCTGCCGGCTATCTGGCCCGCGATGCACGCCGTCGCGATGCCGCCGCCCGTGAGCGGGTCTATCTGCCTGGCCGCGTCGCCAACCAGCATGATGCCGTTGTCCACGGTCTTGTCGATGGGCATGTTGCAAGATATGGCCCCGGCGATCTTCTCCACGCGCTTCCCCTTGTCTATGCCGGGATGTGCGGCTATCCACTTGTCGAGGTACATCAGGGCCTCCCCGCCCTTCTTCAACTTGGACCTGTTCACGCCTATGCCGACATTGGCGCAGTCCTTGCCCTTGGGGAAGACCCAGACGTAGCCGCCGGGCGCGGCGGAGCCGAGGTAGAAGTCGTTGTACCTCGGATCGCACTCTATGTCCACCATGAAGTACTCGAAGCACGAGTTGAGGTCCCTCATCTTGAGGTTCGTGTCTATGCCGGCCCACCGGCCGATCTGGGACTCGAAACCGTCGGCCCCGATGACTATCTTCGCCTGTATCTCGAGGTCCTCGGCGCCGGACTTTGCCTTGACGCCCACGACCTTGTCCCCATCCTTCATGATGGATGTTGCCATGGTCTTCACCATGACGTCGGCCCCGTGCCTCGCCGCCTCGAAGGCGAGGTACTGGTCGAAGTCGTCCCTGTTTATGACATAGCCGCACTCGTTGCCGGCCAGCTTCTCGTTGACGGTCAGGCAGGAACCGTCGGGGGCGAAGATCCTTGCCCCCTCGACCTCGTGGGCTATCCACGACGACATGGGCTTGAGGCCGAGCTCGTTCAGCCAGACCTTGGCCATGCCTTCGCCGCAGCGCACCGGGCTGCCGATCTCCTGCCTCTTCTCGAGCATCAGGACCTTGCAGCCGCCCTCGGCCGCCTTCCAGGCGGTCATGCTGCCGCCGGGGCCCGCGCCCACGACGACCACATCGTACTTGAGCGTCCTCATATCACGCGCCCCCCTTCTTGGCCTTGCCAGTGGCGCACTTACTGTCGTCCTTTGCGTCCTTGCTGATGGCCCCGACGGGGCACGTCGCTATGCACAAGCCACAAGAGTTGCAGTTCTCGTTGAACTCGATCCTCGTTTCGTAGAGCGTCACGGCGACCCGGGGGCAGAAGCCCACACAGGCGCCACAATACATGCAGATGCTCCGGTCGACCTTCATGATGGAACCCATCCTTCAATGAAATGCAATTACTGACAACCCTCGGGGGACCCGGGGGGTCAGCGCCATATCTGGATTGCCCCATTTAATTATTTTGTCTTGATTGCGACTACAACATGATGGCCTGTTCGGGCCCGGGGCCAAGGTCTGCCCAGCGCCCACGATAATTTCATTATTTTCATTTTCAAAGCAAAGGAATGTTTTTATGTAAAAAGGACCTATACTACGGGTGAGTCCATCATGCCAAACCTCAACGACCTTCTCTTGGCGAGCGGAAACCCGCTTCAGGACCCGATGTTCATAATGGTCCTCATAATCTGTATCATATTGATAATACTCAGCGCCATCATCGGGACCATCCTGGGCCGCAAGCGGAAGGCCGAGGTCGAGGCCCGCATCGCCGAGAGGCGCAGGCAGAGGCGGCTTGTCCTGGAGGAGGCCGCCCAGCGCGAGAAGGACATGCTCAAGCGCTACGAGGACGCCAAGAAGAAGGCCGAGCAGGAGATGATCACTAACCCGAGGCCCTTGTTGCCCGTACCGGACATCAAGGACGAGGAGATGCGGCCCGTGCCCCGCGGCGGGGAACGTATCGAGCTGCTCCGGACGACCGGACCGCGCTACATGAAGGTCCAAGGGGAGCTCGGGGTCCGGGGCTCGGCCCCGGTGCGCCTCAGCACCAGGGACACGGTCGGTGTCCAGGGGTCCCGGTTCACGGACACGGGCGAGGCCCAGGCGGCTGCGAAAGTGGCCAAGGCCAAGCCCGTCGCTGGCACAAAGCCAGGGCCGCCCAAGCCCGCGGTGGCGGTCGCGAAGCCCGCCGTGGCCAAGGAGGAGCCGGCAATCAAGGATGTATCCCCCAAGCCAGGGCCTGTCACGCAAGGCCCCCCGAAGCCCGACCTCGAGGCCGCGAAGAAGGAAGAGTATGAGCGGCAGAGGCTAGAAAAGGAGAAGGCGGAGAAGGAAAAGGCGGCGAAGAAGCCCACCGAGGAAGAGGACAAAGGCGTCGATAGGATCCAGGAGATGCTCACGAACCTCGACAAGATGAAATAGATTCCCTTTTCACGCACATTGGAATATCTCACAGCCCCGGCCCTATATCCTGCCGATGTGCCCCGGTCCGATCCTTGACACGCCCGCGTCGCCTGAGCCCGCGCTGGCCGGGGCGGCCTCCGTCACGACGACCTCCTCCACCTCCGAGACCTCTTCGACCTCCTTGGCCGGCCACATGCCCTTGACGGCGGAGACCTTCGAGACGCCGCCCTCCTTCTGGACGTTCACGAACCCGGCCTTGTGAAGCACCCTGATGTGGTAACTTATGACCTGCTTGGACTCCTCAAGATACTTTGCCAGCGTGGTCTGCGAGATCCCCGGGTGCCGGTCCACCTCGTCCATGAGCTGTTTCTGGATCCTGCTGAGGTGCTTCTCCTTCCTTAGGACCTTCACGTGCCTCGGATAGAACCTCTTGTAGAGGCCGTCCCTGTGGACCTTGACGAACTCCTCGCGCTCGAGGACCATCAGGTGGTGGGCCAGGACGCCGTTCGGCAGGTCGAGCTGGCTCTGGAGCTCCATGTAATGCGCCCCGGGGTTCGCCTTGATATAACCGTAGATCTCACCGCGGGTGAAGTTGTCCAGGACCTTCTCCTTCATGATCCTGCAATACAAAGGAACGAATATCCAGACGAGGAATGCGAAGTAGCCGACCTCGGTGCCGCCGATGACCACGATCATGCAGACGCCGACTATGGCGATGCTTATCATGGACCAGGCGATGTAGCCGAGGCCGAGGAAGGACCAGGCCTCCTTGGGGGGCGTCGCGACCGGTGGCGTGGTCCCGATGACCTGCACTTGCGCCGTGGCCTGGGATGCGCTGCTCGGGTAATCCTCGGACCGCGCGACCATGGTGAAGTCGTAGGTCCCGGCCGGCGCATCGGCCGGGATGGTGATGTTCATGACGACCTGCGTCGGTACCTCGGGGGACATCGCCCCGTCCTTGTCGCCCAACAGGTCCACGAGCCAGCCCTGGTCACGGAACCCGATGCCGTTCGTGATATCGTATGAGAACCGGTCGTTGGTGCTACCTATGTTGGTGACCGTGAAGGAAAGCCTGAATGTCTGGGTGACGTTCTTCTGCTGGACCTCAAGGTCCGCCGGTGCTTGAACGGCGACGCGGTTCTTCACGACGACGATGTCCATGGACTTCATGAAACTGCGCTCGGGGTCCGAGGGCGGGGTGTTGAGCGTGACCTTGACCCGCAATTGGTAGACGCCCTCGCCGGCGTCCTTGGGGACCGTCGCCTTCCCGGTGAACGCCACGACCGTGTCGCCGGTTATTGGAACATTGGTCGGGCTGATCGTCACATCCCAATTCGTTTTCAGGACATACGCCGTGAGCTGTATCCCGTCGGTCTTGGCCCCGGAGAGCGAGATGTTACCGCCGTACTTGACCATATAATTGATCCCAAGGGAAAGGTCGGCCTTGGCGGTCTCCTTGTCGAAATTGATGGAGACACTGGGGGATTGGTCCGCAGAGATGGACGCCATCCCAAGGAGGGAAAAAACCAGAAGGATGGCGATGAACGCCATGAGAAATCCTTTGGCTCCCCGTGATGTCCTCATATACTCCCTCCTCTGGCCGTTCCTATGGTCGGTAACAGGGATTATTTTGGGCTCGAGGGTATTTAAAGTATGTGGTGGAGGGTTTTTACTAGGTTAATATTGTTTTGTTCATTATTTTATATTTAAAAATTCACCTTATGGGGAAATGCCATTAACTGGATTCCCATTATTATTGGCCTCTTGGCCGTTTCTTTGGAGCATTCTTGCGAATCTTCTTCGAGCCAATCACTCTTTTGCTCGAACTCTTACGCAAATATCCTTTTTCTTGCTTATATCGGCGATAAATGTCAATCCCCGAGATGACAAACGACACGATAATGGAGATGATTGCCATCGCAACGAATTCCCCCTCGATTTTGACGATTGTCAGTCTCCTGTTATCGTACGAATAACCGGTGCATATTGTTGGTATGGTCCGACTTGGAGAAGACTGATCTGGAAGGAATGGTATTGCATATTCTCCATTACAAGAATCCATCCACATCTGGAGTTCTGTATTATGATCGAATAACAACATTCTGCCATTCACCATTATATGTGGGATGATATAAAGGGTCCCAGTGGTTTTGGGTACAATCTTGAAGGTCACAATCTCTCGGGGTCCTTGAATTCTGATGCTTTTCGGAGTAATCTGCGCGAAGATCTCCTGATCGATCCAACCATTACCGTGATGCGCAGAAAGTTCGTTGTCCCAGCCAGTCTCGTATATTGAAAGCGATATGTCCCCGACATAACCATTTGGATTGTCAATTTGCATAGTCAAGGTGGTTTCTATTCCTTTCTCTACCGTTTTTCGAAGTATCTTTGCATATATTGTAGTATTAATTTTGACACTCCCGATTGCATGTTCGCCAAGAAAGGTTACCCCGATTCCGGAGTTCACATATATCGGGCGGTGTAGATCCATATCATTTCCTTCACAATTACCTCCGTGTTCCACAAGGCAAATCATGTGCCAGCCGCTTGCTTTCGAATAGACTGTCACATTCACTTTTTTCCATTCATTTGGTTTAATTGACGTGTCCACAGACATCTTGGAATAAAATGGCCTTCATAATAGATAAAACTACCTTCCGATAAGGTTAAGAATCCCCTGGCGAATTTATCAC
>Ga0315279_10006101_pt1 | contig 15331 bp, 13 predicted proteins | sample YL17G06_20_MG_FD_203694 | JGI IMG/M metagenome (GOLD analysis project Ga0315279, IMG submission 203694) | Sediment microbial communities from Yellowstone Lake, YNP, Wyoming, USA - YL17G06_20 | ecosystem: Environmental > Aquatic > Freshwater > Lake > Sediment | place: USA: Wyoming | collected... | reverse complement strand
CAGACGTGCCCGCGACCGCCCTCGTTGAGCCGCTGAGGGTGCTGGTGTTAGCCCGCCGCCAAAAGGCCGACGCCGACACGATGACGGCCGCCGAGTTCTGGCGACGCCTGGCACGCTTAGGCGGTCATCAAGGTCGTCGCCGAGATGGCCCGCCTGGCTGGCGCACGGTCTGGCGCGGTTGGCGCTTGTTGTCCGATCTGACTGAAGGTGCTCGCCTGTTCGTCGCGCCCGATACCGGCTGAAAAATGTGGGTAAAGATCAGGCCTCCAAGGCTTCATCCGCGTCGGAAAGATGTATCGTCCAAGGAAGGAGCCACCTTCTTGAGCTCGTGCGACGCAACTCAGGCGCCGCCCAACACCCGCTGCATCCGCCCCGCCTGGCGGCGGGGCAATCGGGGCTCCAAGGCCGAGAAGTCGCTTTGCGGGGTTTCTTGAGAGGCCAGTGCCGGCGGGCGGCTGAGCTCAACCGTTAGTGCGCCAAGCTAACTTGGTGCTTCTGAGGTGAAAGTCCTTATTGGGTAAGGTCTAGCCAACCACCTGTACCGAGTGTTGCAGATATCAGGAGGCGCAAGCAGTCGCTCCCTTCGGATCGCTGCCATTCATCCCCTGCGGGCCGCACGTGAGACGCACCGCGCCCCTCACGCGGGTCTTTAGCCGATAGGTTACCGAACCGTAGTAACGACTTAGCCGCAAGTCGCCACGACCCGCCTCGCATTTTTGCCACTTGCCGTTTTCCCGCTGCGGTCTGCCGTCCTCCGTCTTTATAAAATCTTTACACCTCTCCCCCCTCTTTTTATCTTTTCCAAACATCGGCGCGTTAGAATTTCTCCTAATCTAGAGAGGAGCAGAGCGCGCCATGAGTCAAATTGCCAGTGCGGTGATAGATATCGGCTTTGCCAGGGGCGTCTGGGCAGACTCGGCCCCCCAGCCCATGGATAATGCGTTCCGCCAGTTGCGCGAGGAATGTCAGGCTCAACAGACACTCTTTGACGCCCAGCCGATTGAGGCGCGGCGTTTGCTCGACGAGCAGGCTCGCAAAATCGCCGAGGCGCTCGTGCAAGGCGAGCGGCAGTTGAGCTTTGTGTTGCCAGAGCAAGTATCCATCGAAACGCCGGGGCGCGACGGCCAAGGCTGGCTCAACGTTCCGGCGGAATTTCGCAAGCAGAACGTCGCGGGCTTGCTGGGTCGGTTGCCCGTAAAAGACATCCGCGCGGCAGTCCGCCAACGCTTGAACCAGCTTGAGCAATCTCATCATCAAGCGGTGGCGGTGAGCGCCAAACTCGTCCGATACGCCGTGGTCCGGCACATCGTCCACGAGCTGCTGCCGGCTGGCGACTCGGGCGGGGTTTATATGCCTCAATGGGTCGCCTTTGACGACGAGCGGTTGCTGGTGGATTCGCTTGACGAGGCCAAGGCGCGTGTCGCTTTGATGCAGAACTATGTGAGCACGCTGCACCTGGCCGTCTCGCTCGCGCCTTACATCTTTGCCGACGAAGAATATCAGCGCAAGCGTTCCGGCATGCTCGTCCAGCTCATCAACCAGGGCCGGGCGCTGGCGCGTTACCAGGTGGGCGTCGTCATCGGCAAGATTCAGCGATATGCAAAAGCTGGAGAGCTCAATCTCGGCTTTAGCCTGAGCCTGCCGTACTTTGACGATCAAACGCTTGAGATGAAAATGCACGACTTTGAAGTCATTCCTGCCGGGCGCATCATGTTTGTTCCGGCTTTGGTCTGGCGCGCTGTGCGGCAGGAGCAGGAAAAGGTGCAACAGAACACGCGCCTGAACGAATCTACTCGGATGCATCTCCTTTCGGAACTCAAGGTGCTGGAACGGGCTTTTGAATCTTCAGAACTCGAAAAAAGGTTGTAGCTATGTTGTTCTCGATCGGTCTCTTGTTAGTGGTTGTATTCTTGTCCTACAAAATTGCGCCGCATGAAAAGGCCGAACACGCGCACGTGCACGGCGCCGGGCAGATTGGCTTGGCAGCGGCGATAGCTTTGTTCGGTGTAGACTATTTCACCTCGTTTTATTATGGCACCGGCGAGTTGATGAGTGCGCTGCACCCTTACGGGTTGCAAAAGTACGGCTACATCGCCGCCGCCGTCATCGCCATCGCCAACTTTGTATTTGGCGCGCTTTACATGTACTCGCTGGGCGTGTTCAACGAGGGCGGTGGGTCGTACACGGCTTCGATGCGCTATCTCAAGCCCACGCTGAGCCTCATCGTCGCCGTCACGCTCATCGAAGACTATGTGCTCACCATCGTGGTCTCGGCGCTTTCAGGCGGCGACCAGCTACTCTCGCTCGTCCCACAGTTCTACCAATACTGGTATCTGCACTTTGCGATTGGCGCGCTACTGGCCTTGGGCACCTGGTACGTTACTATCCGAGGCCGTGGCGAATCGTCAACTTTTGTTTTCACGCTGCTGGGCATCTTTGTGATGCTCTCCATCACTATGGCCATCGGCCTATTCATCGCTCACTTCAAAGGCGTTCCGCCTGTGCCGCCCGAAGCCGCGCCCAAATCAGCCACGCTTGCTCAGGCACTCATGCACTTGCTGACGGCTTCGATGAAGGGCATGGTGGCCTTGAGCGGTCTGGAGGCCATGTCCAACGGTATTCAGTTTGTGTTCAACGAAGACGCCGGAATCGTTAAATGGGGAAAGCAGCATATGCCTCGCCTCAAGAGTCTGTGGAAGTTTTACAGCGGCAAGTCGGGCATCGGGCGATTCGTGCAGACCTCGTTTCTGTTCTATGGCGGGCTGACGACGTTTTTCCTGGTCGCCTTTTCCCAGCGATTCGACGTTTTTGACGGGACGCAAGGCCGCTCGCTCGTCGGGAACCTGTCTTTCATTGGTTTTGGACAGATTCCGGGCGGCATGATGCTGTTCTGGGCTTATCAAGTCCTGGCCGTGGTCATGCTAGCCGCCGCCTCGATGACGGCGCTCCAGGACGCGCAGGCCACCGAGTGGCGCGACGTGGCCATCGGTGAAATCCCCGAGGTGATTATCTACCGTGACAAGCGCGGCACCTTCACCCGCTCGGTCACGATCACGTTTATTGTGGCCGTGTTCATCATGCTGCTCGTGCGCGGGCAGACCACGGTCGCCGCGCCGTTCTACGGCGTTGGCGTCTTTATGCCGATCATGGTGATGGGCCTGGCCGTCCGCCAGCACTTTTTGCAGAATTATACCGGGCGCGCCCGCACCTGGGGCGCATGGGGCGCTGGACTGGCTGCCGCCATATCTGCGATTGTGTTTGTGGGCCAGATTGCGGGCAAGTGGGAAGAAGGCGGCTGGATACGGCTGATCACCTTCACGACACTGTTCACGACCGCGCACCTGGTTCTCCTTTCGCCGGTGGGACACCGCACGCCGGAGCAAATCCGCCGCATCGTCCGCGACAAGGCGCGTGTGCAAGGCGCGATGGGCTCCATCGTCGAGTGGCAGTCGGTCAAGATGCAGCAATACCGCTACATGCTGCTCACCGGTATCTCACGTTTCTATGCGCTTTTCGGCGTGAACCGACCGGTGCGCTACGCGCCGCCTCCGCCTGCCGGGGATTACGATCACGCGCTGCATGTGGATCACCCCGAAGCGCCTTCTTTTCTCGATCAATACATTGCCAGTCAGCCTCGGCCTGAGCCGCGTCTGGGCGGACAGCCCAAGCAGACCGCCGAGCCGGAACCGCCGATGTTGGTTTGAGTTGGTACTGACGACTTCAGCCGTTACTATGAAAGCTGATACGAAGGTACAAGAGTAATGGAAGCACGAGTTAATCAATCTGCCCGGCTGCGGCAAATGCGCCGCTGGCTCTGGGCATCCGGGATAGTTGGAATTGTTTTTTGTTTGTTGACGGTGGCGATGTTGGCCGCGCTCCCCGTCCTCTCGCCGGGCATCGGCGCAGAGGTGGCCGATGCACTGCGCGCTGTCGTTGGCCCAGGGCCGGTCGCGGAGGTCGAAAGCATCTCGTTCAAATTGCAAGATGTTGCCAACCAAGTTCGCTATCGGTTGACCGGCGGCCAGCCGCAGATGACGTGGACGACCGTGGGGCAACTTGAATCGACGCCAACACCCGAGCCGGATACATCAGCGCCTGGGCCGGACACATCCATGCCCAAGCCGCCCAAAGGGCAGGCCTCGACAAGCCACTCGGCTCAAGCGGAGCGGCCCACGCCTGTCTTGAGCGTCGTTGATACGCCCCCGTCCATCGAGGGCGGATGGCAGGCGTTCGGCCCGTCGGTTGCGGGATTTCTCGCGATGGCGCGAGCGAGCGTCAAGCCCGACCCGACCCGTCCCTATGCCCAGGCGGCCCTGGTGCGCATTGATCTTTCGCGGACGCAGCTTGGCGTCGTGCCCGGCACCGTCGAGCCGGTCGCCGCAAAAGGCGTGCCGTCGTTTCCACGTCCGGGCGACATCTCGGCCAGCGATCAGGCCAAGTTGCTGGCCGCGTTCAACGGGGGATTCAAAGCGGTGCATGGCGGTTATGGCATGATGGTGGATGGGATCACTCTCCTGCCACCCAAAGACGGCATTGCCACGCTGGCAATCTATCGCGATGGCAGCGTGCGGCTGGGCGCGTGGGGGCGCGACATCACTTCGACACTAGACATGGTGGCTTTTCGTCAGAACTGCCCGCTGCTGCTGGACGCCGGGCAGATCAACCCTTCGGTCAACGACGGCAGCCGCAAAGAGTGGGGCTACACGGTCAAGAACCTGGACACCACCTGGCGTTCCGGCCTGGGCATCAGCCGTGATGGGCGTTTCCTCATCTATGCGGCGGGGAACTCGCTCACCGTCGAGTCGCTCGGGCGCGCGTTGCAAGAGGCGGGGGCCTATTACGCCATGCAACTGGACATCAACGGCTTTTACACCCGCTTTGTCACCTACGCGCCTTCCGATGCGGCCAATTCGAAATACCCGGTCAAGGCGGACAAGCTGCTCAAAGAAATGACGGCCAGCCCGACGCAATTCCTCACGCCGTACGACCGCGATTTCTTTTACGTCACGGCGGCCCCGCGTGTGAATGCAGTTGCGTCCACGTCGGTCAACCGGCGTGACGCACTTCCATGAAACAGACCGCTGAGCCTGAGCAGCCGCCTGTAATCGGAGTTCAATAAAAAGCGGGAGGGGAGATTCCCTTCCCGCTTTTGCACTGCTGGTGGTGGAATAACTTACTCGCCCGAAACGACAATGACGTAAAAAGAGTGACCTGGAAGAGACAGCCGATTGCCGGGTGGCATTCCGAACGATTCGCCCGTCCACGGATCCAGGATCAGTGCGGAGCCGCTTACGGGCAATTCCACCTGAATGTCCACGGCGGGGCTTGTTTCATTGAACAGCATGAAGCAGTGTCGGCCATCCTTGACCACGTGGCGAACCCGCAGCCCCGGCGAGGCTGGAAAAACACGTACATCTTGCGGCGCGATGTCGTCGAGGCGTTTCACCAGTTCGGCCCCGGTCATATCGCCGCTGAAGTGAATCAAGCGTCCGGCCTGTTTCAGATTCTCCAGCGCCGGATGCGCTCGCGGGTCGGGCGCGTCCTCGACGATCAGCACGCGATAGTGCATACCCCGAATGTGAACCCCTTCTTTGTCCACTTGCGCGTCTTGCCAAAGATGACGTTCTTCCAGGTAGTTGAAATCACGCTGATGCTCAAAGCAGACTTTGGCAGGCCGCCAGGGCAGAGAGTTGGACTGGCCGAGGATGGCGATGTGACATACGTGCTCGCCATCCGTGTTGAGCCAACTCAACCGGCGACAGGCGTCGGCATACTGCGTGAACCGATTCCACCAGGGGGAGTTCGGTCCGACGTCCGGTGGACGTTCGTCTCGGCGCGGGCCGCGAATAGAATAGTAAAAGGCGTGCGGGTACAGCCAGTTGACGCCGCGTACGAAGCACCAGTGAGCCAGCCACGCCATCTCTTCCCACGTGAGTTGGTGGCCGTAAGCGCCACAACATTCATTCGAGTTGCGCTGTCGTCCGCAGTGCAGCATGGCCGAGGAGCTGCACTTGGCCTGAGTCGCCTCCGAGCCTTCGAGCGCGGAGGGATGATCGGGCAAGACCCAGCGCCAGACCAAATCCTGCCCCGGGATGTGAAAGTAGCGCAGAGGGCCAATATCGCTTCCTTGCGCCGGATGGCCGGTCAGCGCAACTCCATGAGCCTGGCACCAAGCGTGCAACTGCGGATAATAGGTCTCTTCCAATCGCCTCGCGATAGCAAGATCATAATCTGCTCGGAAGCGCTGCGCGTCGGGCTCGTCGTCGTACCATAAGGCAGGGAGATGCGGCGTAAAGTCATAGCCCAGGAGGCGATTGACCTCTGGCAGAATGTCGCGTGTGCCCGGAACGACGTCGCGCTCGCGACATCGCCCCAAAGGTCCCGGCTCATCCGTAAAGATGGCGGGGATGGTGTTCCCGAAATACATGGAAAAATGCGCCGCGAATTTGTCATAGACGAGGTGGATGAACTCGGCGACCGCGGACGGGTTCAGAATGTCGGCGGCGGGCGGCTCGTCCTCGGCTGGCCCCTCGCCATTCGACGATTCGTCGACATAGTGCAGACTCCGGATAACGCTATCCACCTTGCGGTCAATCACGGCCAGGCGCTCGCCATTCTTTCGTTGCACCACCGCCGCCAGATGTTCATCTGCATTCAACCTCGGTGCCTGCCTGGCAGAAAGGTCAATCTTTGCCAGGCAGCGGCACTGGAAGGCAGGATTGGAAGCGACGACCTGCCCGGATGAAGAGCCAGAGGGATACATGCCTTCGTCGTAGAGAATGACGTACATGCCTCGGCGGCGCGCTTCCTCGATAGCCACGTGGTAAAAATGGAGAAGGTTCTCTGACATCCATCCCAGCTCGCGCGGCAAGCCGACTCGTGGATGGATGACGAATCCAAAAACTCGGTGCGCTTCAAAATCTTGGATTTGCCTGACGATTTCTCTCTCGTTCAGAGCATCATTCCAAAACCAGAACGGCATCACGCTGAAAATACGCGGAGGGTCCAGCCACGATTGGGGTATGGTCATGGGGCGCTCTCCCTGAAGATAGTTTAGGCCACGGCCTTTGAATCCATTATACTTTGTTCCGTCAATGGCGCACAATCAAAAATGGAATGGGTGGCGAATTTCCTTGCCCGAAAAGCAAGGATTTGATTGGCAAGGTGCTAGAACGTTGGTTGCGAGCGCGCCCACAGTATGCTATATTGACAGACAGAGACAATGAATGACAGATGGGGCCGACGTGAGCGAGATGATGATCCGTGATTTGACGACCTACGATGAGTTTCTGCAAGTCCGCGAGGTGCAGCGCGCGTGCTGGGGCTTTGGCAGCGACGAAGGGCTATATCCGCCCATCCTCCTCACGGCCAGCCAGAACGGCGGCGTGGTGCTGGGTGCATTCGACGGCGACAAGCTGGTGGGCTACCTGTTCGGCTTCCTGGGCCTGCACGAAAATCGCGGCCCGCTCAAATTGTGCTCGCAGACGATGGGCGTGCTGGCGGACTATCGCGGGCGCGGCATTGCCGAATCGCTCAAATGGGCGCAGCGTGACCGCGCGCTCAAGCTGGGCTTGAAACTTGTCACCTGGACGTATGACCCACTCGAAGGCCCGAATGCCTACCTGAACCTGCACAAGCTGAACGGCATCGCCCGCGTGTACAAGCGCAACATTTACGGCGAGCATTTCAGCGCGCTCAACGAGGGGATGCCGACGGACCGGTTCCTGGTTGAGTGGTGGGTAGAGCAAATTTCAAATTTCAAATCTCAAATCTCGGCACAGTCTGGCTTAAGCCAGACGAGTACGCGAAATGTCAAAGGGAAAGAGATAACGCGAGTCGAAGGAGATGGTGCAAGTCAGCGGTTGGTCGAATATGATCTCAAGTCGGAAGAGGAGACGGTGTGCGTTCAAGTGCCGGTGGATATCCAGGCCATTCGCAAAGAGGACATGGCGCTGGCAGTGGATTGGCGGCGTAAGACACGTGAGATTTTCGAGACGTACTTCCGGCGCGGGTACGTCGCCGTGGATTTTGCCAGGGGAGAACGCGACGGCGCGCAGCGCAATCTGTACACACTGTGGCGACCGCCCGCTGACTGGATTGCCGAGTTGAGTGGTTAGTCCAGTTGCTTGGTCAATCAGTCAACCGGTTGCTCGGTTGTCTGCAATCAGTGGCGAGAGGGCAAAAGCTAGCGCGGCTCGGTGGGTTCACGAGCCGCGCTTCATTTGAATTTGGCAGCCGTGTTCTGTTGCTTGTCAATCTGTGAGCACATCTCTACCAGGGAACGGGTTCCTTTTGCCTGTTGCTGTTGTCTCTCGGTCTTGCGTCAACGTACTTCCACCATTGCGCGCCTTTGTTAGGCCATTCCATTAACTTCGTTGGATCTAGACCAATCCAAACTCCCTTCGGGCCAAGATGCTTCTTCAGCTTCTTTGCATGCCACCTGTAAATGGCAATGAGAAGAGTGCCGACACCATAGGGAGCTAACTTGATAATCACTTCAGCAAGGCTCCAACCATCGCCATCAATGATGTAATTGGCCCATTTCTCGCCCGCCTCAATCCAGACCTTCGGCGATCCAGCTTTGGTCCATACTGCGAATCCGCTTACTAGGACTACCCGCTTCGCTTGCTCCGGCATTGCACACCTTCCTTTCTGTTTTGATTGTTGGTTCCGAAATCAACCGGAGCCGCCCAACGAAAAAATCAGCCGCGAGTAGAATGAGTCGGCTGTATTAGTTTGTTAGGCCGACTCGACTTAGAATGTACCAATCGATTACGTTGGCAACGATTTATTGATTAGCATCGTAGATATTATCACTCTCGTTACTTTCTTCCACCATGTTTTTTGCATCTACCCTAACCACAAGATTTGCAGTTGTAAGACTAGAGAGATCCAGACCACGGGGAGACGAGAATCTACTAAAAGGAATAGGTCCTGAACTCCATGAACTACCCGCTGCGATACCAGAGACATTTGCAGAATATTGGGACTGAGGCTTTGCAGCATCGGCAACACCCACCTGATTGATTTCAATATAGGTAAGATGCGCCCCAGCATTTCCGTTGCCGTTGTTCTTTACGGTGATGCTAACTGTTCTTGCCGCAAAATCAATCGCTGCGTTTTGTACAACCAGATTCGGCTTCGGCGTAGTACATCCGGTCAGCACTAAAAAGCCAATTGCTGATAGTAGAATCGAATACTTTTTCATACGTGCCTCCTTTTTATTGAGTTAAAGTATGCCATCGCGGTAGGACGGCCAGTTGCTCAACCGCCCCGTGCACGGTTTGGGAGTCGCGGGGCGATAGGCGACTGTCGCCCCGACCATAACGTAGGCCCATCGCCACAACGGTGATCCAGGCGCTCGATTCTTCGTTTTGTACTTTGGCCAGAATGACTTCCCTAGATCTGCTCATAGTCACCCTGTAAAGCAACACGCGACGTCATGCTCGACTCTACGCCAGGATTGGCAAGCGCTTCACGGCGTATGCATACCGTGCTGCTCCCTGAACGTTCGGATGTCCGACTGACGCCTTCGCGCATATCAGTGGTCCGTCTGCAGGTTGGTCGGCAGGCACCGCGGCACATGCCGCTTCGCGCTCAGGCGCGACGCCACCTTGGTCGGGAGTATCCTCGACACTACCTGCAGCAGAAAAGCCCCAGAGCAGGGAATTGGTGGCGAAGATGGCGTTTCCGGCGGCGAATTTCGGATCAGCAAAGTAAACCTTCTCCTGACCGAGAGCCTCGTTGGTTTCTTTAACGGCATCCGCAAGTCTCTGATTTGCGATCCTTGCGAAGTCATCACATCGCTGTGCTATCTTCCTTAGCTGTTCTTCTACCAAGTGAGTATAATATTTATCAATATAAAAGATTATGGGGGCAATAGGCCCCCAGCAATAGGTCAGCCACAGCTCGAGGAAATCAAGGCTCGTGTCCTCGCTCACGATTTGGTAGTAGCCCGTTACTACAACTTTAGCGTTCGGAAAGGCCATCTTCGGCGTGTCGGTATCTGTCTGCCGTGCTCCGGTCACTAATTCCAGCAACGCCGTCATCCGATCATAAACGTATTCCTTGATGTGATTGGGAATATTGGGACCGTCGAAGTTGAGTATATCTATAAGGTGAAAGTCATTGATTCCGCCGTCGAGAAGCACCAACGAGACAGCTTCTCGGGCGCCTGTATAGGCCTTCACCTGTTGCCTTATGGTTGGCTTGCTTGTGTTTATTTCCCCATGCAGTGGCTCAGCTTCTATTTCATCTTTATCTGCAGAGCCGATGGTTGCGCCGGAATGTGCACGGACACTCTTGTATACTCCAATGTTGCGCTGCTCACTGACGTACTGCTCTACCAAACTATGAAATTTGAGGTGCTCTTGGAGACCTTGGCCCCATACAATTGAATCTCCAAATACCGCCATCTTGAAAGCTCGGAGCCGAACCGGGAGCGAGGATGACTCTTCGCCCGTTGCCAGGCTAACACGTATCTCTACGAGTTCGCCGGCGTCTCCAGTTTTATCGCCCTCATAAGGTACACGCGGCGTTTCACTCGGACGAAGCACTTTACAGGCAACACGTTGTGAGTCGATAAAGCGGATATCCGAATCAGGTACATATTCGCCAAGTACGCGAACGTGTACGCCTGGTGCGAACCCACTTCCCACTAGTATGATTTCAGACCCAGGTGGAAACGTGGCGGGCGGGGTGCTATCACTCCGTGCAAGCACACCTTGTTGTAGTTGTTCTACGTGAGTTATTACTGGAAAGATGCAAAATGTTTCCCGGTTGGAAAGTGCTCCATCGTCCTGACGGCGAACCTGAACAATTTGGAATCCGCCGTTCACAAGGGGCACGGTAAACGATAATTGATTTTCACTAACATAAGATGTGGGCGCGTCGAAGCCCCCGACAACCACCACATCCGTGCCTGAGAACCGTTCACCAAACGCTTCTATTTGCTCTCCATAGACTCCCTGATGTACTGAAAGATTGACAATCGCTGGCTTCAAAGACTGGATGCGGAAGATCTCTTCATCAATAGGGATTAGGGACAGGGCATCGCTATAGAAACCGCCTGGGTTTCCGTCGATGCCGGACGATCCCCTGCTGCCAGGCTGTCCAGGGCTGCCAGCACTTCCATCACCATCACAGTCTTTACCAGGCTGACCCCAATCAAAAGCCCCAGCTGACCCTCCAGGTCCGGGATCTCCTGGTAGGCCGCCACGTCCGCGTGCTCCGCCGGACGCATCGATGTAAAAACCTTGGGCTGCGTAGCGAAGAATGGTTTCTCCCGGCGCGTACAAGGAGAATTTCCCTCCATGGCCGCCATCACCGCCGGGGCCGCCGTTACCCGCCGTACCACCGTTTCCGCCCCAACCAGCAGTCCCTGCGGGTGGTTTGCACTTCGGCCCACGACGCTGTCCCGGTTGGCCGTGTCCGCCCGGACCGCCGTTGCCACCACGACCTCCGTCAAAACCATCCTGACCTGAAACATCGAGCAAGGGACTCTCTCCTTGCATGCTTAGCGTCCAGATCTCGATTTCCGGTCCTAGAGATCCAGCATCTCCAGGCCCCCCCTGCGTCCCTGGTTCTCCTGGTGTGCCGTTCGTTGCGTAATGCGATGTTGCCCATTCTACTACCTGCTTTGGCCTGGGCGGTGTTGGTGGCGGTGCCGGTATTGACTTGACTTCCCGTTGCCAAGTAATGGAAACCCCCTCTCCAACCTCAATCTCTTCCGCAATTAGCACGAGAAAACGGTGCGGCTGTTGCAAAACGATCATGGTTTCATCTGCGATTACAATCGATGTGGCGGCCCAATAGGCGCAGTCCAACGGCATGGTTGTGGGTACAGGAACTGCCATGGCATCTGTCAAAGATTGCCACGTAACTCCCTTGCGCGCCGTAGGCTTCAAGATGCGGAAAGGGTAACCCGTGAGAACTTGAGCACTCCCTATGACTGTCTCTACAGCATGTGGGTCACCTTGGGCCAAAGGTGCAGCTTGACGTGCAAGGCGCCTCGCAGAGTGGAACCGAGTCTCCTGGGGCTTGGTATTTTTCAGACTTTCAGGTGTGAGAACTCCGGGCTTCGGTATGACTGCGCCAGATATTACCAACTTTCCTAACCCGCTAAGGTCAGTCACACCTAGGGTAGCTAGAATACGCTTGTGCTCCTCCATTCGCTCAGCCACTGTCAGCCGAGCAGGTGGCACTCGCTCCAGTTTTTTTTCTGGCATCAACTTCGCAATGATGATTGGTTTGGTCCTGATTGACATATGTGACCTCCTGAAACCCAAATTTGTTCCGGCTTTGCCAATGTCGAATGAGATGAGGAACGCGGCTGTATGCAGTGTTGGGCGCGGACTCGCGCCTGCATTTTTATGACACGGTTAAGCGCGCCACTGTGAAACCGTGAACGGTCAATAACTGTGTATCTCAAAATGAGATACTGTTTTTGCTTGCGGCGATTCGTTACCCCATCGTCACGCACACGAGTAATCCTGCCCAGTTACCCAATGGTGTGCGTGATTTCGGCGCGGCACACAGATACCTGGGTTGCGCACCCTTTGTCCAACACGCACAAACTGTGGTTACTCAACGTCACAGCCACGCCGCGCCCAAATATTTGATCTCACACCCTGAACCACCCGCAAACGCAACTTCCACTACCGATTCCATGCCCCAGAGCAGTGTTGGCTACAGTGAGATACTAGCCATCCATTTTACATTCACGCCCTCATTTTATTCCAGATATACAACAAGTGCTTTTAACGGGAGCTCGTGCCACTTTCGTCAGAACACACCTTGCTACTGGGCCACCTGTGTATGTCCAAGATTGGCACGCCGAGTTCTGCTGACAAGCACTCAAGCACAAATTGGGGTCGGGTAATTCAAGGTCAAAACTAGACAATTGGAGGATATTACCTACCGTCCGACTTGTATTCCAATCCATACCAGCTGTAGGATCGACTTTCATAGTGGTCACTTGAATTTCATTAAAAAATGCTTCTACACGAGTATAACTTCCAGCTTCGTCCCCATCACGATCTCCATAAATCTCAAAACGATCTACTAACTCCCCAGCAGGTAATTCCTCTACCCATTTACCTTGAGACGGTATCTTGCCTGACTTTTCAGATGCCGCCGTTGGCGCATATGATACAATTACCGAGCCATACTCAGCCACATATGCATTCTTCCATTCACTCCACGAGTCAACTTCGGTTCCCCCATCAGTTTCTCTCCCGTACATATAGACTCGCACTTGGATTGCATTGCCAACCCATTGACTTTCAGCTCTTACTTTGAATTTTAGTGGTTTATCAGAATTTACGTGAAAATCTGCATCCTGTCCAGTTTGTTTTGGCGTATGAGACAAACTCCCTAAAGGAATATTCGAAATGGTCTTTGTCTGAAGCTGCTTTTGAATAACCAGCACCTCATAAGGGAAATCCATATTTCCCCACAGAAAGCGTATTTTGTTGATTTTGTTTTGGGAGAGTAACCGGACAACATCATCTTTGCCAACATAAATAACAAATTGATAATGTGTTGTTCTGCCGATGTAACTCTCCTGGAGTGGGTAGCTATTGCCTGTTTCTGAAACCAAGGAAACACGCAACAGTTGCCCATTATGATCTCTTTGATCCATATCATAACCATATACTTCAATGGTGTTGCGATCATCAAGACTGAGGTTAAGATTAAGCGTAGAGTTGATGAGTTTGCATAATTTGGGTTCAATAGCCGGAACCGGCTTTTTACGAAGAATAGCCTTGAGGCGTTCTAGTCCTTGCTTTGCCCGATCAGCGTAAAAGTCGGACGTGCACCTAAATTCAACACCTGTCTCAGCGATACTTCGCTGAACGAGATCATCCAGTTCATTACGAAGTGTGCTTTGAACCTCTTTTGGAAGATCTTTGGCCACTTGGTCAATAATCGAACGCCATTTTGCCGGTTCGTCTGCAAGGTCTCTTTCGGCACGATCCAACATGTCAATAGCTTGCTTTACTGGTTCAGGTGTACATCCGGTGACAACTACCAGCATACCAATTAGAATCACTACCAGTGGCACTTGCTCGCACAATTTTTTGTATATCATTCCAGTCTCCTTTCTTAGAAATGTTCTAACGCTCTTGATTTCTTTGTCTCGATTGATGTATTACCTCTTGCGCGCCCAACTATAGTTGTGCCAGGTGGCAGAGGTGCGTGCTCTCGACTAGTTCGCTCCCAGGTAACGTGCTCATAGCACGAAACAGCGCGAACAGGTTCTCCTCAACAGCGGCCGCAAGTTCGACTTCTGAAGCGTTGGTCAACGCTGCCCTATTTCCCATGCTCTACTCCCCATGCGCTGCAATATCTGCCCCGCACTCCACGCCCTGCGCGCCGAACTGATTCGTTAGAAAAGCGAGCAGAGCTTCCAGACTGGCAAAGCCGCGCCGGGTTCACTCATCCGCTGTCCGACTCAACATCTCCAGGTCTGACACCTGCCGGCGTAGAAAGCTCAGCGTGTAGGTCACGTTTGAAACGTGACCCATGTCACTCTGCGTCCGCGAGTTCGGCAACTGGCGTGGCGGCAACCCGCCTTGATTTTGACTCGCCCGATTGGGCAAACGTTGTGTGTTATCCCAGCGGCGGCACGACGCCGAGTTGCTGGAGAAAGCCCAGATAGTCCGAATACTCCCACTCTTCGACGACCTTGCCGTCCTTCACGTGAACTAGGACGCAGCCTTCTAGTGTCAACTCTTTGCCGGTGGGGGGAATGGGAAGTGACGGCGACGTGCCCGTATGCTTCATGGTGCAGTGGTACCGGTACGCGATGGCGTCGTCCCCAACGATCCACTCATCGTAGATCATTTGAATGTCCGTGTAGGCAAGACAGGTGTCCGCGATGTATTGCTTGACCGCTTCGAGTCCCTTGGCATCTGGGAAGGGCGACCGGTGAGAGACATAGTCGGCCGCATAGGCCTCGTCCAGCATGTCCATGTTGCCCTTGTACCATGCTTCCTCGCCGGCGCGTTGGATTTTGACTGCCAATTCTTGAAGTGACATCAGACCTTCTCCTGATTCTGTGTGGTGAGGCTGGTCGCCGCCAGTGCTACTCGCCTTCCACTTTGCACTTTACGCCCCGCGCGCCGAACTGATGCGTTAGAAAAGCGACCAATGCTTCCAGGCTGGCAAAACCGCGCCGCTGATTCGTATCAGGGTCTTGTAGGCTGAACCGCCACGCGCCTGACTCGGGGTGCTCACCGCGTTCTTCCCAACAACGTAGCAAGAACACCTGGTAACGAGGAGGGCCATCTTGAATCGGCATGAGACGCATACCACCGAGAACAAAACT
>Ga0315279_10006100_pt1 | contig 15331 bp, 15 predicted proteins | sample YL17G06_20_MG_FD_203694 | JGI IMG/M metagenome (GOLD analysis project Ga0315279, IMG submission 203694) | Sediment microbial communities from Yellowstone Lake, YNP, Wyoming, USA - YL17G06_20 | ecosystem: Environmental > Aquatic > Freshwater > Lake > Sediment | place: USA: Wyoming | collected... | reverse complement strand
ATAGGTTCGGGCAGATGTGCGGCGGCGCGATGGGAAATGGAGAGACCTAGAGGAATTTCATGCCAGCGCCAGATGCACGCTCTTGGCCGCCAGCATCCGCCTCGAAAACTCATGGCAGGCGAAAATGTCCTCTTGCTCCAGGTCAGGAAACTCTCTCAGCAAATCCTCGATTGAATCTCCACCGGCCAGATATTCCAGGATGGTTTCCACGGGGTAGCGAAGGCCGCGCACGCACGGCTTCCCGTGGCAGATCTCTGGGTCAACCGTGATGCGCGAAAGCAGATTCTCGTCCCACATGTCCGAATTTTACACGTTCAGCTTCCCGATGCGAAGCCGGCGCTTTCCTGCGGATCGCGCAAAAGGCGGTGACAGACGGGGCGTTCCGCGCCTCGCGCGGGAGAGTCCCATGCGCCGCGGCCAATGATTCTAAGGGCATTATGTCATATACTGTGGTATATACCGGGGATGGAGGATGCGATGCAAGGCACCGCAAAGCTGTTCCGCAACGGACGGAGTCAAGCAGTTCGCCTGCCTTCGGGTTTTCGCTTTGAAGGCAACGAGGTTTTTATCCGCCGAGACCCTACGACCGAAGATGTGATCCTGTCGCGGCGACCGGAATCCTGGGAGGATTTTTTCCGGCTCACGCAACAAGCCGGCGTGCCAGGGGATTTCATGGCTGATCGCCCTGATACCGCGCCCCAGAAACGTGAGTTGTTCTGATGGTGAGCCGATACCTGCTGGACACCAACACGGCCAGCTACATCATCCGGGGCAACGTTCCTGCGGTGCGCCGCCGGCTGGTGAGGGTGCCGATGGCGCAAGTGGCAATCTCGACTGTCACCGAGGGTGAGCTGCGGTACGGAGTGGCGCGGCGGCCGGACGCCACGCGGTTGCAGACCATCGTCCATGAATTCCTGCTTCGGTTGACAATCCTCCCGTGGGATTCGCACGCGGCCCGACAGTACGGGCAACTCCGCGCCATGCTCGAGCGCGAGGGGCAGCCGATGGGAAACCTCGACATGATGATCGGCGCACAGGCCCTGGCGTCGGGACTTATCCTCGTCAGCAACGACCAAGCATTCAAAAGGATCAAGAAGCTGAGGGTCGAAGATTGGACGAAGCCCTAGCTGTTGTGTTACTCACCACTTATTTCGATTCACCGACTCTCTGTGCGGCTCACTGGAATCGCGCACTTCAGGCGGTCTTCGCTTTTCCGTCGGCTCGCGACCGCGCCCGTCCGTGGCTGGGGCTCTCCAGGAGCCAAGTGGCGTAAGTGGAATGTTTCCCCTTTCGGGAGCCCGGCTCCCTCTGGCACTTTGTGGGTCTTGCCTTGCCTTGCTCGCATGATCGCCGTCGACACACCGCACCATGTTGCGCAAACGCCGCCGCGCTCAACTGAAACGTCCCGCCTGTCCCCGGTTTCCCGACGAAGGTTGCCTTCGATGCCGCGATGTCCGCTGCTATCTCGGCAGCGCTTCGTTTGCCGCGGACGATTGCCTCGATCTCCTCGTACTTGGCCTGTACCTCTGTCGAAGCAAACGCCCTGTTTAGAAAATCGAGCGGCTTCGTATCCTTGCTGCTGTGCGACACAGAAATCTGGGCCATCGTCGTTTCCCAAAGCGATCATCGAGCGTCACCGCACCGGCGTCGTTCCCACATGGGAAGAACCTCTCTCTTCAAAACGAGCTTGTACAGATCGACCGTCGCTTGGTGAATCGCCATCGAAGCACGGCGCACGTCGGCCAATGTAACTGGCTCGGTGGACACCTTCAGCGATCCTCTTGCACTTCCCGTGGCCATGGTCACCTCTCCGGTCTTTTCATCGTGATCCATGCCATGATGTGTATATTTGTTGCGGACTTTCTGCGCGGTCTTCAACGACGAAATCACTCGCTGGTAATCGCCGAGATTCGGGTGGTCGCGAGAAAGACATCCACAAAGGGAACCCAACATGTCGAGACGTTGTGGGAAACTGGAGTGCGTTAACAGGATGAAAGGCGTCGGGTCAGTCAAATCGTTGAAGCCAGCTAGTTTCCCAAGACAGACATTCAACAGAGACTCCAATACGCCCCAGAGAGCAGTTATGCGTCCGAGTTCAATCAAGTAGGTGTCTGGCAACGGCCAGCCGTCAAACCTCAGCTTGAGCACCTCTTCATCCTTCATGCTTCCTCCAGCTTGCCATCCGGGTTCCGGACGTGCAATCGGCCGTTCTGTCGTGGCTAGTTGTTCAGCCGTCTAGCTGTTCGTTAGCTTCCCGCTCCAGTTTATCGTGGCATTCCTGACAGCAAACGACGACGTTGAATCGCTCGAATCGCAAATGCCGGCCAGACGGAGACAGACGGGACGCTTCCCCTCGGAGCAGCCGGGACCCTTCTGTCACCTCGTGCACCGTGGCTTGCCTTGCTCCCATGATCGCCGTCGAGACACCGCGTCGTATTACGCACACGGCGCCGCGCTCCACTAGCAGCGCTCACCTTTAGAATAAAAGCCTCCTGAAACGCCCCGTTTGTCCCCGAATTGCGGAATTCCGTCCCCGAGTTCCGCGAATTCCGTCAAAGCGGATTATCATCACGTCCGGCCGGACGGTTTTCCGACGTGGCCCGAATGACGGCTGTTTCGTTCGTATAGAAGCTGCGGCGTCCCGTCTTCCCGTGTTTGACCGGCCTAGCTGTCACGGTGTATCTGGCAATACGGCCAAACGGTTCTGTGCCGGGCGCATATGTGAATACATAGCCGTCCTTTGTAAAAGTGTTCGATGCGGTACTGGTCGCTACGCTGGCAGACAGCGCCCGGTGCAGCAAACCGGCATGATTCACGTCTGGCGAGCCAGGAGAGGGCGCGCCCAGCCGACTTAACGTCTCAACGAACCCTGCATTATACGTCACAGCAAAAGTGATTTCGGCCGTGTTCAGCGTGACCAACGAGTGTATGGCCGAAGCCTCGTTTTCGGAAATGAGATTGTTCTTGGATGGCACCGTGATCTTCCAGCCATCCTTTTCTTTGATTAACTCCTCGTCATCTTCGTGTGATTCGCCGCCCTTGAAGTAAACCTTGTACGCCACTTCCGATCCCTCTCCGCGTGTCTCCTCCGATAGGATTTCAACTCGCTCTACGGTGCCGTTCCGGGTCTTGCGGTCCACGGCTCCCTTAAGGCCGCCGGACGCTGCAACCGAGCCCTCCTTGAAAATGTTCCTCGCCGGAACCGACAACAGTTGCTCGCATTCGGAGTACTTGCCGGCGTTTCCGGCGGCGTAAAACGCCTTGACCACCTCGGACGGTGATTTGGGGGTAAAGCTGCAGGCCGACACCAAGAGAAGTAGGGTAAGAACGACTGCAACAAGACCGAGAAAGCGCGTGCTGATTGCCCGTAACTTTCCGGTCGGGGTGATGGCGTTTGAGATCGAACTGATCACGTCAACCATGCGAAACTCCCGCAATCCAATCTTGTACTACGTTGATCCGACCGGTTAGCACGGCCTTCCGGCGGCGCCCACGGCTGACCTTTTCCAGTTCGGCAGAGCTCTGAGGGGTCGCTCAGGCGGTTGCGCCCTTGGTTGAGGCGCCACCCTCGACGACCGCGATTTCGTCAGCCGTCAGGCCGCACAGGTCATACACCAGCCGGTCAATCCCCGCGTCCGTCGCGTCAATCTGGCGCTGGATAATGGCCTTCTGCACGACCGACTTCGCGCTCCATCCGTACCGGCGGAGCTGGTAGGCCGGGGCGGGGTCTGCGCCGATGTTGACTCCGCACTTCTTGGCTTCGCCGTAAAACTTCGGCACGGGGCCGACACGGAAGGTGTAATCCGGGGCCTTCTGGTGGCCTTCCACGTCCAGGCTGTCCTCGGGAATGACCTCCCGGTACTGGGGCGCGGTCATGGCGGTATTGCGCACGTCCCAGCCCAGGGCTTCGAACAGGGGGTCGATCAACGATTGGCGGATGTGGGCTTCCTTGACGCCGGGGGCAAGGAACGCTTGGCGGTTGGTCGCGAAGTACCGGCAGAGCTTCGCGACCTCCTCTTTGCCCTGGTCAAACGTCTTGCTCATGCTTGCTCTTCCCTTGCCGAGTGCAAACATAGCAGAGTCCAGGAGGCGCTCACAAGGAGAGTTCGGGGGCGGATCCGGAACCGTCGGGCGCCAAGTGCCTAGGTCCGGCGCCTGGGTGGTAAAAGGCTACCCGCTTGTGGCCAAACAGAGGGCACGATGAGGCGGCGGACTGCACGACCGCTGAGCACCCTCTGTTTTGCCCGAATATTTGACGACAGCAGTGTCTCCTGTCCGGACTTTATTCCCTTTGTTTTCAGCGCGCAATGGGTGAAAAAGGCCCAAAACCCTTGACACGTATGTCATACTGAAATTAGAAGTAGGAAGTGGTAATTCCTACTTTGTTATCTACTTTCACCTGTTATGCGCCTGTTTTAGCAGGTGAAGCGGCCAGGGACAGACCGCCGGACGAATTGCCCGGCATCAAAGAAAGCGAGTAGACAATGCAAGCAACCAATGAAAAGCGGATCACGCAGAGGAAACACAGCCGGCCGGCGGCGGGGCGCGGCACGAACGGGCGGTTCCCTGTCGGCGTTTCGGGCAACCCGGAGGGGAGGCCGCAGGGCAGCCGCCACCGCGCCAGCGTGCTGGCCGAAGGGCTGCTTGACGGACGCGTCGAGGCCTTGACCGAAAAGGCGGTCGAGATGGCGCTGGCCGGCGATGTGACGGCGCTTCGGCTTTGCCTGGAGCGCCTGCTTCCGGTGCGCCGGGAACGGCACCTCACCATGACCCTGCCCGCACCCGTAACGGCCGCCGACATCACCGCCGGCTTCGTGCGGGTGGTGGAGGCTCTTGCCAGCGGGGATCTGACACCCTCGGAAACCTCTTCCGTGGCGGAGTTGCTGGAGAGCGCGCGGCGGGCGATCGAGACCACCGACCTGGCTCGGCGAATCGCGGAACTCGAACAGCGTCTGGAGGGCGGAGAGCAGCATGAGGCTGGGGCAGACAATTGACTGACGTCCCCCACGGAGGCAGGGATTCGATCACCGGGCGGTGGTTCGATATACAAGTCCTTGTCAGCGGGCGGCAGGGGTGATGAAATAGGAGCACCATGAGGCGGCGGACTGCAGGGCGGCTGGGTGTCTGCATTTGTGCGTTGCTGCTCTGCCCCCTGGGCCGGGCGCAGGACCCGGCGGCCCCGCAAGCCCCGCGCAGGGGCGCCGAGGTGCTGGAGGCGTTGCGCAAGGCGCGCCTGGATCCCAAGGGCATTTATCGTCTCCACGATGCCAGCATTTACCGCGAAGACCTGCGGCTCTACCTGGAGGAAGGGACGCTGGCTTTTCTGGAGCCGGTCGAAGGCCGCGTGACCGGCGCCGTGTTCGTCGGCCAGGGCGAGCTGCTGCTGATGCCGCCCGATCCGGTCGAGCGGCGCAGCATGACGCGCTTCACCGGCGCGCCGGTGCTCAACGAACGCTTTTCCAGCGCGCTGTTCCGGTTCACCGATGACACCTATGAGCGGTTGCTCGAGGCCGTCGCCAATCGCCAGGTGGCCGAGCCCATCGATGACCCGGACCTGGTCGGCAAGTGGAACCCGGTGGTCGGGAACCTGCACGGCCTGAGCGAAATGCGCGTCCTGATAGACCTGATGGCCGAGAAGCCGGCGCCGTTCTTCGCCGGCCGGCTCAGCGGGAACCGGCTGGGCACCTTCGATGTGCAGATCGATTACCGGCAGCAGGAGCAGATCACTGCCGGGCAGGTGAACTGGAAGGATGGGCGGCGCTTCAGCGACATCTGGTGCGCGTACCCGGCGCGCTCGGTGCGCACCCGGGCGCGGCCCGCGCCGGTAGACCCCATCCAGCCGGTCCATTACCGCATCGAGTCCCGGGTGATGCCGCTGACGCACCTCATGCAGGTGACGGCCGAGGTGGACCTGCGCGCGGTCACCGGCGGCGAGCGCGTGCTGCAGTTCGAGCTGTCGCGCTTTCTCAAGGTGGCCTCGGTGCACCTGGCGCCGAAGGGCGGCCCTGCGGTTGAAGTCGAGTTTTCGCAGAACGAGCTGGTGGAGGAGAGCCAGATCCGGCGCCGTGGCAACGACCAAGTCACGGTCATCCTCACGGCGCCCACGGTTGCCGGCCGGCAGTTCACGCTGCGCTTCCGGTACGAGGGCGAGGTCATCTCCGATGCCGGCAACGGGGTGCTGTTCGTCGGGGCGCGCGGCATCTGGTATCCGAACCGCGGCCTGCGCAACGCGCTGTTCGACCTTACCTTCCACTGCCCGCGCCGCCTGACGCTGGTGGCCACCGGCGACCGCCTGGACGAGAAGGACGATGGCGAGTGGCGCGTGTCGCGCTGGCGCTCGCCGGTCCCTATTCGCGTCGCCGGCTTTAACCTGGGCGAATACGACAAGAGCGAAGGCAAGTCGGCCGGCGTCCAGATCGAGGTGTACGCCAACAAGACTTTGGAGCCGGCGCTGGCGCAGCGGCAGCAGGTGCCGGCCTTTTTGTGGGAGTATATTTTGGAGCATTCGGTGTTCGGCCAGGGCCGCCTGGCGCGGACTGCTCCGCCGCTGCCCATCATGGTTCCCGCTCCCATGGCGCCGCGCATGCAGGACATTGCCGCCAGCATCGCCCGCGACACCGGCCAGAACCTGGAGTTTTTCGCGCGCCAGTTCGGCCCGCTGCCCTTTCACCGGCTGGCCATTTCCCCCATCCCCGGCAACTTCGGCCAGGGCTGGCCCGGGCTGATCTATCTCTCCACCCTGGCCTTCTTCCTTCCCTACGCGGAAACCACGCAGAGCTTGGTGGCGCCTACCACCGAAATTTTTTACCGCACGCTGATGCGCAGCCACGAGATCGCGCACCAGTGGTGGGGCAACGTGGTGATTCCGGGCGGGTATCGCGATGAGTGGCTGATCGAGGGCCTTGCCAATTACTCGGCCCTGCTGTACCTGCAGTCGCGCAAGGGCGGCGAGCAGGAAGTGCGCTTGATGCTGAACCGGTCCAAGGAGGAGCTGCTGCAGAAAGTGGGAGAAGAGCCGGCCGAGCAGGCCGGCCCGCCGGTGCTCGGCTACCGGCTGTTTTCCTCCCTCTCGCCGGCCGGCGTGGACTTGGTGATGTACAAGAAGGCCACGTGGATCCTGCACATGCTGCGGCAGTTGATGCGCGATCCGCGGAGCGGCTCGGACGCCGCGTTTTTTGCCTTTCTGCGCGCCGTGCGCGCGGCCTGCGCCGAAAAGCCGCTGACCACCGAGCTGTTTCGGGAGATTGCGGAGAAGCACGTGGTCCGCGCCGCCAACATCGACCAGGCCGCGTCGCTGGAGTGGTTCTTCGATCAGTGGGTGTACGCCACCGGCATTCCGGAAGTGCGGGTGAAGACGGCGGTGGAAACGCGCGCCGGCAAACTGAGCCTAACCGGCGTCGTGCACCTGAACGGCGTGGATGAGAACTTCTCGCTGCCCGTCCCCATTTACGGGCAGACGCTACGCGGGCAATCGTTGCTCGGCATTGCCATGGCCGTGGGCAAGGAAACCAAGTTCAGTTTTCCGCTGGCTGCCCGCCCGCTCAAGGTCCAGGTGGATCCCCAGGTCACGTTGCTGGCGGTGTTCAAGTGACGAGTGGCAAGTGACGAGCACCGAATGCTCGGGCGGCCACTTGTCACTCGACACTTGTCACTCCGCACTCCGCATTCCGCACTTACACCTGCACCCAGCGGTTTTCGCGCGCGCTCTTGACGATGGCGTCGCACAGGCGCAGCTCGCGCAGCCCGTCCTCGAAGGTCGCGAAATCCACTGGCAGGCCCTTGGCGATGCCGTCGTTGGCCACGTAGGTGTAGACGCGGCGCACGGTCTGCTTGATGGCCGTATCGAAGCCCTCGGCGTGGCCGCCGGGCAGGTCGCAGAAGTGCCGCACCGAGGCGTGGATCAGCGACGGGTCCTTGATCAGGATCTCATTGTTGGCTTCGCGCCGGCCAATCCACAGCTCATTGGGGTTCTCGGAGTTCCAGCCCACGGCCTTCTTGGTGCCGTAAATCTCGATGTTCAGGTAGTTCTTGCGGCCCGCCGTCACGTTGCTGATGGTGAAATTGCCGCGCGCCTTGCCGTCGAACCGCAGCATGACGGCGGCGTAGTCCTCGGTCTTGACCGGCACCGGCTCGTAGTCGTCCGACGTCAGGAGCTTGCCGGCGAACGCTTCCACTTGCTTCTTCGGCTTCTGGCGGACGGGGATGAAGGTGGCGAAGTCGGCGCACAGCTCCTTCACCCGGCAGCCGGTGATGAATTCGCACAGGTCCAGCCAGTGCGAGCCGAGGTCGCCCACCACCCGCGTCTCGCCGCTGAATTCCGGCTCCAGCCGCCAGTTGTAGTCGGTAGGGAAGAAGAGCCAGTCCTGGAGGTACACGCCGTTGCAGACGATGATCTCGCCCAGCTCTCCGCACTCGACCAGGGCCCGCATGTGGCGGGTGAGCGGGTAGCCGCGGTTGTTGAAGTGGACGGCGGCCACCTTCTTGGCGGCCCTGGCCGTCTTCACCAGGTCCTCGCCCTCGGCCGAGGTCATGGCCAGGGGCTTCTCGCACAGCACGTGCTTGCCGGCCTCCAGCGCCTTTTTGGACACCGGGTAGTGGAGGTGGTTGGGCGTGCAGACGTGCACGATATCGATGTCCGGGTCGGTCAGGACCTCGTCGATGTCGCTGGTGTAGCGGGTCAGGCCGAGCTGCTCGGCCTTGGCCTTGGCTACTTCCGGCAGCACCTCGGCCAGCGCTACCACTTCGGCGAAGCCCAGGCGGCGTATCGCTTCCACATGCGCCGGCCCAATGAACCCCGCTCCGATTACTGCACTACGAAGCTTATGCATAACGCTCCTCCTCTTTAGACCTGAGACCTTTTCAGACCTGAGACCTGAGACCTGAGACTTGGGAGCGGCAGGCGCCGAGGTCTTCAGTCTCAGGTCCCAGGTCCCAGGTCTCAGGTCCCAAGTTTCAGGTCTCAGGTCCCAGGTCTCAGGTCCCAGGTCTCAAGCCCCAGGTCTATTCAACCCGCAGCAGCTTCACGTTGAAGATCAGCGTGGAGTTGGGCGGGATGGCGCCCGGAAAACCTTTCGTCCCGTACGCAAGGTCCGGGGGGATGGTCAACTTGCGCTCGCCGCCCACCTTCATGGTGCTCACGCCTTCGTCCCAACCTTTAATGACTTCCCCGCGGCCCAGGACGAACTTGAACGGCGTATTGCGGTCCACCGAGCTGTCGAACTTCTTTCCGTTGGTCAGCCAGCCGGTGTAATGCACCACCACGGTCTGTCCGGCTTTGGGTTCGAGGCCCGTGCCTACCTTGATGTCTTCGCATTGCAGGCCGGACGGCGTGGTCACCTTCTTTGCCGCAGCCGGCGCTTTGTTCGCGGCAGTCTCCGCCTTCTTTTCGGGCGCTTTTTCACCCGCGGCTGCGCCGGCTTTCTTTTGCCCGGCGGGCGCCTTGGTTTCCTGGGCCGCAAGCAACATCATGGGTACCGAGATAAGAAGTACAAGAACGATTCGCTTCACAGGTCCTCCTATGCGCTGATTCACTGCAATTCGACGGTGACGCAGTTGCTATCCCGGCCGCCGGCGCTGACGCAAACAGGCAGCTTACCACGAACCGGGAAATCAGCGGATGGCCGAAACCCATTCCGGCTCGTTTATGAGGATGACTTTCTTTTCGGAACGTGGTTCATTAGGCGTGAAAGCGCGGGGACCGGCTGTTTGCCGAAGGGCCGGCGCCGGTCCCCGGGGCAGGCCATTATGAGGATCAGATTGTTCGCCGCGATTTGTTGCGCGGCGCTCACTTCCGCGGCAATCCGGGCACAGGTGCTGGACAACGCGGCGCTGAGCGGCAAGTATTTCTTCGTCCAGCTTCTGGCCGATAGTCCGGTCGGGCAACCCGTGGTGGCGCGCAATCTTGGCGGTTCGATCACTTTCGACGGTAAGGGCGCTTACACCTACAGCGGAAAACTTGGGGTGGGCACGGCGGCGGCGACGGCCGTCAGCGGGCAGGGTGTCTACCGCGTGGCCGACACCGGGAGCGTCGCATTGACCAACCCGATCCGCAGCACGCTGGAGGTGCGCGGCTGGCTGGGATGCGCGGGCAGCGGGGCCAGTAGCCTGCCGGGCGGTTGCGGCGACCTGCTCATCGTCGGCGCCAGCACCGAAGCTGCCGACAGCAGCTTTGACTTTTTCCTCGCCATCCGCGCACCCGCCGGCACGGCCACCGCCGCGCTGCTCAGCGGCGCCTACACGGCGGCTTCGCTGCGGGTCGCCGACAGTGGCGCCGCATCCGCGCTGCTGTCGCTGGCAGCGAACGGCGGTGGGCAGTTCACCAGCCTGACCGTCTTGGGCCACGCCACCGAGCAGGGCGGCGCCAACACCAGCCAGCCGGTCAGCGGCGCAACCTACGCGCTCAATGCGGATGGCACAGGCTCCGCGTCGTTTGGGAGTACGAGCGCGCTGGTTTCCGGCGACTGGGAGATTTTCATCTCACCGGACGGCGCTTACCTGCTCGGGTACAGGAGCGCGGCCGGCCCCCGCGAAGTTTTTGTGGCCGTCAAAAACTACAGCGGTTCGGCGGCAGTTGCCAATTTCGATGGAGACTACCGCATCGCCGAGCTGACCGTCGAGACGCTGGCCGGCGCCAGGACCGCCTTCGATGGAGCAACGTTCAGCGCGGGCAGCGGCACGGTTCGCGCCCTGGGCAACGGCCGCGTGCTGCTCTCGGAGCGGCTGTGCGTGTCGAACACCCGCATGGACTACTCCGGCGTGAATTTCTACCAGGTATCCACGGACGGCGCCGGCGCGCTGGCGCCGAAGCTGACGCAGGACCTGAAGAACATGGCGCTGGGCCCCGCCGTGAATCTGGGCACGACGGTAAGGGCGGCTTCGCTCGCCGGGGCGCAGGTCGGCCTGGCGGGCAAGGCCAGCTATCAGTACGGCATTTTCTTTGCCGCGCGCGCCCCCGCGCTCTCGGGCGCCGGGGTGTTCCTGCATCCCAGCGGTGTGGTCAACGGCGCCTCGTTCGCCCCGGCGCCGGCGCCGGTCTGCCCCGGTGCTATCGTGTCGCTGTTTGGGTCGGGCTTCGCCGCCGACAAGAGCGGGGCGGCCAGCCTGCCGCTGCCCAGGGTGCTGGGCGGGTTGACGGTGACGGTGGGCGGCACGCAGGCCCCCCTGTTTTATGTTTCGCCGGGGCAGGTGAACGTCCAGATTCCGTTTGGGTTGAAAGGCGGCTCCGTCAGTCTTCAGGCTCGGGCCAGCGGGGGGACCTCCAATGAAGTGACTGTTCCACTGGCGGCTACCTGCCCGGGCGTGTTTTTTTATGACGACGGCCAGAGCCCGTTCCGCGGCGTTGTGCTGCACGCCGACTACTCGCTGGTGACGGCGAGCAAGCCCGCGCGCCTCGGCGAGACGGTTCTCATCTACCTGACGGGATTGGGGGAACTCAGCCCTGCGGCCACCACCGGCGCGGCCAATCCCGAGTCGCCTCCCGGCAAAGCGCTCGATCCAGCCATCGCCGTATACTTCGGCGGCGAGGCGGCGCTGGGTGTCGCGTTTGCCGGTGGGGCGCCGCGTTTCGCCGGCCTGAACCAGATCAACGTGACCATCCCCTACAGCGCGCCGACCGGTTCCGGCGTTCCCGTGGCTATCGCCACATCGAACGCCTATACCGACGTGGTGGACATTCCCATCAGCTACTAATCGAGTGATTCACCACGGATGAACACGGATGAACCTGAACCAGTGCAGCCGCAACCGACAGCGGCTTTGCCGCCCGGCTGTGCGGAATGGCTTTGCCTTTCCGATCAGGCCTCGCTCTTTTGAAGGCTGCGCCTTCGGAGCGCGACTGGAGGCGCAGCCTCTGAAGAGTAAGGGCACGGGTTCGGAAAGGCAAAGCCATTCCGCACAGCAAAGCGGCGGAGCCGCGGGGGAAGAATGGTGTTCGAAACACAACATTCTTGCTGATTGCTATGCGGAGGCGGCCCATCGGTCAAATCCGCGCAATCTGTGGCCTGGCTGCTTCGCGGCGCGACAAACGGTTCGGAAGCGTGATATAGAATTTGTGGTGGTCGTTGCTCGGAGGATAACCATGAAGAACCGCATGGTGTGGGTCGTTTTGCTTTCCGCGTTGTTGTTGGCTGGGGCCGCCTTCGCGCAACAGCCCGGCAATCCCGGCGGCGGGAATTCCGGGACGCCCGGCATTGTGAGCGGCGTCCCTTCGCCCGTGCCCAGTATCGTGGCGCCCGTTGCGTCGGCCGACATCCCCATCGGCCCGGACGGCGCCGCTTACCTGCTTCGCCCGCAGATGATCATCAGCCTGGGCTTTCTGCGGACCGTCGAATACAAGACCGAGCTTGTCGCCGTCAGCCTGGACAAGAACCAACCGACCAAGTGGAAGGTGACGCTCACCGGCCTGATCCAGCGCGCGGTGGCCGGCGACAGTTACCTGTACGCGCAGCTTGCGCCTCCGGCATCCTCTCCGATCCCGATCCCGATCCCGATCGTTGGCGTGACCGGAGGCAACTCGTCCACGTCCGCTTCCGATGAAACCCAGTTGATTTTCGTCAGCTACACGGACGGCTCGCAGGCCAAGACCGTGAAGGTGACGGGGACCGTGCAGAACATGCAGGTGCGCAAGGTGAACACCACCGAGTACATTTACCTGACCGTGGTGCGGCAGGCCACCGCCGGGCAGGCCGCCTCGGTCGGCCTGGTCATCCTCAACTCCACCGGCAGCCAGGTGAACACGCTGGATGCGGAAACCGACGCGCCCGTGGAGATGTAGTCGCGCTGCCCCAATTCTTAACTCTTAACTCTTAACTCTTAATTTGCGGGAGCGTAATAGCCCTTGCGGGCCTGCACGCGGAGGTTGTCGCCCACGGTTCGAATCTTCAGTTGGCGAAAGCGGCCGTCGCGGCGCGTGTTGGTGGGAGTGTAGCCGATGCTGTACTGGCTGCGCAACTCGCGGGAGATTTCGTCGAAGGCGTCGGCCAGCTCCTTGCCGTGGGTCACGCGGAAGACGCGCCCGCCCGTTTCCTCAGCCATTTTTCTCAGGGCGCTGTCGCCGGCGTAGCCGAGCGGACCGTAGAAGCCCCGGTCGTAGAACAGGATCCCGTAAACAATCACGTCGGCCTTCTGGGCTGTCTCGACCGCCTCGTCGAGCTTGATCTTGCTGCCCTGGTCCTGCCCGTCGGTGATCAGCACGATGGTCTTGCGGCCGACTTCGCTGGCCAGCTTTTCGGTGGCCGCCAGGTAAACGGCGTCGTAGAGGAGGGTGCCGCGCGGGGGAAGGGGAAACGGGCCTTGCGGAATGGTGGTGCGCGAGGGCGGCGGTCCGGAGGTGTTGACCCGCAACTGGTCCAGCGCCCGGCGCAGCAAGTCCTGGTTGCCGCTGAGGTCCTGCAGCAAGTCCACGTCGGTGTCGAAGCTGATGAGGAAGGCCAGGTCCTTGGCCCCCAACACCCGGCGGAAGAACACTTCGCTGGCGTCCCGCTCGGCGGGCACCAGCCGTTGCTGGCTGACGCTGGTATCCACCAGCAGGCCGATGGTCAGCGGCAGCGCCGTCTCGCGGGTAAAATAGCGGACCTGCTGTTTCTGGCCGTCCTCGAAGATCTCGAAATCGTTCTTGTCCAGGGTGTTGATCAACCGGCCCTTGCGGTCCTTCACCGTGCACAGCACGCTGACCACATCGACATCCACGCGGATGGTCGGCGTCTGCTCCGCCGGTCTCTGCGCGGGCGCCTGCGCCGGCGCGCCGCACCGCGACAGCAGGGCAGCGAGAAGCACGATGCCTGCCCGAACGTGCCCTTTCATCTGCTTCCCTATTTTACCGGGAATTTCGCAAGGCGTGCACCACCGGGATCGCGCCGCTGCCGCGCCGGCCGGCGCCGGGCGCTCACGCGGGATGCGCTTCTCCGCATCCCGCGCGCGCCCCTTTCTCGTTCGATAATCACTTTTTTCTTGACATCAATTCCAGCAGACTCTATACATGAGACAACATCACGATGCCATTGAGCGTTGTGGTGGAAGGGAGAATGAAGCGGATGAAATGCGCAACCAAAAAGCCGGCGAAGAAGAAGAAGAAGTAGGTTTCTTCTTTGCCTGGGTTGAACGGGCCTCGCGCAAGCGAGGCCCGTTTCGTTTTTGGGCCGGGCCGGGCGCCGGAGCCCGTCTGCGGCACGTCGGGGGCGAGGCCCGGCGTCAGACCTGCCGCCGTTTCAGGAAATGTCCAGGGTGGCCAGCAGTCCCTCGATGCCGAAGCGATCGACGACGAGATCGCGGCCGTCCCGCTCCATCCGCTCCACCTCATCGAAAGCCCGAAACAGGCGCATCTTGGCGAGCGCATATTGCTCGGTGGAGGAGAGATCGCGGCCGTGCGCGCCGGCCCAGGTCTCCAGCGCGTCGTCGGCGACAAAGACGGCGACCATGAAGGCGGCCCGCCGCTGGCCCCGGATCTCGAACAGGTAGGCCGTGCCGCGCTTCCACCAGCGTCGCCGCTTCTTCTCCCGCCGGACGAACACGTACTCGTAGACGTGGCCGGCCTGGCCGGAATAGGTCTTCACTCGGGAACCCATGGTCCCTTCCCGTTTACCAGATTAAAAGAAGAGAGACAACAGCGATGCTGCCGCCCCGGGTCTCTCGCTTTCGGTGTGGCCGCCGCGGCGAGCGTGGCTGCATGGGGTGACGGCGCGCATCCTTTACACCCGCGCCCCGCCGCGGATACAATAGTGATTTGTTCTGAACGTCAAGGAGACGGCAGGAGGAGTATGGCCAGTCATTTTTCGGCGCTGAAGCGGATACGCCAGAGCAAGAAGCGCGAAGCTGCCAATCGGACGCGGCGGACGCGCCTGCGGCACGCGGTTCGCGAGCTGCGGCACGCCATCAGCGCCGGCGATTCCGAGAAGGCGGGCGCGCTGCTGCCCGAGGTCGTTTCCATCGTGGACAAGTCGCGCAAGGAGGGCGTGATTAAAAGCAATACCGCCGCCCGGTTCAAGTCGCGGCTGACGGCCCGTGTGGCGAAGGCCGGAAAGACCGTCTGAGGGCGGAAGGGGTTCGAGATCCTCACAGCGCGGCGGTCTTCGGGCCGCCATCCAACGCGCCATGCGGCGGACGGCGGCCCGGGGGCCGCCGCTATTTTCTTTTCGCCAGCTCAATCACCAGGCGCTCCAGGATGATCCGTTCGTCGGGGGGCGAGGAGCGCAGCGCCACGTCGGCCTGGAACAGCGTCTCGATGCCCGCGGTCAGTTCCTGCACCGTGAACTTGCGCGCCTGGGTCTGGACCCGCGGGTGCACGTCCCTGGCGCCCTCCTTGCTCCGCAGCAGCTTGCGCACCTGGCCGGCGATC
>Ga0315279_10006099_pt1 | contig 15333 bp, 15 predicted proteins | sample YL17G06_20_MG_FD_203694 | JGI IMG/M metagenome (GOLD analysis project Ga0315279, IMG submission 203694) | Sediment microbial communities from Yellowstone Lake, YNP, Wyoming, USA - YL17G06_20 | ecosystem: Environmental > Aquatic > Freshwater > Lake > Sediment | place: USA: Wyoming | collected... | reverse complement strand
GATCGCCTCCTTTGGTCTGCGGGACAGAGTCGTCTTCAGGGTGGGAGACTACTTTCGTGACGACTTTGGCGCGGGCAACGACGTGGTGCTGCTATCGGCGGTGGTCCACAGCATGCCTCCGCGGCGAGCCAAACAGCTTCTGCGGAAGGCCCACGATTCGCTGGTCCCTGGAGGGATGGTGGTGGTCCACGAGAACCTGGTTGCCTCCAACAAGGTCTCGCCTACCTCAGCGGTGCTCTTCTCGCTGAACATGCTGGTCAACACGGGCCACGGGCGCTCCTACAGCGGGAGGGAGATCATGGCCTGGATGAGGGAGAGGGGCTTCGCGAAGCCTGCGGTCAAGCGCCTGCCGGCCCCCGCCACCAGCTCGCTGGTCACGGCCACCAAGCCGTAGAGCCGGCGACGAAATCCCGGGGGGCAGGACTCCATCGCCGGCTCTTGGATTGGTGCGGTGGCCGTTGCCGGTCTCGACTTTCGGGCTGTCGGTAGTGCGCTAGTGGGCCTACTGGCTCGCGGGCTGCGGTGCGGCGGAGCGCGGCTGTGGGCGCTCAGTCCTGACGAGCTTGCCTCTCTTGGCCGTGCTGGCCCCTTCCTCGATACGGCGCAACAAGGCCGCGGGCACGTCACCTGCCGGTGCCGCGTAGTGCCCGACTTGGTGACGCACATGCTCGCCGGGCTCCAGGTCCAGCACCGCACGAGCGTGCTCCCACACGCGCTGTACGACCTGTTCCGGGTCCGTGATGCGCTGGAAGCCGCGCTCCGGGTCGAGGTAAGCCTCGAGCCCTTGTCCCGGTAGCGGGCCCCGACGCCGGAAGAACTCACGGTCCAGCGCCAGGGTCTCCTCGCTTGCCTCCGTGTAGAACTGGATGACCGCTCGCGCCATCCTGGCGCCCGCCACTCGTATGCAGGCGAAGCGTGGCGGTGCACACTGAGCACGGTCGGCCGCGTAGGGGCATTCGACGACGGCCTGGCGCATCGCGTCTTCGAAGCTCTTAACCTCCGGGTCTGAGAGGCAGCCAACACACGGGTTGCCGTAGTAGATGAAGCACTTGTCTTTCATCGCTTCCTTCCTCCTGTCAAGTCAGTTCTTGCCGCTGCTCTCGACCCAGGCAGGGTCTACGCCTCCGCTCTCTAGCCACCGCCCACGACGCTCAGAGGGCGGCCGTCGGTGACGGCGGTAACCTCCAGCGTCGAGGTGGAAGCGGGCTCAGGCACAACCACCGGCGACTCCACGACCCTCTCGAGCAACTCCACCAGGTCAAGAACCTCCAGAGGCTGCTCCTGCTCCAACCCACTTCTGGCGTCCTCGAACATCTGCATGCAGAAGGGACAGGCGGTGACGACTATGTCAGCCTCAGTGGCCACCGCATCCTTGATGCGCAGTCGGTTCACCCTCTGGCTGGGTTCCTCCTCCATCCACATGCGCCCCCCGCCGGCGCCGCAGCACAAGCTTTCGGAGCGGCAGTGGGACATTTCCACCACCTTGACACCCGGGATGGCGGCGAGGATCTTCCTGGGAGCCTCATAAATGCCGTGGTATCGGCCGAGGTAGCAGGGGTCCTGATAGGCTACTACCTTGTTGAGCTCCCCGCTGAACTTCAGCCTGCCTTCCGCGATTAGCTGAAGGATCAGCTCCGTGTGGTGGACCACTTCGAAATCTCCCCCGAACTGGGGATATTCGTCCTTCAGGGTGTGGTAGCAGTGCGGGCAGATGGTGACGATCTTCTTTACGTTGTAGCGCTGCAGGGTCTCGATGTTCTGCTTGACCTGGCACTGGAACAGGTACTCGTCACCGAGACGGCGCGCGAAGTGGCCACAACATGACTCCTCATGGCCTAGCAGGCTGACATCCACCCCTGCCGCGCTCAGGATCTTCACCAGGGCGGCTGGTACGTTCATGCCCCGCTCTTGGACGGCTGCTGTGCAGCCCACCCAGAAGAGGATCCCGGCAGCACCATTGCTGGAAAGCGGCTTCACCTCCAGGCCGGAAGTCCAGTCCATCCTTGAGGCCATCGCCCCCTTCCAGGGGTGCCCCCTGTCCTGGACTGATCTCAGGCTGGACATGACACTGCCGTCGATCTTCCCTTGTTCCAGCACCAGGTTGCGGCGCATGGCGATGATCTTGCTGATGGGCTCCACATAGACGGGGCATGCTTCCTCGCAGGCCGCGCATGTGGTGCAGGCCCACAACTCATCTTCGCTCACCACGCCATCAACCAGGGCTGGACAAGCGGCGTCTGCACTACTCTCTCCGTCACCTTTGCCTCGGAGTAGCGCGGGCCCCTGCTCGACCAGGTGAGACTTGAGCTCTTGGATCAGTTTCTTGGGCGAAAGCGACTTCCCGGTGAGATAGGAGGGGCAAACCTCCTGGCACCTCCCGCAGCGAGTGCAGGCGTCGAGGTCAAGCAGGTCCTTCCAGGTCAGGTCCTGGATTTTGGACGCCCCAAAGGTCTCGACGGTCTCCGTGATCTCGATGGGCTTGAGGACGCCTTTGCCGTTCGTCGACTTGAGGAACATGTTGAGAGGCGAGGCGATGATGTGGGCCAGCTTCGGAAAGCTGACGAAGACGTAGGCGATGGCCCCGAAGGATATCAGCATGTGGCCCCACCACAAGCTCTTGTGCAGAACCAGGGTGGCGTCCTGCCCCAGCACGCTGAACGCCAGGGCGAAGACGAATCCCACAGGCGACCACACCGCCCAGCCAAGGTGGGCATCCAGCTCCGTGGCGGCGATTCTCGCGCCTTCCACCGCGAAGCCGGTGACTATGATCACGGCGAGCAGCGTCAGGGCGACGGCGTCGTCGAGCAGGTTGTTCAGCTTCGTGGGCCTGACAACGTACCTGCGGTATGCGGCCAAGCCAATCCCAGCCAGCACGAGCAGACCGCCCATGTCCAGCATGAGGGAGACGCCCAGGTAGACGTTGCCCTTCATGAAGTGCACGACGTGCTCGCTCATGAAGTCCAGGAACGGTCCCATGAGCAGGAGGCCGAATCCGCCAAAGATCAGGAGGTGCATCGCCCCCGCGTAGCGGTCGCGTACGATCCGTCGGTGCCACAGGCCATCGGCCATGCTGCCGACCAAGACCCGTATTCTACTCCCCAGGTTGCTTAGCCTGTCGTCCTCACTGCCAAGGCGCCACACCCGGAAGCGCTGGTACAGTCCGTAGCAGGCGACGGCTATCACTATGAACCCTAGGAGATAGACAATCCCCCCGAGCTGGATGTTCCAGAAGATCTCTCGCGAGGCCATTGACTTCTCCTTCTACACCCTACAATCCGCCCTGCAGTCCCTTGACTGTCCCCCCGTGACCAGGAGCCGCTTAGCTCGCGCCCTCCATGACGCTCGCCGCCAGGCGTCCCTTGGCCGGACTCGCCGCGCCCTCCGCAGGAGCGTCGAGCGCTGCGTACACGGGGCTGGCCCGCAGGCGGTACCACCACCTCATGTACTGGGCCAGGGGCTCCCACGACCAGGTGGCAGGCACGCAGGTGATGCCGTGCTGCTCGAGAAGAGCCAGGAGGAAGTCCAGGTCCTTCTTCTTGCTGGTCAGGCGGTCCGTCCTATCCACTATCAGGATCTCGAAGTCTAGGTCGGAGAGCAGCGCCAGCAGGCCCGGCCTGTCCAAATCCTCTCCTGACCAGCCGATGTCTTCATAGGTGTGGATGAGATGCCATTCGTGGGCGTCGGCACTCCCAGCTACCCTTGCCTTCTGGCCTTCCGGGCTGGTCCCCTTCTTGCCCATCTCGTCGAAGCCCTGCCTCACGTAGCCCACCGCCCTCATCCTGCGCGGCGGGTAGAGGTGGGCGGAACCATTGCCTCCTGCCTTTTCCACGCTAGTCCGAAGCTCTGTTCCGAAGCCTGTTATTGTCATCTCTTTGCCCTCTTTCCCTGTCAGTTCCAGCCGGAGCCTTGGCAATCCGCTGAGCTCTCTGCTCACGCATGTCAAACCTACTATGCGGCGCCGGTATTGTCGTCAGCCGCCGAAGCCGTCTTTGTTAGGCATTTGACGCCTCGGAAACGAGCGGGGGTGTGCGAGAGGGCGGATGGATGATGCAGCCAGATTGCCTCCCTGTTTGCGCATATGGCGCAACGCTGCGTCAGAAGAACTAGGCATTTCTCTCTAGTTCTCCCCTTCCAACGCGGAGCAAGGGCAGGTCATCGGGCAGGCTGAGCGGGCGCAGGCGCTGTCTTGTGATAAGATTAACAGGGGAAAGGGCGGGGGATCGGGCGCCGTGGTGGCGGAGGCGGCCGCGGCAGACGGCGCAGGAAGAGGATGACATGGACAAGATCGGCATCCTTATTGCTGACGACCACACGCTTGTTCGAGAAGGGACCCGCGAACGCCTGGAGCGTGAGGAGGACTTTGAGGTCGTTGGGGAGGCCGCTGACGGCGAGGAAGCGGTTAGGCTGGTCAACCAGTTGAGGCCCAGAGTGGCCATAGTCGATATCGCTATGCCGAACCTCAACGGCATCGAAGCCGCCAAGCAGATCAAGAAGACACAGCCGGGTACGGCGGTGCTGGTACTCAGCGCCTATGACGACGATCAGTACATCTACGCCGTCCTGGAAGCGGGTGCCGATGGTTACCTGCTGAAGAACGTGCGGGGCCAGCAACTGGTTGATGCCATCCGTGATGTGTGCGCTGGCGAGGTGGTGCTTGATCCGCGCGTGGCGCGCAAGGTCGTGCAGTGGTTCTCGTCCCTGAGTCATGGACGCCGCGTCGAAAGCGCCGGTGACTACCTCAGCGAGCGAGAACTGGAAGTGCTCAAGCTGGCGGCCAAAGGCATGAGCAACAAGGAGATCGCGGCACAACTCGCTCTCAGCGTGCGCACCGTCCAATCTCACCTGGGACGCATCTTTGACAAGCTTGGGGTCAGCTCCCGCACTGAGGCCGTGCTACGTGCGCTGAAGGAAGGCTGGCTTTCTCTGGAGCACATACCCTAGGGCATCGCCTCAGCCGGGGGGGGGTATTGGGGGGAGGAAGGGGCGTCGAGAGATTGACTTCCTCAGTCAAGCAACCGTTCGGAGTTCTGAAAGAGCCGCATTTCTGGGTCATACTGGCCATCATGACTTGCGGGACAGTCTTCTACTATGCAGATCAGATTCCCCTGATAGACACGTTGGAATCCAGCCTTCGACTTGACTTCGCCCGACACTCCGTACACCGCATACTCTCCATTCTGCCCGTAGCCTATGCTGCCTATGTCTTCGGGCTGGCTGGAGGCCTCCTGGCCTCCTCCGTGATTGCCGCCCTCCTGTTGCCCCGCGCCTTCCTGATATCCTCGGAGGCTGAGGAGGCCGCAATTGAGGTTGCCGCCTTCCTCTTCATCGGCGCCTTTGTGAGCTGGCTGATTGACGTGCAGAACAAAGAGAAGGCGCGACACAAGCAGACCATTGCATCACTGGAATGGGCTCAGGGGGAGCTCCACTCACATATCCAGGCTATCGAGAATGAGGAGAGGCGGCTTTCTGCCATCAATGCCGTCTTGGGCGTTGTTACCGAGTCTCTGGAGCTACGGGACATCCTGGGCCTTGCCATGGACAAGGTCAGCGACGTGATGGGTGTAGAGATATGCTTGCTGTTCCTTCTCCAAGAGGAGACTGGCAGGCTAACTCTCGAAGCCTATCACGGTATAGCGGGCGAGTCCGCGGCCGCAATTAAGCCGATCAAGGTAGGCGACGGTTTCAATGGGCGCGTTGCCCAAACCGGAGAGCCGCTGGCGGTCAGAGACGTCTCCGACGAGATGGCATCGTACAGGGGCGTGGGAGGCCTTGGTGAGATCCACACAGAGCTCATTGTGCCCCTGAAGTCGAAAGGGAGGGTGATGGGCACCCTGCATGCGGCCGCTCGCAGCCTGAGGGAGTTTAGTGTCGACGAGATAGAGGTGCTGAACGCCATCGGCAACGCGATCGGCGTCGCCATTGAGAATGCCCGCCTTTATCAAAAGGAGCGAGAAACTGCTGAGCAGCTTCGACAGTCGGAAGAGAGCTATCGAGGCCTTTTTGAGAACGCTACGGAGGCAATCTTTGTTCACGACCTGGACGGCAAGATCATCGCGGCCAACAGCGCCTGTGAGAAGCTAACCGGCTATACGCGTGCGGAAATGGCCAGCATGGATCTTGGCAGGTTCCTCTCTGGGCAAGGTCTTGAGACTGTGAAGGAGATCGTTGGGAGACAACTCAACGGCGAGGCTATCGAGGATCCCTTCGAGCTCGGGTTGACCAAGCGAGACGGTACGCGGGCCATCGTGGAGATCATGCCCAGCCTGATCATTCGCGGCGAGCAGCCCGTAGGCGTCCAGGCGATCGTGAGAGATGTGACCGAGCAGCGGCGGATGCAGGAGAACCTGCGTTTCTACATCTCACAGGTTCTCAAGGCCCAAGAGGGCGAACGGCTGCGCATCGCCCGCGAGCTTCATGACGACACCGCGCAGGCTCTCACCGGCCTTTCTCGTCGTCTTGACATGCTCGTAGACACGCTGGCCTCCAGCGGGAACCAGTTGCCGAAGGAGATCCCGGAGCGCCTTGAGGAGCTCCGTGAGCAGAGCGACAGGATATTGGAGGGTGTACGTCGCTTCAGCCGGGACCTGCGTCCGCCTGTCCTTGATGATCTGGGCTTGCTGCCAGCGCTAAAGTGGCTCGCGACAGCTCTGGAGGAGCAGCACAGCATAGCTGCAAACATCAGGGTGTTGGGTGAGCAGCGCCGCCTCCCGGATGAGGCGGAGCTGGCCCTCTTTCGCGTTGCTCAAGAGGCGCTGAACAACGCTAGAAAGCACTCGGGTGCGTCCGCGGTTGAAGTTACGGTGGACTTCAGGGGCGGCGGGATCACCATGATGATCGCCGACAACGGCAACGGCTTTGAGCTACCACGGAGCACAAGCGACCTCGCTGCGTCCGGCAAGCTCGGCATAATCGGAATGCAGGAGCGCATTCGGCTGCTCGAGGGAACCCTATCTGTACACTCCGAACCGGGCGCAGGGACCAGTGTGGCAGTGACAGTGCCCGCCGAAGCCTCGAGCCTCAGCAGACCTGCCTACCCCTCGTCGTAGTCCCCCATCGTCACGAACCAGTTCTTGAGGTCATAGGCCAGGCGGCTGGGGCTGCGCTCTCCGTCGTGGCAGCGCACAACGAGACGGAAGGGTCGGGGCTCCAGAAACTTGGGAGACACCCAGAAGCCCCTCGACCGGAGGAGTCGGAACTCATCCGTATGTCGCAGAGCCAGGCTGGCAAGCATGTCAAGGTCCTGGTCTTCGAAGTAGGAGTGTGCCTTGTCAATCAAGAGGCGGCCCGCCGCGCGCCCCTCGGCGCTGGCCTCCACTACCAGTTCCACGATGAGGCCCGTCGAGAACTGGCCCAGCGGCGCGGCGCGCAGGACGATGAACCCTCGTATCTCCCCTTCCGACTTGGCAACGAGGGTGGTGTACTTCCTAGTGGGCGTGCCCGCGAAGCGCCAGTTGAGGTAGGTGGGGTCTCTGACGACCATGACGGGGAATCGGTGCTGGACGCGGTCCCAGAAGAGGACGAAGGAGCTATCGAAGGAATCCACTTGCCGTATCTCTAGACCCGGCACGGCTTCTTGCTGCGGCGCTGGTGCAGGGGTACGCCACACACGCCTGGCAACGGAGGCCGTTTTCGCGGGGACGCGACTGTGCGTTGTTTTCGCAGCGAGTCGCTCCGGGTTCAAGGGCCTGACGAGGAGAGGAACCGACCCTATGTTCCTGAACCCGGCCTTGTTCAGGAACGTCAAGTGAGAAGCCTGGCTGGGGAAGCCGTAGGTGAAGGTGATGCCATCCTCCGCCGAGAGAGCGAAGATGTCCTTCAACAGCCCAGCGAGGACGCCACGGCCCAGGTAGGCGGTATCGAGCACCGGGTCCAGGGAAAGGCTGGCGAGGCGCACCTTGCCCGAAAGCCTTACTCTGACAGGGGTCGTTACCATCTGGCCGATGAGCCGGCCCGTTTCCCCTTCTCGCGCCAGGGCGGCGATGGCCGGGCCCGCAGGGTTTCGCTGGTACTGCCATTCTTGGTAGGCCGGGGAGGCGGCCTCGATGTCGCCCGAGGTCTTGCGTAGAAGCTGCAAGGAATCCTGGGCATCCTCCGAGGAGTATCTGCTCGAAACCCAGCCCTCTTCTTTAGTCATGCTTGAACCCCCGTGAAGACGGACAACCCTGGCCGGATTATATGCTCGCTGTCACGGGCCGACCAGGGGTCTCTGCTGGCGGTGGTCACTAGGGGCGGTGGGCTGGCCGGAGGGTCCGCTGAGGGCATCAAAGAGGCCGCCAGGCCCTGTGGTGGCGGGGGGAGGGCCCAGCGGCCTGGCGAACCCTCAAGAGAGCCTTTCCGCATCCCTGGGTCAGTCACTCCGAAGGCTCAGCTCTATTATAGGCGACATAACGTCAGCAGGCAACTTGCAGCCGGGTGCCCAGGCGGGATGAGCAGACGCTTGTTCCTTGTCGCACGGGGGACGGGCCGGGTTGCACCCCAAAGGGCCGCTAGAGAGAGCGGGACCGCGCTGAACAGGACATAAAGTGGGGTCGTGTCCCCCCGGCTGGTGGTTGTGAGGCGCACGACCCCTGAAGCATCCCTGCGTCTGGCCCGCCTTGCCCCGCCTTACATTGGACAGGCCGAGCCTCCCGTCTCGTGCGCATTGTATTCGAGCCCCGTGGGCCGCGCAAGGGGGTGGGAGGCAGCTAGGGCCGCGGCGAATGAAAAAGGCCTGCGTTGCCAAGAGGTGGGGCCCCTGGCGGGACTCGAACCCGCGACACGCGGTTTAGGAAACCGCTGCTCTATCCTACTGAGCTACAGGGGCGCCCCGAGGCAGTGTAGCACACGCCCCGGTACCAGCGACTGGTGCTGCGGGAGCACCCTGGCGACTTCCCAGCCGAGGAGAAGGCGAGGGGGCTCCGGTCTTCCCTTTATCGGGTCCCTCCTTTCGAGCTAAGGCCGGACGGCCCTAGTACAGACACCCGTAGCCGCCCCACATCGGTATCGTCTCCTCGTAGGTGTCGTCGTCCGGTTCAGTATCGCAATACACCTGGACCTCGCACTTCACGTCGTACATCGCGCAGCGAGTATCCACCCAAATCTTTGTGTCGAACGCTTTCCTCTCTCCGGGATTGAGGCTGACGGTGATGGAAAAGGGCGGGATCTTTATCTCCCCCTGGAGGAGACTCGTGGTCGTCATGATCGCGCTGCACGTGAGTTCGACACTGGCGTTTGTCAGGCTGTCCGGGCCCTTCTTCCTGATTACAGCGTGCGTGTGCGTATCGGTCGGTGGGCCCAGGCCCGGTACGAAGAGGTCGATTATCTTCAAGTCAGCCGTAAGCGGCGCCTACGGGAACTTAAGGGAGGAGACCCTGTCATTGCCTATGGGATTGTCCGACAGATTAGGGTCGTCGGCCGTGAAAGTTTCGCAGACGCCTCCATAGTTGAAGTGCTCACACAGCGTCGCCGACGTCCCGGCGCCTACCGTTATGGAGGACGCGCGGTCATTCCCAATCAGGTTGTCCGTGAGGTTGAAGTCCCCCACAGGGACAGTGAACGTCTCGCAGATGCCCCCATAGTTGAAGTTCTCGCACAGCTTCACCGAACCAGGGGCCGGTGGAGACGTCAGTGGGAACGCCATGGAGGAGGCCCCGTCATTGCCTATGGGATTATCCGACAGATTAGGGTCGTCGGCCGTGAAAGTTTCGCAGACGCGTTCCCAGTGGAAGTCCTCACACAGGTACGCCGACGTTCCGGGGTCTACCCTTATGGAGGACACGCGGTCATTCCCGATGAGGTTGTCCGCGAGGTATTCGTCCCCCCCAGGGCCAGTGAACTTCTCGCAGACGCCTCCATAGTTGAAGTCCTCGCACAACGTCACCGAACCAGGAGGTGGTGGCGGCGGTGGCGGAGTCGGGGTCACCGTCTCCTTGTAGGTGTTGTTGGCGCTGTTGGGATCGGTGAAATCCTGGGCCGTTGCCGTGGCAGTGAACTCGTAGCGGCAACATGAGGTGTCGACGCCGATGGCCAAATGGATCGCCTGCGTCTGCCCGGGCGCCAGCAGGTTCAGAATGTGATCGGTCGGCAGCGGCGTTTGCGTGGCCACCTGGGGAGGAACTGTGAGAGTAGAAACCAATGCCGAAACCGCGATGCGCACGTTCTTGTCGGTCAAGGCGTCAGGGCCGTTATTGGTGATCCGAACCCACAAGTCTCCGTGGGGCTGGTTATCAAGATAGAGGTCGGTGGGAGTGATATCCGCCGTGACCCCTGACGGGAGAGGCGCAGGAGGGATCACTTGGGCCGGCGGCGTAGGGGTGGGCGGCGCTACGGCTCCAGGGGGCGCACCAGTAGTCATGCACAGCCACACCGCGTCCAGGAAGTTGACGCTCATCAGGTCGCTGGCCTGGGGATAGGCCGGAGAGAAACCCTCGAACTTGTTCAGGGGCCCATTGAAGCGCCAGAGCGTCTCCACTGTTCCGGCAGGCGTCACCGCCTGCACCACGGTCTGACTGGGGGTGCCGTCGGGAAACGTGAGGGAGATGTTGTTGCAGCCGGCGTAGAGCTGCTCCACGCCGCCGGGGTCCGGGAGCGCGATGCTGGCCACGGGCTGGGCGGAGACTGATGCGCGGCTGCGTGCCAGCAGCACGACGACCAGGCCAACCACGATTGCCGTGCATAGCCGTGGCTTCATGTTGCACCTCCCTGTCCAACGGCTGGCGGGGACGGGCCTATTGTACACCCGCGGGTCAAGGGCGCGCCGCAGGCGCGTGCCGCAGGCATCATGACCCTTGACGCGCGAGTGGTAGCAGCCATACTCGCGGTTGGGTCGGTGGCCAGGCCAAGGGACGGCCACCGACCGCTAGAGGAAAAGGGTGGCCGCCTTCGATAGACACGATAACTTCGGCTGTTTAGCTACGGGCGTAGAAGCTGAGGCTACAGCGCATAGCGGGGCCGACTTAGGAAACCGCTGCTCTGTCCTACTGAGCTACAGGGGCACCCCGAGTGAGTGTAGCACACGGCAAGGTACCGGCGAATCGGGGCAGAGTCCGGTCTACCGTCGCCGTCGCGTCCGCCTTAGCGGCACAGCACGGGCCGGAAAGGGCACGGCGAGGGGGAGGGGCGAGCCGTCAAAGGGCTGTGCCGCGTGTGTCGGCGATCTCGAAGAAGCCGCGTCTTTGCGGCGTGGGGTTTGGGTCACCAGACGCACCTTCTCAGTAGGAACCCCCGGCTCTGGCCCTCACTCGCACCAGAGCCAGGCGGTGGCAAAGACCAGGGGCGGCCTTGACGGCCGCCCCCTCGTGGTGGAACTGGAAGTTTGCGCGGGATGAAACGCGGCACGTGGCGCGGCGAGGAACCTACTGCATCGCAGACCCAGGGACCGGCATGAGCGCCTGGATGTCATTGCCGTCGACGTGGATGCCCCCTTCAGCCTGCAACCTTTGAAACTCTGCGTCTGCTTGCAGCTTCTGGGCGCCGTCCCCGTAGGCGGCCCAATCGCGCATCGAGACTAGGTAGACGACGCGGTTCGCATCGCCACCCACAGCGCTGAACGTGCCGAGGAACTTCACACCGTACTTCTCGTAGATGGGGATTATTTTGGCCGCAAACGCGGCGTAGCCTTGCATGTGCCCCGGTTTGACCCTCACCGTGTTTGTTAGGTAGAGCGCCATCTCAACCCTCCTTTGCTCTGCTAACACACCTAAAGGCGCACCACGTGCCGCAGGCCGACACATCATCGGCGATACCCCGTGTCGAGGGCCTGCCCGAAGGAACCGGCCCCCACAGCGCGGCGGTGGCCCCCGCAATACAGGAGCTTGTCCCTAGCTCCCCAGAATCTTCTGCGCCCAGGCAGTAACCTTGTCTTGGATCTGCACCGCTTCGGCTGCCTCGACCACCGGTGTGATCTTCCACTGCATGTTCGTCCAAGGCAGGCCCGCCTCGTAGATACCGGCTGATGTCGTGACTTCGGCTATGGCAACGACACTGCCATCCGAGCCCCAGTACAGAGCCTTCATGTCGTAGCCAGCCGGCGGTTTCCACTGCCGGAACAGTGCTGCGTATTCCTGAGTCTGCTGCCGGGACATACCGCGTACCGGCGTTCCGATGGAAATGCAGAGCATGGGCTGCTTCCTCCTTGTCCATTCTGGGGACCACCGCCGGAGCCGGTTTCAGTATGGCCAGCCCCCTTCTAGCCGAGAACGGAGCCCAGCGGCGAAAGGACTCGCCTAGGCTGGCGGGCGATAACCAGCTTGGCCCGCTTTCCGCATAGCCTCGATGCTTTCCTGCACGGTCATCAGAGGCGTCGTCTTTACTGCCCTAACTGCCCCGCCTGCGGAGATGGCCATCGAGAAGGCGGCGGAGGAAACGTTGTCTGGCATCTCCGCCACTCCCACGACATCATATTCGCCGAAAGCGAAGTACAGAGAGAGGAGCTTGCCTCCAAGCCGCTCTATTATCGGGCGCAGCCCCTCGGCCCGGTCCTGCGGGTTTTTCACCATCGCGGCCGTCGCCGCCTGGGAGTAGGACGCCTGAACCATGTAGTACGCCATGCATAATCTCCTTGCAGTCTGCCTCGCCGTCACAGTCGAAGCACGTCCGCTGGGCTCCATTCCCTGTGCTTGCGAGAGGCAATCCGCATAACACTCGGTAACCCGTACGACCTCGGTGATGTCGGTGTCTACCTTAGCCAGCGCCGCCTGGCTGCCCAGACGCCTCCCGCCAGCAGCAGAACGCCACCTGCCGCCAGCGCGTACCACCAGGTGGGGAGACTGCTGCCTTCCTCACCGAGCAGACCACCGCTGCCAGCGGAGGGGAGCTCCCCTGCGGGGGCTGGTGCTACTGCCGGTGCTTCCGCCGGCGGCACTTGGGCCGCGGCCGCTGGAATGTCAGCACAGGCCACGTAGACGTCTGGTTCCCCCTGTGACTTCTGGACTGCGATGGCCAGGTTGCCCGTCTGCAAGTCGCTCCCGGGGACGCCTTCAAGCACTGTCCAGGACACCCCACCGGCCAAGTCCGTCAAGGCGAAGGCGACTGGACCCAAATCCGCACAGGTTCCTTCGTGAATGTTGACGGGCTGAGGCACACCTGTCGGGCCGGGTGCGATTCTCAGGCCGACGGCACTCAAGTCGGGGTACAGTTCCAGCACCACCACGCCCGGTGATTGGTCGGCATCCCGGCCCGGCCCCATCGCGAAAGTGGGGCCTGGCCCGCCGGCCAACGCCCAGCTGGCCCACTGGGCCGTCTGAGGGTCCTCCATGTCCGCCGCCTCAGGGCGGCTCGAAAACAGCTTATCGCCCTCGAACTCATAGGTTTGCGAAGTGATGACCCGGTCTACCCCCGCCGCTCGTGTGGCGTGCCCTCGTAGCTCCTGCGTGACCGCAATGGTGTTACCCGATATTTCGCAGCTAGTCATGGTGACCTGAACGTCCAGAGCGACAAAGTGCTCAAGGTAGTTCCGATAGATATCTTTGCCGACACACGGAGCACATATAGGAGGATAGACGAAGACAAAGTCGTCGGCGACACCCTCGAGATCTATCTCGCCACGGTTGAAGGCGTCATTCGCTTGCCGGAGCCGCTCGCACGGATCGACCTGAGCCGCTGCTGGCCTCGCGGTCTTCGGCATGCCGAGAACGCCGACTAAGAGGGCCAGCGAGACCACCGCCATCCCCCACGCCACTAGGGTCCGCTTTCTGATACACATGGCCTGTTGCCTCTCCTTTCTCCCCTTGCTCTATGCAAGCAGAAAGCCCCGACCCTTTCGCGGCCGGAGCCTGCCGTGGTAAGCTGGATAGGCCGACTCTGGCTGCGTCAGGGCTCGGCATCTGGGGCCGCCGGTGCCGCAATCACCGGCGGCCCCTTTATGTGTGCGCTGGCAAACTACTCCTACATCAACAGCCTGTCAAGGGGAGTGCCAAACATTCTTGCGATTAGCCAAGCCGAGAAGCGCCGCTCGGCAGCGGTCGCAGACCCTTGACGCGCGGGTCGTGGCGACCATACTGGCCTGTCGGGTCGGTGGCCAGGCCAAAGGACTGCCACCGACCGCTAGAGGAAGGCTGGCCGCCTCCGATAGACACGATAACTTTCGGGGTTTAGCTCTGCGCGTAGAAGCTGGGGCTACAGCGCATAGCGGGGCCGACTTAGGAAACCGCTGCTCTGTCCACTGAGCTACAGGGGCGCCCGGGGTGAGCAGAAAGGCTGAAGGCTGGACGCGACCGTCCTCCGTCCAACCTCCAGCCCCTGACCGTTGACCTGCGAGTTGGTGGAGATAGGGGGATTCGAACCCCCGACCTCGGCGATGCGAACGCCGCGCTCTCCCAATTGAGCTATATCCCCGCGTGAGAGGATTATAGAGAGGGCCTTCGCAGGCTGTCAAGGAAAGAGGCCCCGGCTGCGCCGACGAGGGCCTCCTGGCTAGGGGCTCTCGCCGGATTCGACGGGCGGGATCTCCTGCTGCGAGTGGCCGTTAGAGCGTGCGCAAGCGTGGCCTTCGGGGTCGATGGGTTCGCCACAGAGGGGGCAGATTGGGCGACCGGCGATGCAGACGGTCTCTGCTTGCTCGCAGAAGGCCAGGGCTTGGTCCCAGTTGAAGTGGCAACTGAAGTTGGGCGGCGCGTCTTCGCTGCCGCCCGCCTCGTGGGCCCAGAGGATAAGGTGATCGCTGTCCTCATCGCGACCCAAAGCCAGGCGCCCCAGTTTCATGTCCACGGTGGGCTGATCGGGAAACGGCTGTGTCGGCGGAGGCCCGGGCTGCGGGCTCTGGCCCGCTTGCGCCATCACCTGGCGCAGGGCCAGGGAAAGGGCCAGGAGCTGCTGCTTCTCCAACCAGAGGGAAGCGGTGGCCTGATCCTTCCAGGCCCGGATGCGGAAGGCGCGCTTGCCTGGCACGCCGATGGCCTCGGCGTCCAGGGCGTCCACGGGACCGAAGTCGTAAGTAGCCATAGCTCGCCCACGGCGCCTGGGACTCGCGATCGCTCCCTATTCTACTCGAAAAGAGCGGTAGCGTCGGCCTGGGCGGGGATTTCTCGTGAAGCCGTTGTACGGTCCGGCGGGACCAGCGTGCCTTGAGGAAGTCAGGAAAGAGCGAGGCCGCTCAGGCGGCCTCGGAGAGGGTGGGCTTGGGCCCGCCGGGCCCCTCGCCTTCGTCCCCCGGGGGAACTGGGCCGGAGGCCGACGCCTCTACCGGGAGACGCATCGGGCGGCGGTGCTGTTCGTAGAACGTGTAGCCGCACTGAAGGCACTGGCGGTAGTAGCCCATGATGTCGCGGTCGCTATACAGGTCGCCTTTACACTTGGGGCAGCCCTTGATCCAGAGCCCCATTGCAGGTCACCTCACCTCCGCATTGTCCCAGGGCA
>Ga0315279_10006098_pt1 | contig 15333 bp, 14 predicted proteins | sample YL17G06_20_MG_FD_203694 | JGI IMG/M metagenome (GOLD analysis project Ga0315279, IMG submission 203694) | Sediment microbial communities from Yellowstone Lake, YNP, Wyoming, USA - YL17G06_20 | ecosystem: Environmental > Aquatic > Freshwater > Lake > Sediment | place: USA: Wyoming | collected... | reverse complement strand
TGCGTCGTTATCAAAATTGATACCCACAAAAGAAAATACTACAAAAGAAAATACTACAAAAGAAAATAATATGCACGGAACGAAAATCATTTTTAATAACAGAACTTTTAAATTCGAAAACATACCTAAAGAAAGAATAGACAAATGGAAGGAAGCATATCTATATTGCAATGTAGATTTGGAATTAAAGAAGATGGAGGCTTGGCTAATGGCAAATCCTACAAAGCATAAAAAGAACTATGAGAAGTTTATCGTGAACTGGCTGGGCAGAGCGAAAGGAGAAGAAAATGGAAAGAATAAAGGAAACAATGGAAGGTATATCCCAATTACAGGGAAAAGAAAATTCACAGGACTTAATGCAGATGCTGGCGAATGGTGAAGAGTTTAAGGAATTTATAACTTCTTCAATGGGTATTCATTATCTTAAAAATTTTAGAGATGAAAAGATAAGAGAGCATGAAGAGTTAGATAAAAGAATTGATGAAATGTTTAATACTGGCAAAGGTATTATCCTGTTTGGAGATGTAGGCGTGGGTAAGACTATGGATCTTGTTTATATCTCCAGGAGGATTATTGAAAGACAACGTCAGTCTATAGCGAGATATATAGATCCCTTAAGTGATAAAATATTTGAAGCCTATGAAGAACTTCCCATCCCCGTGTCTTATTTTTTTATGCCCTCGCTATTTAATAAATTACATTTTGCAGAGTCGGTTAATTTTAAAAAGTTTATTCTACTTGATGACTGGGGAAGGGAATATGCAGAACCTTTTGCCTTATCAAGGTTTGAAATTCTTGTAGAAGAGATTTATGCAAGTGAAAATTCATTGGTAATAACAACGAACCTCACTAAAGAGCAATTTGTTAATCGTGATGGTTGGGCAAGGGTGACGGACAGGGCTAGAGAGATTTGCTCTGTTCTTGAAATTCCCGGTGAAAGCATGAGACATAAATGACAATAAACCTGCTGAACAAATCGCAAGTTTACTTCTTTGGAATCCGCACTTTTTATCAGCGGATTCCAAAGGATTAAAGCAGAAAAAACTAAAGGAGGTAATAACCTGCTGAAGAAGAGTGCAGGTTACAGAAGAATAAGATGGAAAGAATTGTAACGAAAGAGGGTTTTCTTAAAGTAACAGAAGCCATTGCAAAAATTCAGGAAGAAATTAGGAAGTTTACTCCTGTAATTTCGGAAGAGTTAAAAAGTCTATCTGATAGTGATTACATCGCAAAGGTCTGTAATAACTCCATTGATTATAAAATCAGGACTGCAAAGGAAGGAGACTTCATATTTCAATGCTCTTATCATAACAAGAAATATTTTGACAGGATCAACCGATTGAAAATTCCGTCAGAACTTATAGAAGATAAAGCTGGAGTAGAGGTCAATGTAGCAGGATTAAGCAAATTTATAATAGATTGTCCCCGTGCTGGAAAATTTCTATGCAAACTCAGATATTTTACGGATCCTGCTCAAAGTGGGGAAGATTATAAGGAGAAAGTGAAAGATTTATGAGCCACTGAATAGAGCGTGGCTCACAGATGATTAAAGGAGGCACCAATAATGAAACAGATAAACACGATTGAGACTGAATGTAACGCCTGGATGGAAGAGAGGGAAAGGACTTTAAAGAAGTTAATGTATTATGCAAAGCCCGAGGACAGGATAAAGTATCAGGCGCAGATAGACTTTTTAAGCATAGTAAAGATAAACATGTCAAAGATATTGCGGGAGGTGAAGCAGTGAAAACTCGGCTTAAAGATAAGCGTTTCGCAAGATTGCGTGGCTCACCGAAAACAAAATATCTAAAGCCAACTGTAATGAATACTGTGTTTTTAGATTTGCGCACAAGCATTGAAGACTGCGAAAAGGTCATAAAAGCATTTGAGCAGAAAGGCTACACGACATTTTACGATGCAAAAACAAAAGTGCTAAAGACAACTGCGCCTAAAACTAAGATAAAGAAACTGTCAAAGATTTACGATTACATTCAGAGTTTCAGCCTCGAAGAGAGCTACAACCGCCCAGAGGAACAATGAAGAGCGTATTTTGTCATTCCAACCCTGAACTGACGCAAGTCATCCTGCACTCTTTTTCTTGCGAAAGCAAGCACTTGTTTCAGGATCTGAGGATTTCGGAATCTCCGTCTTTTTACTTTTTTAGGAGCTATTGATGAAATCCTGGAAGAAACTGGAGCAGAAAGTTGCAAGGTTGCGTGGTACAGAACGCACGCCCCTCTCGGGTGGCAATTCAAAGATGACACGGAGCGATACATTAGACGATACCTTCTTTATAGAGTGCAAGCTGAGGAAGGATCCAGCAATATGGAACCTGTACGAGCAAGTTGAAGAACTCGCAAAGAGAGAAAACAAAATCCCTGTGCTTGTGATAAAAAAGAAAGGCAAGCATGGGGAACTGTTTATCGTAAACGACAGATACTTGAAAGCATTCATAGAAAACTGGGAGGCAAAAGGTGAAAGAACCGACTTTAATAAAGATTAATTCAGTCGACCCGAAGGAAGCTGAATACATTGCAAAAGTATTAATCAACGAAGCGAACAAACAGAAGCGTCCTATTGCTTGTTCAAAAACAATTAAACGGCTCTTCAGATACGAAAAGAGGGTTTCAATTGGCAGATGACGCTTGAAGAACTTTATTTGAAAGAAAAAGACAGGATTGCAAAACTCTCCCTGCACTATGCAAGGATGTTCAGCACCGAGAAAGAAGACCTCTTCCAGGAAGGCGTACTTGCTCTTGTTCAAACTTACGCAAAGTACGCGTATAAACTCCCCGACGGCGAACTCCTCAAAATATCCCACAGGATAGTGAACAGAAAGATATACAAGTATGCTCAAAGTGAATACAGGTATAAAACATCCGAAACCCAAAGTATTGCGGCGAAAGAACATTAGAAAACTCATAACCGACGCAATGCTCAAACTTGAAAAAGAAGACTATGACATCGTTTACGAGTTATATTTCAAAAATACTTCAATTCATCAATTATCCAAAAAACTCGGCATCTCCCGCCCAGCAGTAAGGTGGCGAAGGGGCAAGGCACTCAAACGATTAAAGAAAATAATTCTAGAAAATGGCTTGAAAATATTTAACGCAAGAATATAATAAAAAGGAGGGAAAGATGCTTTTAAAAAAGGGAAGAGTGAGATGAAAAAAACTTATGAAGAAAAAGAAGGATTTTCAGGACTTGATGATAGGAAATTTTTTAAAATATTTGATAAATATATGAGAGCAGTGCGACAGCACAATAAAAAGGTGCGTCTGGAAGAAAGAAAAAAATTAAGAAAGTTAAAAAGAGGTGAACCTTAAAAAATAGTGTCTATCTTATCTACAAAAAGGAGGTGATAAAATGGAACTACAAGAAGCAATCCAAATCATAAAACAACGACATCAAACTGATATCGAAAGAATTAATGATGAAAAAAACGTTATTCAAAAATATGGCTCTTTGTTTCATCCTAATAATTTAGATAATCTTACGGCTGAAGATTTCAAATCATTTCTGCTCATTAAGAACAACAAACATTGGGATGGAATTCACAGACAAGGAAATATGATAACTTCTGATATGGTAAAACTGAAATCTACACTTAAATTACTTCTCGATGAGTCAAAGCCTATAAAAGAACGTCTCAATAAGATAATGCCGAAAGGTAGACCGCCCATGATTAAAGGTTTGGGAAGGGCAGTATTAACGCCGATACTTTTGGTTGTTTATCCTGATAAATACTGTGTTTATAATAGTATTGCTGAGACTGGAATGAAGGGATTCTCCATATTTCCTAGTTTCAGAAACGAAAGTTTCGCAGAAAAATATGTGAAAATAAATGAGGTGATAAATAACCTTGCAAAAGAAAACGGCCTTTCTTTATGGCAGATAGACGAAGTATGGTGGCTAGCAACTTCAGCTTCTTCGCCATCAGAAGAAGAGCCCGAAACAGAGCAGGGTGAAGAAGAGGGACTTCCTGCAGAAGTAGAATCTCAACTCGAAGAATTCCTTATAAGTAATTGGGAAAGAATATCTGAATTCGGCGATTTGGAAATTTTACAAGAAGACGGCGAATATATTGGCCAACAATATGATACTAAAGAAGTCGGTAGAATTGATCTCTTATGCAAAAATAAAAAAACAGGAGATTTCGTTGTAATTGAATTAAAGAAGGGGAGAGAAAGCGACAAAGTCGTTGGTCAAACACTGAGATATATTGGTTGGGTTAAGAAAAATTTAGCCATCCAAAACCAAGAAGTATATGGGATAATAATTAGTTATGAAGATGATCCAAGATTGAGGTATTCGTTAGAACCAATTAAAAATTTAATTCAACTTAAATTCTATAAGATTTCGATTACAATTAGCTAGTATTTTTCGGCGACTACTTTGGCAACTTCTTTTACACTTTGACGGTTTACGAAATCCCGAGGTCTGTTTTTAAAAGAATTACTGCATAAAGAGACAAAGCGTTAAAGAGAGTAAAGGAAATCATTTTAAAACAAGCAAAAAAGTAGCATTGCAAATCTTATAATCCTGTGAGTTGTTTCTACACTTTTTAAAGAAAAAAACAATAGACTTCTTATAATCAATCCTTTTTAGGCCTTAAAGTTAATACAAAGAAAATAGCTGAAATTGCTATAATCGCTATAATTTTTATAAGAACTTTTTTTAATCTAACGAAAGGATTTTTACAGGAAATAGAACTTCGATCAACTCGTCTCCAAATAAATCCTATGCGTCATTGAAAACCAAAGAGGGAAAATTTGATGAAAGATTTTAATTCTGTACCAGTATCTATCATCACTATTCACGGTGGTTTCAATCTAGCAATTACTACATTGCGATTGTAATGAAAATTGACAATTTTTTGTATAATTGAAAATAGGAAAAATAAATTAAATGATAACAGAAGCTGATACTTGTAGAAAATATGTTTTACCTAAATTATATTCTTCTGGTTGGACTGATGATCAGATCAGCGAGCAGAAGACTTTTACTGATGGCAAAATAATAGTTTCTGGCGATAAAATTTTCCGTGGCACTCAAAAAAGAGCAGATTATATATTGAGATATAGAAGAGATTTCATGATCGCCGTAATAGAAGCAAAGGCTGCTTATAAAAGGGCAACAGATGGTTTGCAGCAAGCGAAAGAATACGCAGAGATTTTAGGATTAAAATTTGCTTTTTCGACTAATGGAAAAGAAATCATTGAGCATGACTATCTAACAGGTAAAGATGCAGAAATCAATTCTTTTCCCTCTCCTGAAGAATTATGGAATTGCTTAAGAGAGAGTGAGGGAATACATGACGAAAAAATTGCTGAAAAGTTGCTTTCTCCTTTTTATTTTTTGCAGGGAAAAACCCCGAGATATTATCAGGAAATAGCAATAAATAGGGCTGTTCAAGCAATCTTACAAGGCAAGAAAAGAATTTTACTTACACTTGCCACTGGTACTGGAAAAACTTTTATAGCTTTTCAGATTTGTTGGAAATTATGGAGTACTCGTTGGAACAGGACTGGAGAATACAGAAAACCTAAAATATTGTATTTATCAGATAGAAACATATTAATAGACGATCCGAAAGACAAAATTTTTGCCTCATTTGGTGATGCTAGATTTAAAATTGAGAATGGAGTGATTTCAAAGAGCAGGGAGATGTATTTTGCTATTTATCAGGCAATCGCAAAAGACGAGAACCGCCCTGGACTTTATAAAGAATACCCACCAGACTTTTTTGACTTAATAGTTGTTGATGAATGTCATAGAGGCAGTGCAAGAGATGAAAGCAATTGGCGTGAGATACTTGAATATTTTGAATCTGCATTTCAAATAGGGATGACTGCTACACCATTAAGAGAAGATAATAGAGATACTTACAGGTATTTTGGTAACCCTCTATATACTTACAGTTTGCGTCAGGGGATAGAAGATGGTTTTCTTGCTCCTTATCGTGTTCACAGAGTGATTACTAGTGTTGATGCTTTCGGTTGGCGCCCGTCAAAGGGTGAATTAGACCGCTATGGAAGAGAAATTCCCGATGGAGAATATTCAACGAAAGATTTCGAAACTATTATTTCTTTACGAAAGCGGACTGAAGCGATTGCAAAACACTTTACTGATTATTTAAAGAGCACAGACCGATTTGCAAAAAGTATTATATTTTGCGTTGACCAAGAACATGCAGAAGAAATGCGTATGGCTTTGAATAACTTTAATTCAGACCTTGTGCAGAAATATCCTGATTATGTCTGCCGTATAGTCTCAGAAGAAGGCGATATCGGTAAGGCTCATTTGAGTAATTTTCAGGAATTAGAAAAAACAAGTCCTGTAATTGTTACTACTTCCAAATTACTAACAACAGGCGTTGATGTTCCAACCTGTAAGAATATCGTTATTGCAAAAGTTATTAATTCAATGACTGATTTCAAACAGACAATAGGACGAGGAACAAGAGTAAGAGACGATTATGGGAAATACTTTTTCACGATTTTGGATTACACGGGAAGCGCAACTCGATTATTTGCTGATCCTGAATTTGACGGCGAACCTGCAAAAATAACAGAAGAAGAAATGGATGAGCACGGAGATGTAGTCAAAAATGTCTATGAATATGAAACAACAGATACTATGGTTGATAGATGTCTAATAGCAGAGGATAATATTATTCAGCAAATCACAGATGATTCGGAGGGGCAAAGACGAAAGTATTACGTTGATGGAGGCACAGTTGAGATTTCAGCTCATCTTGTATATGAACTTGATTCTGATGGCAAGCAATTAAAAGTAGTTAAATATACTGATTATGCAGCGGAAAAAGTGAGAAGTATGTATTCATCATCTGCTGCTTTGCGTTCAAAATGGAATAATGCCCATGAAAGAGAAGCTGTTATATCTTCGCTTGAAGAAAGAGGTATTTCTTTCAAAGAACTTGCAGATGCTTCTGGCCAACCAGACGCAGATCCTTTTGACCTGCTTTGTTATATTGCTTTTAGTGCTCCTTTAAGAACTCGTAGGGAAAGAGCAGAATCATTAAGAAAAGGCAAGAAAGATTTTTTTGATAAGTATAGCGCCGAGGCAAGACAAATTTTAAATGAAATGCTTGAAAAATATATTGAATATGGGATTGAGCAGTTCAAAGTTCCTGATATACTTAAAGTCCCACCCATTTCTAATTACGGAAATGTAATAGAAATAACAAAAATATTCGGAGGAACGGAGGAGTTGCGTTTTGCATTATCTGAAATGCAAAGACTTCTATACGCAACATAAGGTTTAAATATGAAAAAAGAAAATGAAAAAGCTGCTTTATCTCAGACAACTTCGCAACAACTAGCTTCAATTATTAAATCCTGCCGTAATATCATGAGGAAGGATAAAGGTTTAAGCGGTGAAACTGATAGACTGCCAATGCTTACTTGGATTATGTTCTTAAAATTCATTGATGATGCAGAAAAGATAAGAGAAGCAGAATCTGAATTAGCAGGTAAGCAATTTACACCCGCAATAAAACCGCCGTATCGCTGGCGAGATTGGGCAGGAAAAGAAGATGGTATTACTGGCGATGAACTTATTGCTTTTATTAATCAGGAAGAAGCAATAAAACCAGATGGCTCAAAAGGGCAAGGACTTTTTGCTTATTTGCGTTCCCTCCAAGGTTCAAATGGGGGCGATAGGCGTGACGTTATAGCAACTGTCTTTAGGGGAACTGTGAACAGGATGATAAATGGCTACCTTCTGAGAGATGTAATAAATTTAGTTAATAAAATAAATTTCACCTCCTCTGATGATATACATGTACTTGGAGCAATTTATGAAACAATGCTCAAAGAGATGAGGGATGCAGCAGGTGATTCAGGTGAGTTTTACACACCAAGACCGGTTGTGCGTTTTATAGTAAATGTTGTGAATCCCAAAGTTGGTGAAGTGGTTTTAGATCCAGCCGCAGGAACTGGTGGCTTTTTGGTAGAAGCTTATGAGCATCTAAAGAAGCAATGCAAAAAAGCAGAAGACTACGAAAAACTTCAGAGAGGTTCATTATTAGGTATTGAGGCAAAACCACTCCCATATCTATTATGCCAGATGAATTTACTTCTACATGGTCTTGAGTATCCGGAAATAGATCCTGGCAATGCCTTGCGATTTCCTTTAAGAGAAATTGGAGATAAAGATAGGGTTGATATAATTATGACCAATCCACCGTTCGGTGGCGAAGAAGAAAAAGGAATTTTATCAAATTTTCCTGAAGATAAACAAACTTCTGAGACCGCATTGTTGTTTTTGCAGTTAATAATGAGGAAATTAAAACGCCCAATTGGTGGTAAAAATGGTGGTAGATGTGGGATGGTTGTCCCAAATGGTGTGCTTTTTGGAGATGGTGTTTGTGCAAAGATAAAAGAAGAATTACTTAAAGAGTTTAATCTTCATACAATTGTTAGATTACCTTCGGGAGTATTTTCACCTTATACAGGGATAGAGACAAACCTGCTTTTCTTTGAAAAAGGTGGGCCAACAAAAGAAATTTGGTATTATGAACTTCCATTACCTGAAGGGAGAAAAAATTATACAAAAACACAGCCATTGCAATTTGAAGAATTTGAAGCCTGTTTAAAATGGAAGAACAACCGTATAGAAAATGAGTTTACTTGGAAAGTTCCCATAGAAGAAATAATCAAAAATAATTACAATCTTGATATTAAAAATCCAAACAAGAAAAATGATTTCGAACACTTGCCTCCAGAGAAATTACTCGAAAATATCTTAGAAAAAGAGAAAAAAATAATCGAAATTATTGAAGAAATAAAATCTGAAATCAGTAAGGTTAAATTCTAATGAATGAAAATACAGACAAAAAAGGGCAATCAGTTCTATTAGGAAACATTCTTTCAGAAAGAACAGAAAAACCTTCCTTAGAAGATATTTATTCCGGGAAAATACGTATAATTTCCAAAATTAGATTTGATACTGGTCAAATAGAACTTCGGAATAATAGTAATACAAAAACTGGAATGATATTAATTTTCCCTGGTGACCTTGTATTATCTGGAATAAATGCCTGCAAAGGTGCGATAGCTGTTTATGATGAAGATAATACAGAAGCAATTGCTGCTACTATACATTATAGTTCATATAAACCGTATAAAAATAAAGTTGACATTAAATTTTTATGGCTTTTATTAAGAAGCGAAGTGTTTAGAGATATACTAAATCAATACTTACCTGGAGGTATAAAGACAGAATTAAAAGCTAAAAAATTTTTGAAAATTCCAATTCCTCTTCCTCCGCTTTCTGAACAGCAAAGGATTGTCTCAAAACTGACGGTATTATCTTCCAAAATTGAAGAAGCAAAAAAGTTGAATGAAAAAGCTTTAATAGAGACAGACTCAATAATCGATTCCACTTTGGATAGGATTATTAAAAATGGAGGAAAAAATGGATGGAATTTTGTTCCATTTGATAATGTTTGCGAAATTAATCCATCAAAAAGAGGCATTAATTATGCTGATGATCTGTTAGTATCTTTTATACCGATGACAGCTGTCGACGATCACACTGGAACAATTATCAATCATATTATTAAGCCTTATTATGAGGTGAAAAATGGCTATAAATGGTTTGTTGAAGGAGATGTTATTTTTGCAAGAATAACTCCCTGTATGGAAAATGGAAAATCTGCAATAGCTAGAAATTTGAAAAATGGAGTAGGATTTGGTTCAACAGAATTTCATGTGTTGCGCCCGAAGGAAAATGTTCTACCTGAATGGATTCATTATTTTATAAGAAGCAAAAGATTTAGAAAGTTAGCCGAAGAAAGTTTTAAAGGCACTGCTGGACAACAGAGAGTTCAAGAATCTTTTTTCTATAAACAAAAGATACTGTTACCCCCTAAAGATGTTCAGCAAGATTTTGTTAAATACCTTGATAACCTTCAAGAGAGAATAACTAATCTCAAGACTGAACAACTTGAAATACATTCTGAATTAAACGCACTTGTTCCATCAATATTATCAAAAGCATTCAAGGGTGAATTATAGAAATTTTAAGTCGTGCTTTTACTCCTTAAACTCTACATTTTAAGTATTGATATTTGACAAGGAGGTAATATATGTATCCTAAAATTTACATGGACTTATTTAGATCGTTCGATAGAAAGCAAGAGGTATTTGTCGGTATGCCTTTTTCCTCTCGATTCGAATCGCGTTGGAAAGAGATTTTTGAACCTGCCATTGCTTCTTGCTCTCTAGAACCATATCGCACTAAAGAGATACTCGTAAGTAATTCAATTACTATAGATATCTTAGACGGAATAGGTAGAGCGAAGCTCTTATTATTTGATATTTCAGATGAAGAATGTGGCAAACCAAATCCAAATGTCATGTACGAGTTAGGTATTGCTCATGCTGCTCGTTTACCTGAAGAGGTAATTATTTTGAGAGATGATATTTCAAAAAGCAACACATTTGACATTAGTCATATTCGATGGAATACATTTTCTCCTCAGAAAATAGAAGAATCAATAACAAAAATAAAAGAGCTTATAAAGAACGCGGAGAGGGAAATAGATTTAACAAAAGATAAGTTAGTGACAAAAGTAATTACTTTGCTAGATATTGATATGTTATCATTTGTGGAGACGGTACAAGATTATGTTGATACTGGTTTCAACTTATCTCCATTTGATCCAGATAGAAAAGGTTTGTACGAGCTGAATTACAGAGAATGTAGAGAAAGGGATCTAAGGAATATTGCACGGAAACTTATTGAAGATGGGATTCTTAAGCCAGCAGAATTAATACCGCCACCATCAAAGGAAAGCGGGACTGACTATCTTACTGAGCTCGTAAAATATACAACTGCACCTGCATATTATTTTACTGAACTCGGAAAAGCAGTTTTGTCCAAACTAAAAACGAATAAAGGAACCAGAAAAAGGAATGAATAAACATTGAAGAAATATTATTCAGGGTATATAGATCTTGATTGTAAAAGCAATTATGACGAGCAGCTGTATAAAGGAAAGTACTTTTCTATTTATTTTGACACTCCAAGAGAAGGGAAAATGCATGCTACTTGCGGGATTATAGATTCTAAAGGAGGTTATGTTAAAGTAGAATGCAAAGAAGCAATAATACAAACAAGCAGCATAGAAAATGCAATAAAAGTTTTAGAGTTAATTAGTGCATCTTTAACTCTGTTAAAAGCAGAATTATATGAAGCCGATCGTACTTCAATCTTACCATTTTCACTGGAAGATAGGAAACTTATGTCACAGGAGTTTATGTTGAAAGAAGAAATGATCGCTAATCAAACACATGCCATTTCGCAAGTTTCGTTAGCATGCCAAATTGCTTGCAAGGCGTCTTTCAGAAGAGCTTATTATAATGCATTATTAAAATATCAACTTGGAAATTATTTATGTTCAATTGCTCCAATTGAATTAGATCCATCTCATTCTCTCTATTACAAACTTTCGCCTTTTCATTCAGACTATGTAAAGTTTGCTTATGCAATCATTTTGTTCTACTCAGTTATAGAGGAGTTAGGGTTTGGGATTAGAGCAAGTGAAAAAAAACCAAGTTTTATTAATGGAGAATGGAACCCAACTGTTAGGAAAGACCTGGAAGCAAGATTGAAAAACAGTGGAATAAATACAGAAGAAATCTTTGATTGGAATTTAAGGTCAACACCTACAAAGATTGAAAGAAATTTGCGTGAAAATGGAAAATTGAAGCCTGTTAAAAAGTCTTCTTGGGCGAGAAGTTCTGTTAGGGACTCAGAGATAGAATTAGTTGACGCTATACTATTAGTAAGCAACTTAAGAAGTGCAATTTCATCACATAAGTTTAGTAAATTCGTTGAATCTCTTTCTATTTATGATGTAAGCAATGCCAATTTTTTGGCAATGAGATTGCTTAGAGAAAGGCTGGGATTTTGGCGGTAAAAAATTATAAAAAAAGGGGAGTGCCATGAACTTAAATGATACTTTTCATGTAATATCTACTTTAATTGAAATTTCGGCACCAGGACTTACGGAACAAGGTTCAGCTTTTTTCTATAATCAGTTGGGAGCTAAAGATCCTCTCAAAGAAAGACAAAATGTACAAGTAGAAGAAACATGGTTAATAACAAATAGGCATGTTGTGTTACCTAAAATTAATGATAAGGAGATTATCCCTGATTCTATCTCATTCAATTTGAGGAAATCTGTTAATGAAAGATATAATTGGGAGCCAATTACAATTAGCAAAACCGAATTACTAAAAAGAGCCAAATTCCATCAAAATGACAAAGTTGATGTATGTGCAATAAGAGTGTTAGATTTATTAATCGAAAAAATCAAAGACTCTGAAGATTATCTTCAATGGGGCGGAATATCTTCTGAACAACATCCAGGAAAAAATAATATTTTCCCAGAAGTTTCAGATGATGTAATTGTGATTGGCTATCCTCGTGGATTTTATGACTGGGAAAACCTTTACCCAATAATTAAATCAGGGATTATTGCTTCGAAATGGGGAGCTAACTTCAATGGAAATCCATATTTTCTTATCGATGCAAAATTATTTCCTGGGTCTTCTGGCAGTATAGTAATTTTAAAACCAATCAATCTAACAACCAATAAAAGCGGGCAACTTTTCTTTTCAGAAGAGAAACAATTTGCGTTTCTTGGTATTTATTCCGGAGAACTCTTTCAGGAAGATCAGCCAATTGAAATTGACGAATTAACTATCATATTGAAGAAAAGATTTAATCTTGGAATAGTGTGGTATGGGACCCTCATCGACGAAATAATCACAAAGGGAAAATCATTATGATTTTAAAAGGAATAACTGTGCCCACAACAGCGGTTAATGCTTTGCAAGGGACTAATGCTCAACCCTTTAAGCTTTTTTTGCACAAGAACATTAGGTAAAAGGGATTTTTAAATGAGGAAATAATATGGAAAACTTTATTGATCTCAAATCTCTATACAATCATTTAGAGAAAAATGCTATAGACTATAAATACTCTCACGAAATCGGGAATTTATTTCAAAAATTGAGAGATTTGAAACGCAATGAAAATAAATTGGATGAAGCTGAAATAGCTCAGTGGGAAATAGATTTTTTCAACTTTTGGATAGAAGAAGGCGAACTTCATCCAATGTTTACTGTACCAAATGATAAAGGAGATATTGTAGAATATCCAACCCTGGATAGATTTGATGATAGAGCATATGATTACCTAATTAAGCGGCTGAATAGCGTCTCTAACTCATTGCTTAAGGCTCGTTATTCTAATATTCTTTGGTGCAGTCCTGAGAAACATGCAAAATACGCAAAGATAGCAGTAGATTCCTATTTGGATCTTATTAAAATTTATGAAATAAAAGACAAAAAAGAACCCCAAGGGCATTATGGATTGGATGTTCTGAGGGCTTTTATAAATGCTTATTCTATTGCTTACCAAGTGAAATATAAAGTTGATGAAATCAAGTCTGAGTTAAAAAGGTTAGTAAGTAAATTTAATCCTGAAAGCAGTTCTTCGTTTGTTTTAAGAGCTAATCTAATTGAAATGATGTTAAAAGATAAGAGGAGGTTTCTTAAGAAAGATTTCCTTGGATTTGAGAATACATGCTGGCAATTATCAAAATCTTTAACGAAATTAGGAAATATCCATGGTACAATAAAAATGCTTGAATTGGGAGAAAAAGTCGATCAGAAATTAGAGAAGAAAACGCATAATTATAGGAAACAGATTGCAAAATCCTATGAAACTTTGATGAAACAATCGGAGAGGCGGAATAAACTAGTTTCTTTGACTTTTTGTCTACATGCTTTGGAAAGCTACAAAAAACTCAAGGATAAGAACAAAATTAGTGAATTGGAAAAGAAATATTATGACCTTAAAAACTCGATGAAACTGAGTGAGTTTAAAAAGAAAATTGATCTATCAGAGCGAATTAAGAAATACAAAGAGATTGCTGAAAAGGTAGTTCAAAATGATCCAAACAAAATTATAAAAATCTTGATGCTCGATAAAAATCTTCTTCCAAAATACAAAGAGATAGAAAAGATTGTGGGGGAAGATAGAAAGAAGTCTCCTTTGCAGCACCTGTTCCCAATAGAAATAATCGATCAAAGTGGAAACCAGGCTCAACAGTTTTCTGATGAAGATGAAAAGAGATATTATGAGATACTGCAGCAATATAGTTCAGAACTTACATATGATAGGATTTATTTGATAAATGAAATATTCATTGTCGCAATTCGAGAAAAAAAGCTATTTACTAGCATTTTATTAGGGTTCTTTAAAAGATATTCATGGTATGGAAAGAACATTTCTAAAAAATCAGGCAATAACATAGTGAAATACAATTGGTTAAATTTGTTAGCCCCGTCTCTCAATGAATACTTCCTACAAATGCAGTATTATTTTGCCGATACAAATTATCGGCCTAATTTGGTCTTAAGCATTGATTCTCTTACTCTCAAAATTGAAGGATTGATAAGAGATATCTGTCAGAATTCTGGCGTTACTACCTTTTACATGACTACAGATAATAAAGGAAGAAATGTTACAAGAGAGAAAGATATCCATGCCCTTTTGTACGAAGATTCCATTAAGAAACTTTTCGATGAAGATGATCTATTATTTTTCAAATTTTTACTCGTAGAAAAAACTGGTTATAATTTAAGGCATAAAGTTGCTCATTCACTTATGTTATTCCAAGAATATAATATTAGCTACATGCATCTATTGATATTGGCATTACTTAGGATAGGAAAATACGACTTTGTCAAAAAAGAAGATACCGCTTCACATAACAGCGGATAAATGGCTCGGCTCTCGCAGAGCCTCGACCGAATTACTCCACTACACTCCGTCCTTGCATACTCGCAACCGTTATAGAAAACCCTAAACTGTACTTTTAAAAGAAAGAATTGTAGCGAAAAGTGACAAATAAATTAAAGACTGAATAACCCTCTTGCCCACCCTATCAAAGAAAGTTAGTACAAGCCGTATGCAGAAAGAGTGCATACCGCTTGAATAATTATATTAAGATGATATGCAGGTCAAGCAGTGCAAATGGACTTTTCACAAACGACATTCAAAGACCATTTAAGAGTGACTGCAAACCGGCATATCAAAGACAAAACAAAAACCACTATAAAGACAATTTACTTACAGTTATGCAGGTGTTTAGCAATGCAAACGGACTTTTCATTCGCAAGCTCATTTCAAAAACCGTTTAAGAAGCATTGCACACCAGCATATCTGTGAAATGTTTTAAAATGATTGTTTTTAAATGATTTAACAACAAAAGAATTTTAGTTGGTG